>Ga0268262_10004607_pt1 | contig 14145 bp, 6 predicted proteins | sample TergutNc150P3_FD_190354 | JGI IMG/M metagenome (GOLD analysis project Ga0268262, IMG submission 190354) | Nasutitermes corniger P3 segment gut microbial community from laboratory colony in Florida, USA - Nc150 P3 (SPAdes) (version 2) | ecosystem: Host-associated > Arthropoda: Insects > Digestive... | reverse complement strand
GACTCCCTTCCCCCACATTCCGCAACCATTCCATCATCCTGCGTCAGGTCATTTCGACTTCGCTCAATGACCTTTTCCGGCATCCCGAAAGCTCCCTGAGCGAAGTCGAAGGGAGCTGACGCAAGACAATGGGACGCAATTCTTGCGTCAGGCCGCTTCGACTTCGCTCAGCGACCTTTTTCCTCGAACTCACCCGAAAGCTCCCTGAGCGAAGTCGAAGGGAGCTGACGCAAGACAATGGGACGCAATTCTTGCGTCAGGCCGCTTCGACTTCGCTCAGCGACCTTTTTCCTCGAACTCACCCGAAAGCTCCCTGAGCGAAGTCGAAGGGAGCTGACGCAAGACAATGGGACGCAATTCTTGCGTCAGGCCGCTTCGACTTCGCTCAGCGACCTTTTTCCTCGAACTCACCCGAAAGCTCCCTGAGCGAAGTCGAAGGGAGCTGACGCAAGACGACGCGACGCCCTATCGGAACTCCCGCCCAATCGGCAGTGTCCAAGGTAACAGTGTCCGGGTACGGCGTATTCGGTGCTTGTGTAATTGCCGCATCCCGCCAACTCCGGCAACTTCCCGTACTGTCTGTCGATCAGCGCCTTTTTCTTCGCCCGGCTCCATCCTTGCACTTGTTTTTCGCGATAGAACGCTTCGTCTATTCTACTATATTCCTCGACGTAGACCAGTTCCACCGGCAGATGTTTTTTGGTGAAGTTGGCTCCTTCGCCGTTGCGGTGCTGGGCAAGGCGGCGTTCAAGATTTTTGGTGCTTCCGGTGTAAAAGCTGCCGTCGGCGCATTTCAGGATGTACATGAAGCTGGTCATTTTCGGCTCCTTGTGGGGCGGAAAATCTTGCGTCAGATCGCTTCGACTTCGCTCAGCGATCTTTCGGGGGCGTGTCGGCTCATCTACAGTAATCGGACGGGTTTTCAACCCCGCTTTCCAGCGAACACTCCACTGACACACATCCGAGCGGTCGCTGAGCGAAGTCGAAGCGAACGGACGCATGACGACGGGACGCAATTCTTGCGCCAGCTCCCTTCGACTCCGCTCAGGGAGCTTTTCCAGACCCTCCCCCCCAATAAGAGTCCTTATATTACTATTATTATGTGTTTTAGTATTATTAACGCAGTCAAAGGCAACGGCAAGACCGTGGCGGGCGGGAGCGCGGCCAAAACGGTCTAAACGGCCAAAAAAGCGGTCTAAATCAATGGAATTTGACGGTTTTCGGACGAAAAGCTCGTCCGGCGAGGCCTTGCGGGACGCCGGTTTCGGCGTTAAAGGCCCGTTTGACGGGTGATTTTCCGGGTTTTTCCTGCTTCCCCAAAAGTCAAAAGCTTTGTTTTTGGGGGTTAGTTGTGTGTCAGCGTCCCTGGGGGGGGGGGGGGGGACGGCACGGCGTTCAGGCTGTTAGGCGCGGCGGGGGCGGTCATGGCGACGGGCGTAGCAACGGGTGTCCGGCGGCTGAGGGCTGCCGGGGCGTTAAGGTCGGTTATTTGGTTCATCGTGCCCATCGTCATAGCTTAAGTATCCCCGAATGATCGGTTTCGCGCGTTTTTGGATACGGTACTGCCCGGTTTGACCCGGTCTTGCCGTCTCTATTCTATATTATATAGGTACTGTCTATAATCTGTCCCAAAATCGTCCCCCGGAACCTCCAACATACTAATATACTATTCCGCAGGCGGATATGTTACTTTTTTTAAAAAAAAATAGCTTGATCTTGCGTCAGGTCGCTTCGACTTCGCTCAGCGACCTTTCGGGCGCGTGTCGGCTTGCCTACTACGACGGCAGGTCGGGTTTTCAGCCCTATTTTCCAATGAACACTCCCTCAAACGGCATCCGAAAGCTCCCTGAGCGAAGTCGAACTTGTTTACCTCGGCGAAGCCAACGGAGCTGACGCCGTATTCCGGTAATCTATACAAAAATAATTCATGGGAGATCGGATGTCAAATATTTTTTTTATTTTTTTTCGGGCGTCCGGGTTCCGGGTTTTCGGGGCGGTTTTTTCGCCGACAGCGTCTTTTTCAGGTCGTCCAAGGAGGCTCCCCGCTCGATGAGTCTGACGATCCGCGCCCGCTCCGCCGCCGTGCCCTCTTCTCGGCCCTCCTCTCGGCCTACCGCGACTCCCTGCTCCAAGCCCATCTCAACGCCGTAGTCCACCCACAGCTTGCGCAGTTTGGTCTCGTCTAATTCAGCCGTCAGTAAGTTCATAACTTCAGATCCGTGTAGTTTAAGGAAATCTGCCAATATACCCCTACGCACGCACTCGGCTATCGCACGCTCTATGGCTTGACCCAGGCCGTCTTCGCCTGACCCGAAAACACGCACAAGCTCTACGAACGTCTCGTAATGCGTCAACGCCTCGCTACGGCAAAAAAGATCCGTATTGTGGCCTATATTAATATTATATATGGTGACGGATAAATCAAGAGAAAAAGGATATTTTTCGCCCGCCTCACAGTTGTCTGAATTAGGATTATAGGATAAAAAAACAGATTATAGGATTAAAAAGCAACGTCAACACATAAAAGACCGGGGTTCTAACTTGTTTATCTCGGCGAAGCTAATCCTATAATCCTAATTCAGACGCTTTTTTCGGGGGTGTAGCCCTTATTGTCAGAATGGTTGACATTATAGACCCTTTTGAACCCGAGGCGTTTGGCTCCGAAGTTTATCAGCAATCCTACCGGAATATTATATATTTGGCAGTAGTTCATCACTTGCGTGATATGCACATCCTCCAATTCAGCCAATGCTTTAATTTCAACCATAACCGTATCCTCAACCCAAAAATCAACCCGCCGCGAACCTATATTGATCCCCTCATAAACAACCGTCATCTCCTTCTCACGCTTATAAACCACCCCCTGTTTCTTCATTTCAACAGCCAACGCCCGCTGGTATATGACTTCCTGAAAACCGCTGCCCAACACGCTATGTACCTTCATAGCGCACCCAATAACCTTACGCGTCAAAGCTTCATATTTCATAATCCAAAATCCTCCTAATATAGTGGGGTTTTAATCCTATAATCTGTTTGAAAAGCCTGTCTGAATTAGGATTATAGGATAAAAAAACAGATTATAGGATTAAACGTCAAAAACAACGTCAAAACATAAAAGACTAGGGTTTTTATCCTATAATCCTTTTCTTTTAATCCTATCATCCTAATTCAGACATCCTTTTAAATGCCGTACAACGAGAGCACAGACGCACAACGAGAGATACTGCCGTACAACGAGAGCGCTTCCGTACAACGAGAGGTTTCGGCGTCCGTTCGCAAAGTCGCCGGGTTATCGGCCCGGGCGAAGCGGCGCTGCCGGCTTTCGCGGATAAAACGACGAGAGAGCGTTTCAATCCGTCTATCGGTAAAATAATTTATTCCGACCGGAAAAGTCAACGCCTAATCTCAAAAATCTTGCAAATAACGCCCCGGCTGCTCCGCGCATAATATATATTATAGAAATTCACCTGTTTTTTACGGAGGTTTACCGGAATTGGGATTCGACGACAACGGCATGGGTACGGGGGGCGGGGGGCAGAAGCCTCCGATCAAGCGTCCTGACGGGGGAGGGGGCGGGCGGAGGTCCGTCTTGGTGTGGCTGCTTATCATCGCGGCGGTCTTTTTCGGGCTGCGTTCGATGGAGGCTTTCGGGTCGCAGCGCGAGGTGCGGCTCACCTACACGCAGTTTTCGGAGCTTTTGGGCTCCGCCGGCGGGGGCGCGGGGGTTATCGAGGCGGTGATATTGCAGCGGGGCGACGGGCGGGCTATTTTGCGCGGGCGGGTGGGCAATCCGGCGGCTCTCGCGGCCGTGGCCGCTTCGGGCGCGCACGGGGGGGCGGCGGCTTCGTCGGCGGCCGGAAGCTCGCACTTCGTCGTGAACCTGCCTTTTTTGGATTCGGAGATACTGCGGGTTTGGGACGCGGCGGGGTTCCCGTACACCTTCGAGCAGGAGAAGATCTGGGGGAACGTGCTCGTCCAGATAGCGATTATCGTGGCGGTGTCGGTCTTCTTCTACTTCCTCTTCATACGCAACATGCAGTCGGCGCAGAGGGGCATGTTCTCCTTCGGCAAGAGCCGCGCCAAGCTGCACAACATCGACAGGCCGCAGGTGACGTTCAACGACGCGGCGGGGGTGGAGGAGGCCAAAGCGGAGCTGGCCGAGGTCATAGACTTTCTGAAAGACCCCAAAAAGTTCAAAAAATTAGGCGGGAAGATACCGAAGGGCGTACTGCTCCTGGGGCCGCCGGGGACGGGCAAGACGCTCTTGGCGCGATGCGTGGCGGGGGAGGCGGGGGTGCCGTTCCTCTCCATGAGCGGGTCGGACTTCGTGGAGATGTTCGTGGGCGTGGGCGCGTCGCGGGTGCGCGACCTCTTCGAGAACGCAAAGAAGAACTCGCCCTGCATCGTATTCATAGACGAGATAGACGCGGTGGGCAGGCAGCGCGGCGCGGGTTTGGGCGGGGGGCACGACGAGCGGGAGCAGACGCTCAACCAGATGCTCGTGGAGATGGACGGCTTCGAGCCCAACTCCGGGGTCATCCTCATAGCGGCCACCAACAGGCCCGACGTGCTCGACCCGGCTCTTCTGCGCCCCGGGCGCTTCGACAGGCAGGTGGTGGTGGACGTGCCGGACGTGAGGGGGCGCGAGGGGATACTGAAGGTGCACACGAAGGAGATACCGTTGGCTAAGGACGTCGATCTGAACGTGATAGCCAAAGGGACGCCCGGCTTCGTTGGGGCCGACCTGGCGAACTTGGTGAACGAGGCGGCGCTCATGGCGGCGCGGTTCGACCAGGAGAGCGTCACCATGATAGACTTCGAGGAGGCGAAGGACAAGGTGCTGATGGGAGCGGAGCGCAAGAGCATCGCCCTGTCGGAGAAGCAGAAGAAGATCACCGCCTACCACGAGGCGGGCCACGCCGTCTGCAACATGCACTGCGCCGAGGCCGACCCGCTGCACAAGGTTACGATCATCCCGCGCGGCAGGGCGCTGGGCGTCACCTTCTCGCTGCCGGACGAGGACAAGTACATGCAGACCAAGCAGTTCATATTAGACCAGATATGCATATTCATGGGCGGCAGGACGGCGGAGGAGCTGATCTTCGACCACCAGACCACGGGCGCGTCGAACGACATCAAGCGGGCCACGTCGTTAGTGAGGAAGATGGTCTGCGACTACGGCATGACTCAGGAACTCGGGCCGGTGTCTTACGGGGACAAGGACGACTCGATATTCTTGGGCAGGGAGATGAACCGGCACAGGGATTACTCGGAGTCTACGGCGGAGACGATAGACACGCACGTGAGGAGGATAATAGACGAGCAGTCGGCGAGGGCGAGGGAGATACTCACGGAGCATAAGGACGAATTAGAGAGGCTGGCTAAGGCGCTGTTGGAGCATGAGCTGCTGGATCGGGAGGAGATAATCAAGGTTGTAGGGGGGGAGACGCTGGAGAGCGCGAAGAAGAACAGGGTGCTCCCGCAAAAGATCGAGGTGGTCGTGGGCGACGGGGCGTCGGGGTGACGATTTTCGACAAACCATATATCGCGATGGGCGTCGTCAACGTCACGGAAGACTCGTTTTACGACGGGGGCCGGTACATCGACAAGGGCGCGGCGGTCGAGCGGGCTTTCAGGCTGGTTGAGGAGGGGGCGGACGTTATCGACATAGGGGGGTGTTCGTCGCGTCCCGGGGCTAAGTTTCCGCCGCCGGAGGAAGAGGCGGCGCGGGTCGTTCCGGTCATATCGGAGCTGGCGAAGCGGGGGTTGGGCGTTCCGATCAGCATCGATACCGTATGGAGCTCGGTGGCCGAGGCCGCCGTCGGGGCCGGGGCGGAGTGGATAAACGACATATCGGCGGGCAGGATCGATCCGAAAATGCCGGCGCTTGCGGCGAGAAATCCTCAATGCGTCATCGTATTGATGCACAGCCGAGGAACGCCGGACACGATGCAGAACGCGCCGAGCTACGGGAACGTCGCAGACGAGGTGATCAAAGAACTGTCCGATTCGATAGACATGTTCCTGCAATCCGGCGTAAGCGGGGACAAGATAATCGTCGACCCGGGATTCGGCTTCGCGAAGGACGTAAATCATAACATAGATTTACTGCGCCGTCTTGACAAAATAGTTGATACGGGCTATCCTGTATTAGTCGGCCTGTCGCGCAAATCCTTTATCGGCGCGATAACGGGCAGGAACGTAGAGGATAGACTGCCCGGAACGTTAGCGGCGACGGCAATCGCATACCGTAACGGCGCGAAGATTTTCAGAGTGCATGACGTCAAGGAGACCGTTGATTTTCTGAAAGTCCTTACCGCCGCGAATTGATTTTGTTGTTGACGTTGATTTTAATTATTTGACTTTGATTTTAAAGGTCTAAAATGACAAAAAAACAATCTACAGATAAAAACGGCGAAACCGAAACCGACGGCAAGAAGAAGCGTTCCAAGCTCTCTCTCGCCCCGTTGATACTGTTGCTGCTTCTGCTCATCTTCATCCTGTTCCTGCTGTTCTACTTGGGCGGCAAACCGAAGGACGCAGGCGCGGCGGATTCAACGCGAATCGCCGATTCATTGCGAAGAATAAACGATCCGTTGTATTTGGACTCGCTGCGGAGAGCGGATTCCGTCCGTCTATCCGATCCAAAATATTTGGATTCCCTGCGGACAGCGGATTCCATCCGCCGCCTGTCCGAGTCAAGGCTTTCGGACTCGTTACTGAGAGCGAATTCCGCCCGTCTATCCGATCCGAACTATTTGGACTCGTTACGGAGAGCGAGTTCTACCCGTCTATCCGATCCGAAGTATTTGGACTCGCTTCGGAGAGCGGATTCTATCAGGACAGCCGAAATCAAGCGTTCGGACTCGCTGCATAGAGCGGATTCTATCAGGACAGCCGAGGCCGCGCGGTTGGACTCGCTGCGGCGGGCCGATTCTATCCGCGTCGCCGAGTCAAAGATTTCGGACTCGTCGCGGATTGCCGACTCTTTGGCGAAGCTCGTCTCCGACTCCGCCGCGCTCCGGGCGGCCGCGTGCGCCCGCGACACCGTCGCCCCGTGGGTCTACGCCGACCCGTCAGGCGGTCTGCACCGTCGCGCGGTCTCCGTGAGGCTCATAGCCAACAAGGTTTGCAGGGTGGAGTGGAGTTTCGACGGCGTTAAGGGGTGGAAGGTTTACGACGGCAAGCCGATAGAGATATCGAAGCCGGCCACGATTTACTATAAGGCCTCGGACGATTGCGGCAAGAAAATGGACGTCAGGAGCAAGCGTTACGAGTTCGACATGGCGGCTTCGCGCTGTCCGGCGGGGACGGAGCTTGCGAAAGCGGACGGCAAAGAGATTTGCGTCGACGTTTACGAGTGGCCGAACAAGAAGGGGGCGGTCCCGCAGTCTTACGTGTCGCTGTATCAGGCTATGGACTCGTGTTTCTCGGTACGCAAGCGGCTGTGTTCGGCGGAGGAGTGGACGGCGGCTTGCGGCGGGCCGGAGCGGTGGAAGTACGCTTACGGGGAGAGTTACGAGTGGAACGCCTGCGCGACGCGGGACAGCATGGCGCAGAGGTCGGGGAGCCGTCCCGAGTGCCGGGGTTATTACGGGCTTTTCGACATGTCCGGGAATTTAGCGGAGTGGACTTCCACGCCGGCGCCGCAGGACAAGTCGTTCAACAACGTGATGGGCGGGTTTTGGACGAGCGGCAACCAGAGCCGCTGCGCCGACGCCCGATACAGCTACTACCCGCAGAACAGGCACAACCCGGTCGGTTTCCGCTGCTGCGTGGACGCGCCTCCGGCGGCGGGAGGCAGGCGTTAATTGAAACGGCGGCTCGACTTGTTTGTCTCGGCTATAGTCAAGCGGACGGCGGTCGCGCTGGCCGTCGCCGCGTCGCCGCTCTTCGCACAGGGGCTGCGGTACGAGCCGCCCGCCATAGACGGGCACGAACCGCCCTTTCAGCAAAGCGGCGGAAGCCCGTTCTCGTCGGACAGGCCGGCCATACTCAAAAACAACGGCAAGATGTTCTCGGACACCACGGTCATAGACTTCGAAAAGCGCCAGCTCACCTTTTTACGGCGGGACAAAGACGGGAACGCGGTTCAGAGCTACCACTACGGGGAGCTCAACGATTACATAAACGACGGCAGGCGGCATTCGTTCTACGAAGAGTGGTACGGCAAGCTGACGGCGGAGACCAAGAAGATGCTGGGCGAGCCGCCCGCGCCTAAATTGCAGTGGGAGCTCGCCGTGCACTACCCGCCCTGGGCGCAGAGGCTCTTGGGCAACGACCCGCCCAGGCTGAAGATCGAGGGAAGCCTTAAGCTGACGGTGGCGTACGACTACACGCAGGTCATCGTGGACAAGGACACGACGGTCGACTTCATACCGCTCGACTTCGAGCCGGAGTACGAGTTCGCGATACGCGGGAGCGTGGGGCGGCTGATCAGCGTGAACATCACCCATTCGCGGAAGAACGGGTTCGACCTCTCCGACGACCCGCTCAAAAATTTCAAGGTGGAGTACAAGGAGTCATACGAAGGCGAGCTTGAGGACGAGATAATACAGGAGATCGTGGCCGGCTACACGGGGTTCGACATGCCGGGGACGAATCTGTCGGGGTACTCCGAGAAGCACGACGGGCTCTTCGGCATAAAGGCGCGGGCCAAGATAGGGCCGCTGATGCTCACCACGGTGCTGAGCCACGCGCAGGGGGAGGCGATGACGCGGGAGCTGGGCGGGAAAAACGACCCGAACTCCATGACCGCGCTTAGGAACAACGAGTTCATAAGGAACCGTTACTTCTTCTTGGACGAAGCCTACAAGGAGTACAACAACAAGGTGTACAGCATAAACAACCCCGAACGCAACGCGCCGAGGCCGCCGAGGATCACGCAGTTCCAGGCCTTTGTGTCCATACAGTGCAACGAGACCTCGAACAGCACGGTGCGCCGCTACCAGGCCGACATAAACGGCAACGGGAACTGGGTCTGCTTCAGGATGCTCAACGAGAACCAGGAGTACACCGTGGACGTCGACCGGGGCTTCGCGCGCTTCGAGTACTCCGTGCGGGAGGACGAGATAGTCGCCGTGGCCATGACGACCCTCGGCGGCTCGCTGGACAAAGGCGCGATCGTGCCGATAAACGCGGCCAACGACAGCCGCCAGAATCTGGCCGTGCTCAAGCCGAACAATTTGGACGAGCTGACGGACGCGGGCAACCCGCTGTTCGGGCTAATGTGGCGCAACGTCTACTACCTGCCGGCCATCGACGACGCGAAGCTCGACCTCTTCTACTTGGATCCGGCGAGGGGCGACACGGTGCGCCATATCGACTCCAGGCTCATCTCGAACGTGATGGGGCTCACGGACGAGCAGGGGCGGGCCAGGATCGAGAACGTGGAGATATTCAAGACCGACAGGCAGGAGCTGATCATTCCGCCCTACGGCACGGGCGTAAAGGGGAACGAACCCTTCGCCAACCCCGACCTCAACGACGTCAACAGACGCATCTACATGGCCGACACCATGATTTACCGCTTCGGTCTCAGGAACACCGCCATGCGCGACTACGTGCCCAAGTTCGGGATACTGACCAACGGCGTGACGCGGCGCACCTCGTACGACGACCTCGGATGGAACATACTGCCGGGCACGGTGATAGTCAAGACGAACTCCGGGACGCTGCTCGTTGAGGGCGAGGATTACGACTTAGACTACGAGATGGGCGTATTGGACCTACTGTCGACGCGGGCCAGGTCGGCGGAGTCCATCTTAATAACGTATCAGCGCGAATCCGACTTCGTGCTGGAGAAGAAGGTGTTCGCGGGGCTGCGCGGCGAGGTGCGGCTGCCGTTCATCAGCGACAACTCGTTCATGGCGGCGAGCGTCCTCTACCAGAGCGCGGCGACCACCGCCGGCGACATACCGCAGTTGGGCAACGAACCCTTCAGCAAGCTGCACCTGAGCTTCAACACGAGCTTGGACTTCCAGCCGGAGTGGATGACGAAGGCGGTCAACATGATCCCGCTCGTCAAAACCGAGGAGGAGTCGGCGGCCAAAGTGGACTTCGAGATAGTGCACAGCCGCATGGACCCGAACACGTCTTTGGAGAAGGGCGCTTACATCGACGACTTCGAGAGGACGAAGGACGGGTACACGCTCAGCGTGCGCCACACGGTCTGGCATCCGTCGCACTATCCGTTCAAGTACGCCGGCCCGCAGGCCGTCGCCGACAGCATGCTGAACAAGCTCAGGATTCCCGTTTGGGATTTTTACTGGTACACGCCCAACGCCTACGACGACGCGAGGAAGATCAGCCGTTTCGAAGTGTGGAGGCGCGACCCGATCAACAGCCGCTACAGCTCCTCCGACACCTACATCGACGTGCTGCGCCTGAACGCTACGCCGGCGTCGCGCAACCATCCGGCGGACGTCCAGGACCGCTTCAAGAACGCTTACGCATCGATCACCACGTCGTTCGGCCGCGGCGGTCTGAACATGGAGAACCACCGCTACCTCGAAATCGTGGTCAACCCCAGGGGGCCGGGGCAGTTCGGGCGCAAGGGCAAGCTGACGGTTCAGATAGGCACGTTCAGCCACGACCAGGTGCGCGACGGCGGCCCGCCGAACGGGCGTTTCGACTTGGAGGATCCGACCTACCAAAACAAACCGGCGCTGCTCTCCACGTACGACAAGGGGCTCAACGGGCGCGACCCGGCCGACAAGTTTTACGTGATACCGAACGCCGTCTCCGGCGCCACGGGGTGGGACACGATCTCGAGGAATCAAAACGCCGACTGGCTGGTTCAGCCCCGCAGCCGCGACAACCCCAGCGGCGACCTCTTCCGCAAGTACGACAAGGACAACCTCGGCAACTTCAGGTTCGTCAACGGGACGTGGGCGAACAGCGCCTACGACGACGAAAACATAGACGGCGACGGCATACCGAGAATCGGCGTTGAGGAAAAATACTACTCCTACGAGATCAACCTCGACGTCGACAATTCGCCGCACATAGACAAAACCTCCCGCGTAGTGAGCGAGAACGGGTGGAGGTTCTACCGCATTCCGCTGAAAGAGCTGCTCGACGGGGTATCTGTGGTCAAGGACTCCGCCGGCAAGCCGGATTGGGCGAAGGCGCGCGGCATGAGGCTCGTGTGGCACGACCTCGACACGAACATGCTGATAAACGAGCACGAGCTCATTATCGCCGGAATCGAGCTTTCGGGCAACTACTGGGAGCCGTCCGCCGGTTCCGAGAGCAAGATAGAAGCGGCCAGCATCAGCAACTACGAGGATCTGAACTACTTCCACAGCGTTTACGGCACGATAGTCAAGCCCAAATCCGGCGAGGTGACGCCGGAGGAGAAGTCGCTGCGCCTCAACTTCAGCGGCATGGGCGCCCGCGACACGGCCACCGTGCGCAGGATGCAGGGCGGGAACCCGCAGAACATTTCGGGTTACGACTCGGTCTCCGTAATGGTTTACAACAACGGCCCCGCCTACGGGGAGGCCTTTAAGTTCGTCTTCCGCTTCGGCAGCGACGACTCGACCTACTACGAATACTCCGCCCCGATCAACTGGGGGTTCGGGTGGAAGACCCATACCTTCCGTCTTCAAGACCTCTCCGACCTGAAACTCGAGGCCGACGTCGAGAACAAGCCGATCAACGCCGCCTCCGGGCGTCTGCGGGTCGCCGCCCCGGCGAACAAGCGTCCGAACTTCACCTCGGTGACCTTCATGGCGATAGGCGCGGCCTGCAACGAGGGTCCGATCGACGGCGCCGAGCTCTGGGTGAACGAGCTTATAGCGAGGGGCGGGCGGGTGCTCTCCGGCTTCGCGGCGCGGGTCAACGTCGCCACGCAGTGGGCCGACTTCCTGACGCTGGGCGCCGGGGTGAGCTTCACCGACGGCAATTTCAAGACCATGACCGACGCGACGCTCGGCGGCTCGGACAGGAGCGAGCTGAGCGCCAACATAAACGCCGTGATGAAGCTCGACAAGTTCATGCCGGAGGAGTGGGGCGTGTCCATACCCGTGGGCGGATCGATATCCGGCGCTCTGTCGCGCCCCGCCGTGAAGCCGCAAAGCGACATAAGGCTGCTTAACAACGACGGCTCGCCCGACGGCTTCTTTGACATGGCGGACGACGCGTTCAACATGATGCTCGGCGGCGATCCGGGCGGCGACAGAACGCGGGCGCAGCGCTTCGAGACCTTCTCCTCGACCCGCAACGCCTACGCCTCCTTCGAAAAGACGAGCCAGTCCAAAAACCCGCTCGTCGGCTTCACGTTCGACAGGATAAAGACCGACGTAAGCTACAACCAGACGGCAAGCTACACGGGCAAAGGCCCGCACGAACACCCGGACAGCGCCGACTACATAAAGACGGACACGACCGTCACCTACACCGGCGCGCTGCGCTACGACCTCAGCCCCCGCGACCCGCCCGCCTGGACGAGCTGCGCGCCGTTCGAGGAGATCGCGTGGATGCCGAAAATATACAGGGAATATACGCTGAACCTGCTGCCGTCGACAATCAACTTCGACTTGGCGGAGCTGCAGCACCGCACCGAAATACGCAACGACCGTAAGCTCAACGTCTACGACTTCACCACGCGCACTTTCGACATGCGCCACGGGATGCGCGTGGAGTACTCGCCCATAGACCCGCTGCTGACCTTCAACTACTCGATACGCTTCGACAGGGATCTCTCCGACCTGCCTACCGACGATTGGAACCGGATGATGGACAGCACTTTCGCCAACATCTTCGGGCTGAACAATACGGAGGGCGAGAAGTGGGACTCCTACGGCGTGCTCTACGGAGAGCGCGGCCGCGCCCAGTCGGTTTCCGCAAAGCTGTCGCCGCAGTTCGTGACGTGGATGACGCACTCGGCGGAGTACTCGGCCGACTACACGGGTCTGGCCGCCCGCCGCGACAACGACAGCGCGCGCTACCTGAACGCCAACGTGTCCACGGCGCTTAAGTTCAGGACTTCGCTTCTGCTGAGCGAGCTCTTCAAACCGGCCAAAGGGAAGACCGCCGCCGCCAAAGACACTTCGGTCAAAGACACGTCGGCGAAGGCGCGGATCTCGTTTATGGAGTTTATCGGCGGCGGCGTGAACAAAATCAATATGCGCTCGATAAACTTCGAGTACGACGCGGCGACCGACCTCAGAAACAACTTCCTGAGCTCCACGTACCTCGCCGACACCGCCGGCATGAGCAATTACGACTTCATCCGATACCAGATGGGCATGCGCCGGGGGTTCCAGGATTACCTCTTCGGCACCCTCGGCGAAGAGTCGCTGGGCTGGATGCAGTACAGGCTGCGCGGCGGGGTAGACAACGACCTGTACCGCAACGACCAGTCGAGGGGCTCCTGGGCCGCGCGTTTTTCCACGGCGTTCTCCATCCCCGACCCGTTCAAGGTGGACTTCACCGGCCTCTCCTTCGGCTGGGGGCGCGAGTTCTACGGACAGCCCGACTCCACATACATAGACACGGCGGTCGTGCTGCCCGAAGCGCGGGCGGGCGCGAATACGAAGGCGCTGACCAAACTGGCGTTCGTAAACAAGTTCTTCTCCGACCTGAACGCGAACTCCTCCTTCAGCTTCAAAAACAGCCGCAAAGAGTCGAGAGAGCGCTCCGACACCACGATAACTATAGAGCTCCAGCCGCTCATAGGCTTGGAGGGCAAGTTCATAAGGTGGCCGTCGCTCACCGCCAACTACCGCTTCGGCACGTCGAACGCGAACGTCAACTCCGGCGGCAAGGACTCCACAGGAAAGGCGGAGCCCATCTCCAAGGAGAACACCGTCCGCAACAGCCACACCCTGACGCTGGCCTACGCCTTCACCGGCGCCGGCAAACTCAAAGAAATACGCGTCGGCAAGTGGGTGATCCCCATCCAGGGTAAGACGACCGTAGGGTTGGGCGTGAACTGGGAGACCTCGGAACGCACCAACAAAATAATTAATAAAACAGGAAACGACGACGAAGCGGTGACACGGGAGAGCAATTTCAACTACTCGCCCTACATCGACTACGTCTTCACTAAAAATATCAAGGGCCAGGCGAGGTATCTGGGCTCACACAAAAATCAAGACGGCAAGCGCACCCTCAACCAGAGGTTCGAGCTTACCGCAG
>Ga0268262_10004606_pt1 | contig 14149 bp, 12 predicted proteins | sample TergutNc150P3_FD_190354 | JGI IMG/M metagenome (GOLD analysis project Ga0268262, IMG submission 190354) | Nasutitermes corniger P3 segment gut microbial community from laboratory colony in Florida, USA - Nc150 P3 (SPAdes) (version 2) | ecosystem: Host-associated > Arthropoda: Insects >... | reverse complement strand
TGCAACGCCAGCGCGAATTGGCCATTCAATCGGCAAACGATACTCTAACTTCCACCGAGCGAAAATACTTGGACTTGGAATTTCAAGAGCTAACAAAAGAAATTGCCCGCATTGCAAAAACAACTGATTACAACGGCAAAAATATGCTGAATTGGTCATCTGATCCAAATCTCAGCTTTGGCGCAATTGGAGATAAATATGAATTGCAGAGAGAAGTAAACCGTGAGGTAACGAAGGTAAGCAGTTTGGCAGAAGGATTCACTGATGCAGCACATAACGTTCCTACTACTGCTACTCCTCCTCCTGGTGCTTCTTCTCTTTGGGATGCTGCAACGAGCGGATATGATTTGATTCAGAATGCTATCAAAGCTCTTATTACTATCGCTTCAGCAGATCCAGCGACCACTCAAACAATTAGGGCAGAACCTACTACTATTGGACCTCCTCCAACTTGGACTCCTCCCTATCCTCCTTCGGGTACATTCGATCATCCTGCCGATACTAGTGCTAGTCCTCCTATTCCGCTACAAGGTACTGGTGATAGCTTGATGTACCAACTGCAACTCGCAATTGATACCATCAAAGCAAATCTTGATGAAGCTCATTTCCCAGCCGAGAAAGATCGAGCACTTGCCGAAGCTCTTCACGAGCGTTTGAATATAATAGTCAATAACAATGCTAATCCCCCTACAGATAGCTTATTGTACCTATATAGCAATATGTTGGAAAACGACATGACACAGGCTGCTTCTTATACCTTGCATATAGGTCCTAATTATTCTTTTGGCATGGGTGGCAAATGGGCAAACGAGATGACGGTCACATATATATCTCTTAACCCTGGTTCAATTGGTCTTTCTACCAAAAACATCAGAACGCAAAATAACTCAACAGAGGTTATTGACCATCTGGACATGGTTATCAAAAGCGTTAGCGGTGTTCGTGCCAAAATAGGTACTTATATCAACAGGCTGGAATATACGATTAACAATATTTCCAGCTTGGAGTTCAACACTCAAGATGCCGAAAGCCGCATTAGGGACACAGACTTTGCAGCCGCCACAACTGAGTTCACCAGAAATCAGATTCTTGTGCAAAGCGCAACAAGTATGTTGGCGCAAGCCAATACCCTGCCGCAAACAGCACTATCGCTCATCAACGGATAGAACGGTTCTTTTAAACGGAATCTTTTACTCCTTTGAAGGTTCCCCCGTCTGGCAATTTTGCCAGACGGTTCTTTTGCATTTTCTATATTTACGCACACGCGGCGGTAACTCAGTAGGTAGAGTTTCAGCCTTCCAAGCTGATTGTCGCCGGTTCGAGCCCGGTCCGCCGCTTTTAAATCCTACTTCTTTCTGTTTAACCAATAAAGCGAAATAATAGGTATTGCGCAGCCGCCTATTAAATTCCCAATCGCAGCCACAATGCTGAATTTCACGGCTTCAATGCCCCAAACATTGGCAGCCGAAATATAAAACAAATCCGCTATGGAATGTTCAAACCCGCAGTTGATAAAAACCATAACGGGCAAAATAACAGCCAGATGCTTGCCTATAGGGTCTGCGATTCTTTTGAAACCCGTCACAGCCACATACATCATAATCCCGCAAAAAAACGAAAGGACAAGGACCTTTAAAAGGGGCAATGATAGTTTATACTGAGCAAGGCTTTCCACCCTTGAAATAACCTCAGCTTTGCCACAGAACCTTATTAAATACCCAACGAAAAGGGTTCCAACCAAATTTCCCAGATAGACCACTATAAGCTCCGGCACGGCACTTTTAACAGAAACCTCAACCAAGTTTTGCACACGCCCGGTGTATAGCCCCCACGTGAAGTGGCAAACCAAAAATAATCCGAGACTGAACAAGAATGAACCCGCAATAACATCGGGAGTGTTTATAAAAACCGTCCCACCGATGGCAATGGAAGCCCCGCCCAAAACAGAAATCAAAAACAATATTATAGCTATCATAGGGACAAAATTACAAAACCAAAGTTGCCAAACTTGAACCCCTGTTATTTCTCTCATAACGATATTCGCTAACCAAACCGCTCCACTCAGAGCGAAATTTTTGCTCCAAGGCTTTGCGTATTATGCCCCCGCTTTTTTCGCCTATGCCGTGAACTATGCGAATGCGTTTCCATTTATGTTTTTTGGCAAGCTCCAGTTCCAGTTCCACCTTGCACATAGCTTCTTCCAAACCAAGCTCGTGCAAATCTATTTCGGAATCAGCAAAGGGTTCTTCTACGCTAACTCTTCTTCCTTTCTTTTTTGTCTTTTTTACATGAACATTCTTACGAGGCAAAGCTGCCTTGTCTTTGTCGAAAATGCAGTTATCTTGCAACCAAGCTAGCTGCGCAGGAGAAACATCATCGTCAATCACAACCCGCCTTTCATCGCATTTTTAAGCCTAGACATAACATCGCTCTTTTTAATAGCAGCAGCGGCTGGCTTTTTTGGAATGTTTTGAGCAGCCTGTTTTTGTGCCTTGCCAGAAAAACGAGCTTTTAAATCTGCAAGAGTTGCTGCCTGCGGAACAGGTTTGGCTTGATGACCGCCCTTGCCTTGATAGCCACCTCTGGTATCTTTGCCACCACCTTTAAAGCCGCCACCGCCACCTACCCTACGCTCGCTCTCCTGCTTCATGGAAAGAGATATGCGTTTATTTGGGGCATCAACGGAAACTACCCTAACCTTAACCACATCGCCTGTTGTCAAAATGGTTTTTGCATCTTTCACAAAATTCTCGCTCATCTCGGAAATATGCACCAAGCCATCTTGATGAACGCCGATATCCACAAATGCACCGAAATTTGTCACATTGCTAACAACACCTTCCAACCAACTTCCGGTAATCAAATCTTGCATAGTTTTGATTTTGGGGTTGAATTTGGCATAATGGAATTCCTTGCGAGGGTCTCTGCCGGGTTTTTCAAGTTCTGCCAAAATATCTGCAATGGTGTTTTTGCCAATTCCATTCTCCGCATCGGTGAAATCGTTTGCCACAATGGAATGCAAAGCCTCGGAATTGCCTATGAGTTCATTTAATGGCTTGCCTGCTTTCTCTGCGATTTTTTCTACCAAGTTGTAATTTTCAGGGTGAACCGCACTGTTGTCCAAGGGATTTTCTGCGCCGTGAATGCGCAAAAATCCGGCTGCTTGCTCATAAGCTTTTTGCCCAAAACCTTTGACCTCTTTCAAAGCCTCGCGGCTTGCAAATGCACCGTTATCGTCTCTGTGCTTAACAATGCTATCTGCCAAGTTTTTATTAACGCCAGAAACATAACCGAGCAAAGCGGGGCTTGCGCTGTTCACATCAACGCCAACCTTGTTCACGCAGCTTTCCACAACTTCGTCCAAGCGTTTTTGGAGTTCCTTTTGATTTACATCGTGCTGGTATTGCCCAACGCCAATGGCTTTGGGTTCCACTTTCACAAGCTCCGCAAGCGGGTCTTGTAAGCGGCGACCTATGGAAATTGCACCTCTTGTGGTTACATCTTCTTTTGGGAATTCCTTTATTGCAAGCTCGCTCGCGCTATAAACAGAAGCACCAGATTCATTCACAATAACACCAACAGGGCGTTCTCCGCGTTTGTTTTTCAGCTTGGCAGAAATTTCCTTTACAAAATCGTCTGTTTCGCGGCTGGCTGTGCCATTGCCTATGGAAATCAAATCAATATCGTATTTTTCAACGAGTTCCGCAAGGTATGCGGCAGACTGCGAAACTTGCCTTTGCGGTTCCAAGGGATAAATTACGCCGTGATCCATAAATTTGCCATTTTGGTCTAAAACTGCGACCTTAACTCCACTTTTAAATCCTGGGTCAAGAGCGAGAACCGCCTTGTGGCCTGCGGGCGGGGCGAGCAAAATATCTGCCAAGTTTTTGGTGAAAACTTTGAAAGCCTCTAATTCTGCGGCTTCTTTTAGCAATAGGCGAACTTCGCTTTCCAAGCTGGGTTTTAGCAAACGTTCCCAAGAGTCTTTGCACATAGCTTCTAAATGCGGTTTCCAAACCCCGTCTCTTTTAATCACTTTTTCGCAAAGGTAACCAACAAGAGCCTCGTCTGGAACCTCTATAGTCAAACGCAAAATTTTTTCTTTTTCGCCACGGCGCATAGCGAGCATTCTGTGGCTTGGTATTGTGCCCAGAGGCTCGGTAAAATCGTAGTAGTTTTTGAATTTTGTCTCTTTGCCTTCAAATTCCTTTTTAACTTTGGAAACCATTTTGCCCTGTTTTTCAAGTTGCGCACGCAAATATCCGCGAAATTCCGGTGTATCTGCAACATCTTCTGCCAAAATATCCAAAGCAAACTTGATTGCTGCCGCTGGGTCTGCAACGCCTTTTTCTTCGGAGAGAAAAGCCATAGCAATTATTTCTGCGGAGTTGGATGTTTCCTCTTGTTCCCATATAATTTTCGCAAGACCTTCCATGCCTTTGTCTTTTGCGATTGTGGCACGTGTGCTGCGTTTGGGTTTGTAGGGAGCGTAAATATCTTCCAAAATATTTTTATCACGGCAGTTGTCTATTTGAGCTTTTAGTTCTGGAGTTAGCTTGCCAAGCTCCTCAATGGTTTTTAGAACCGTCTCTTTGCGTTCTGCAAGTTCGGTTAAAGATTCCTTCCTATGCTGAATATCGCGCAACTGAATTTCGTCTAGATTATCAGTTTGGTCTTTGCGGTAGCGAGCAATAAAGGGCACTGTACCACCTTCTTCCATAAGCTTTAAAGCAGCTTTAACGCGCTGTTCTTCAATTTTCAATTCTTCTGCAATTATGCTTGAAAATACCATGTCTTTTTCCTCTTTATTGAGGGTTTAAATATAGAAAATTGCTATTCAACAACGCTCACAGAAGATTTAATATTTCCGCTATATCCATCTATAACTACATGCCATGTTCCCGATTCGGGAACTGTAATTCTATATGGAGAAAGATTTGTGTGCCCACCGTGATACTCAAATTTCATGCTGTTTTTATACTTGTGAAGATTTGTAGTATCCAGCAATATCACATTTGCGGCACTGGAAAGCGTAACTTCAGCAACTTCGCCCTTGTTGCAAAAACCTAGATTGTATTCTGTAAAATCCATAACGTATTAAATATAGAAAATTTATCTCACACATCCAACTTATCCAGCACCTTGTAAGCATTCTCTTCAATAAACTTGCGGCGAGGTTCAACCTCGTCTCCCATTAGCATTGAGAAAACTTGGTCTGCCATAATTGCATCTTCAACGCAGCATTGTTTTAGAACTCTGGTTTCTGGTGCCATTGTGGTGACTGCTAGCTGGTCGGGGTTCATTTCTCCAAGACCTTTGTAGCGTTGCAAGTCGGCTTTTTTTCCGCTGGCTTTTATGGAACGCATTGCCTCGTCTTTGTCTTCGTCTGAAAAGTGGTAGGTTTCTTGCTTGCCCATTTTTATGCGGTAAAGCGGAGGCATTGCCAAATAAACATAACCGCCATCAACAAGAGGCCGCATATAGCGGTAAAAGAATGTGAGCAATAATGTTTGAATATGAGAACCATCAACATCGGCATCGGTCATTATTATTATTTTGTGATAGCGGAGTTTCTCTATTTTAAAATCGTCTCTTATGCCTGTGCCAATGGAGAGAATCATTGTTTTAATTTCATCGTTGCTGAAAATTTGAACATCATTTGCTTTTTCCACATTCAAAATTTTTCCCTTCAAAGCGAGAATTGCCTGATATTCCCTTGTGCGACCCTGCTTTGCAGAACCGCCTGCGGAATCACCCTCAACCAAAAAGAGTTCGCATTTTGAAGGATCTCTGCTTGAACAGTCGGAGAGTTTGCCTGGCAAGCCCCCGCCCTCTAAAATTCCCTTTCTGCTAACAGCCGCTTTTGCTTTGTGTGCCGCTACCCTGCCCTCTGCGGTGTTGTAAACTTTTTCTGCTATTATCTTTGTTATCCCGGGATTTTCTATAAAAAATTCATCTAAGGCTTTGAATATAGCAACTTCCACACCGCTTTTCGCCTCGGAATTTCCAAGCTTTCTTTTTGTTTGCCCCTCAAACTGCGGTTGAGGAATTTTAATTGCAATAACAGCGGTTAAGCCTTCCAAAACATCTGCTCCAGTTATTTCCACATCTTTTTTTGGCTTGGAAACTTTGCCAGCAGCGTGTTTCACAATTATCCTTGTGAGACCAGTTTTAAAACCTGTTATGTGAGTTCCGCCATCGTAGGTATTTACGTTATTCACAAAACTGAAAAGATTATCTGTATAGCTCTCTGTGTAGCGGAGCGCGATTTCCAAGGGATATTGACCAGCTTCTGTTGAAATGACTATTGGTTTTTCAAAGAGAGGTTTGCGGTTTTGGTCTATGTATTCAACAAAAGAGCCAAGCCCACCGGGGTAACAAAATTCCTCTTTTCTTGATGCGCAGCCTTCCGGCTCGCTGGATATTGTTCTCTCATCACTTACAACCAAAGTTAAACCCTTGTTCAAAAACGCAAATTCCCTAGCTCTTGTGGCTATGGTTTCGTAGTTATATTCGGTTTCGGTAAAAATGCTTGTATCGGGATAAAATTCAATGGTCGTTCCGTGTTCTTCCATAGGAGCAGTGTCAACTTCGTATTGCGGTGCTATGGGGTTTCCTTTTGTGAATTCTTGGCGAATTACTTTTCCGCCTCTTGTGACTGTGGCTATCAGTTTTGTGCTAAGGGCATTTACGCAGCTCACGCCAACGCCGTGCAAACCAGCAGAAACTTTGTAAGCATTATCGTCAAATTTGCCGCCTGCGTGGAGTTTGGTCATCACAACTTGAAGTGTTCCCACCTTCTCTTTTGGGTGAATATCGGTAGGTATTCCACGCCCATTATCCACAACCTTTATGCCGTTACCCGGCATTATAGAAATTTCTATCCTATTGCAATATCCAGCTAGAGCCTCATCCACAGAGTTATCGACAACTTCCCAAACAAGATGATGAAGCCCCCTAGTATCCGTGCTGCCAATATACATCGCCGGACGAACACGAACCGCTTCTAAACCTTCCAAAACAGTTATATTTGAACCGCTATAATTATTATCTTCAGACATACATTGGGAATATAGAAAAAATAGCAACCAAAAAATTGCACCCTACTCTTCCTGCTTTTTCTTAGCAAATTTCCTAGACTTCGCCTTCATTGGCGGAAACTCAAACCCTATTTTCCCATTCTTATCCATCTTCAAAAAAGCATCGAAAAGGCGGCGAGTTTTTGCAGAGCGGAAGCCTTTTATCAATTCGGTTTTTTCGCCATTGAGCATAGATTTAATATGCTCTGTATTTAAGGTTTTGCCCAGAATGCTTTTGGCTACACGGATTCCAGTGTTTTTTCCCTCTACAAAACTTTGAGAGACAAAAGCCGTTAATGCCTCATAGACGGGCGAACCGTCTCTTGGGGAAGTTCCCACCGGGGTTTGACCGCTGAAATCCAAGATTTCCTTGCCGCCTAAGGATAAATCTTCAAAAACAAATTCGACCTTGTTCTTTTCGTTCAAAATGAGTGCCGCGCTGAATACCTTGCCTTTTTTGGAACGGAAGCCCTCCAAAGGTCCCAGTTTTTTCTTTTCCAAAAGTTCGGTAACCTCTGCAAGGGATATGTGACGCCCACCCAGAATTTTTCTTATTCTAATTCCGCTGTCGGTTTCGTAGTTGGAAACAGTTTCATTGATTTTTTCGCCACCTGCTTCTGCAACGGCTTCTTTTTTTGTGTCGCTTTCTTTGAAATTCTTTATTTTATCCACCATAAGGCTTGTTAAGTTTTCAATGTCGTGCATAAAGCTGTTTCTGGAAACTTTGCCTTTTTCCATCAAGCCTAGTTTATATTCCCATTCGCCCGTGAGTTCGGGGCTTGTTAGGTTTTCTATTTGCATGGAAACAGCCATATTTATCAAATCAAAAGCCTTTCCGGTTGGCAAAAGTTCTTTGCCCTCTCTAACTATGTATTTATCGGAAATGAGTTTTTCAATGGTCGCGGCTCTGGTTGCAGGGGTTCCAAGCCCGCGTTCTTTCATGGCATCGCGCAAATCTTCGTCTTCTATCAGCTTGCCTGCGCTCTCCATTGCGGAAAGCAGTGAACTTTCTGTGTAGCGCGCGGGGGGCTTTGTGGCATCTTCTGCCATTTCCACTTCTTTTGCAATGGGCTTTGCATCTGGTGAAGATAGCTTTGGCATAATGTCTTCGTCTTCTTCGCTCTCTTTGCCATACACGGCTTTCCAGCCTGGCTCTTTTAGAATTTTGCCCTCGGAAACGAATGTTTCGCCCTCAACGGTGGTTACTCGCGTTGTGTGCAGGTATTCAGCCACGGGGTAAAAAACAGCAACAAATCTCTGGCATATCAAATTGAAAATTTTATTCTCCGCCTCGCTTAAAGCCGAGGGAGCAAAACCTGTTGGGATTATCGCGTGGTGGTCGCTGACTTTTGCGGTGTTGAAAATTCGCGGGTCTTTGTGCACATAATTGTTTTTCAGAGCAAATTCTGCGTGTCTTGCAATGCCTCCGGTCAAGGCTCCCATTGTTCTTTTCACGGTGGCAACATAGTCATCTGGCAAAAACTTGCTATCGGTTCTTGGGTATGTGGTTAGCTTGTGCCGCTCGTAAAGAGCCTGGGCAATTTGCAGGGTTGTTTTGGCGGAAAATCCAAAGCGGCTGTTAGCTTCTCTTTGCAAAAAGGTCAAGTCGTAAAGAGGCGGGCATTTTTGAGTCACTTGTTTTGATTCCTCGCTAACACTCCCCTGCTTACCCTTGCATTTATTTAAGATTGCCTCGGCTTCTTCTTTTTTCCAGATTTTTGTGTTGTTCTCTTTTTCCTTTTGATTTGTCCATTTGCCTATGTAGTGCTGAGAGCCGTCTTCAAAATCGGCGGTTAAGGTCCAAAAGGTTTGAGGAACAAAAGACATTCGGTTTTCTTCTCTTTTCACAATCAAAGCGAGCGTGGGAGTTTGAACCCTGCCACAGGGCGTAAGCTGAAAACCGCCAAAGCGACTATTGTATGCGGTTAAACCTCTGGAACCGTTTATGCCAACAAGCCAGTCCGCTTCCGAGCGTGAAAGAGCCGCATCTTGCAGGTTTTTCATTTCGGTATTTGTACGCAGGTGTTCAAAGGCTTCTTTTATGGCTGCCTGAGTCATGCTTTGCACCCAAAGTCTTTTTATAGTTTTTTCGCCAAGTCCGGTTTTCCCCTGTTCGTGCTCCAATATGTAATAAAATATAAGCTCTCCCTCGCGCCCCGCATCGCAGGCATTTATTATTGTGCTGATATCTTTACGGCGAATTAGCTTGCCAAGCTGGGATAAATGGGTTTTTGTGTCTGGCAGAGGGATTAATTTGAATTTTTGAGGGATTATGGGAAGTGTTGCCATATTCCAGGTTTTATATTGCTCGCCTATGTCTTTGGGATCTGCTATTCCAACTAAATGCCCAAGTGCCCAAGATATTACTGTGTCTTCGCTTTCCAAATAAGATTTATCCTTGTGGAATTTTCCACCAAGTGCCTTTGCCAAGTCGTTGGCAACGCTTGGCTTTTCTGCGATTATAAGTGTTTTTTGCGTGTCCGCCTTGCCTTTTAAACCCATAGTGCATGGAAATGTAGAAAAAATTTCCGTGCCTGTCCAAAAGCTTCTCCAAGAAAACAGGCATTGTTACCCTGCTCACGAAGTGAAATAGGCAGAGTGAGTAAAAATAACCATAACCAAAAGCGCGTAAATGCCAGCCGCAATGTCATCTAGCATAACACCGTGCTCGTTTAGCATTTTTTTATCAAAGTAGCTAGCCGGAAAGGGCTTGAAAATATCGAAAATACGAAATAGAATAAAAGACGGTAACGCTATATATAGCCACCAGATGCGCATTTCTGGCAACTCATTTGCAGAAAAAAACATAAGAGGTATAAGCTGCCCAGCAACCTCGTCTATAACTATCAAAGATGGGTCGTGGCTTGTGTATTTCAAAACCTCTTTGCTAGCTATGGTTCCAGCAACATAAACAAGCACAAAGAATGCGAGCATTGCATATAAGCCACCCCAGTATGCAAGCACAAACGCAAAAGGAAGCGTAGCCAAAGAGCCGGCGGTGCCGCTTGCCTTTGGACAATATCCAACACCAAAAAAAGAAGCAATTGCATAAGCTGCTTTCTTGTTCATATTTGAATTTCCTTTTCTGGTTTGAATTCTTTCCACAAACTGGCAAATGGAATGGTTTTGTATATTGAATATGCAACGGAATTTTCCTTAGCTTGCTTTAAGGTGCCCTGCGCTGGCAAAAAATGGACAATGGTTAATATAACCGAAGATACAGCAATTCCTTTTAATATGCCAAAAACACCACCCAATACGCGATTTACAAAAGTTAAAGGAGATGACCTTTTTATAAAAAAATTTGCCACCGCAGCCGCTATGCGAATAATCAAGAAAGGCAGCAAAAAAGCCAAAAATGCGCCGAGGCACATAGACACAAGAGGAGACAAGCCTTCTATGTTGGTTCTCAGCATAATGCCAAATGTCCCAGAAAAAAGCCACGCGGATATTATCCCTGCAACCCAAGCCGCCAAATAAAGTACGCTAACTATAAAGCCCTGTATGACACCAATTATCAAAAAAACGGCAATCAAAAAGAGAACAATTGTGTCCACGAACATTGGGTTAATATAGTAATAAAAAATCTATATTGCCAATATGAAATTCTATTCCCTAAGCCTCGGTTGCGCTAAAAATCAAGTGGATAGCGAGCGAGCAACAGCAGAGCTTTTGGGAGCAAATTTCAAAATAGCTAAAACCACAAAAGAATGCGATGTGATTTTAATAAACACCTGCGGATTTATAGAAGCTGCAAAAGAAGAATCCATAGAAGCAATTCTCTCCGTATTGAAAGATAAAAAAAGCAAGCAAAAGGTTATAATATATGGCTGCCTGAGCCAAAGATACGGGAGCGAACTAGCAAAAGAAATTCCCGAAGCTGATTTTTGGCTTGGCAATTACAAGGCGGGAATGTTGCTAAATGCGCTTGGATTTGAAACTCAGGCAAAATTATGCAAAGCCTCGCCGCCAAAAAGAATAAGAAATTTTGAATACCCTCACCACGCCTATATCAAAATAGCCGAAGGCTGCAACAGAGCCTGCTCATTTTGCGCCATTCCCTCAATTCGCGGAAGGCAAGTTTCACAGAGCATTGAAAACTTGGTTGAGGAAGCAAAGCAATTAGAAAAAAATGGGGTTTTGGAGCTTTCGTTAATAGCTCAAGATTTAAGCTCTTATGGAACGGATTTATACAAAAAGCCCAGCTTGGAGAGGCTTTTGGAAGCCTTGCTGAAAAACACGAATATTCCCTGGCTGCGCCTGATGTACCTCTACCCGGAGCATATAACAAACGGCCTGCTTGGGTTAATGGCAAAAGAGCCAAGGATATGCAAATACGCAGATATGCCCATTCAACACGCAAGCGATAAAATGCTCCGCCTTATGCGAAGAAAATACAAGGCAAGCGACTTGCTAAACCTGCTCCATAAAATGCGGGAAAATGTTCCTGGAATAACCCTGAGAACAACAGTTCTCCTTGGATTCCCCGGCGAAACGCACAGCGATTTTGAAGAGCTGATGAATTTGGCGGAGGAAATTCGCTTTGAGCTTATGGGCGGTTTTATATGGTCTCCCGAAGAGGGAACCGCTGCCATTAGGTTAAAAGAGGAGCTTGTACCTGTGGAAACGGCAAGGCTAAGGCTAAATGCCCTAACCGAATTGCAAGAAGAAATTTCCGAAGAGAAAAACAAAGCTCTTATAGGCAAAACACTAAACGTGATTTTAGACAGTATTGCAGAAGGACGTACACAGGGAAATGCCTTGGAAACAGACAATATAACGAGAATTTTGAAAGGAAATGGCAAACCAGGCACAATAAGAAAGGCAAAAATAGTGGATGCTTCGTCTCACGAGCTAGATGCGATTTTACTAAATTAATAGTTTAAAATGAAAAAGAACAATAAATTATGGTTTTGGATTTTGAGTTTTGGGTTTATTCTTGTAATTTCCTGCAATTCTACTTCAATACTGAGAGAAAACGCAAATGATCGCTATGAGGAATACAAATCCGCTTACAAGCATTATTCCGAATCGGAAACCAATTATATAATTCTGCTTGAGAATTTGGAAAGATACCCCAAAGACGAATATCTTTTAATGCGCAAGCAAATTTTGAGAAAGGAAATTGAGCAAAACAGGCTGCTTATGTTACAAACTCGCGTGGAATTTGAAAAAGCCTTGCAGGAATGGGATTTTGAGGTGCAAAAGAGAGAAACAGGGATACCAACCGATTCCATTGACATAAGGCAAATTTTCGGTTTGCCGCCACCAAAAGAAATTCCCGAAAACCCTAAATAACCAAATCATAAATGAGCTTTGCGGCTAGGCATAAACTTGCCGCCTGAATAGCCCTCTTAATCCAAACTATGTCGTGCTTATGCTGAAATTTGCTGGCAAGCAAGCCACCAAAAACGCCACCTAAAGCCATGCTCATAGCCAATTCTAAAACAACCTTGCCAGCAATAAAAAAACCTAAGGAGCTTACCAATATAAACCAAAAGCTTAAAAAACTTTTAAGTGCATTAATCTGTTTCAAATCCAAGCCACTATATTTGCGCAGAGAAAAAATCTGTATAAACCCCATGCCGACCTGCAAGAACCCGCCATAAAAACCAACTGCCGCAAAACCAAAAAAAGCCTTGATTCCAGGGCGTTCTGGCGGTTTTTCCGGAGGTTTTCCAAAAGGGTCTGTCCCCATAGAACTCATAATGGCAACAGCTACCATAACAACGGCGAGCAGCATTTGAAAATGAGAATCGTCAATGACAACGGCAATCAAGGTTCCCGCTACCCCACCCAAAAGAGTTGGCAGCAAAAGAGCCTTTGCAATATCCATTCGCAAATATCCATAGCGGCGCATATTGAACACAGAACTGAAAATCCCAACAATCATTCCAAAGCGGTTCGTTCCGTTGGCAACCGTTGGCGGAAGCCCCAGAAGTATCATAATAGGCAAGCTAAGAGAGCTAGCTCCGCCAGCTAAACCGTTTATAAAAGCTACTACTACTCCCAGAATAAAAAAGATAACTGCATTTTGAATAGTTGATAATTGAGCTAATTCCATAAAAAGTGGATGATGCAGGAATTGAACCTGCGACCCGCTGATTAAGAGTCAGCTGCTCTACCAACTGAGCTAATCATCCGTGGTTGGTAAATATAGTAAAATTTACCCCAAATACTCAATTTCCACTTTGGTTTTTATGCTCCATTTATCGCTATCCACCAAAACGGCTTCGCCGGGTTTTGTGGTTTTTATGCCAGTGGGGTTTTTAGGGCACGGATTTAGCGGTTTGCAGGCGCTTTCGTGAGTGTCGGTGTTGTTGGCAAATCTTTTGGCAACGCTTGGGTTATTTTCTATAACATAAACACGAGCCTTGTTTTCATTAATTTTTTCAAAACAATAAATGGAATATTCCTTTTGTTCCAAAGAAGGTGTTGAAAAAGTGCCATCCGCAGTTACGCTGGCAAAATAAAAACACTCTGCTTTTTTTGTTTCAGATGCCACCTTAGAATTTGAAATTTTATTGGCTTGTTCAAGGCGTACAATTCTATCTTCCAAATCTTTGATTTTGTCTTCAAAAAAAATTCCCAAATTTTGGAACAATGTTGCAAGTACTTGAGACATATCCTCACTTACCCCATTTCTTTGAAATTTGCTCGGATAGTTCCAAAATTATGCTCTTTAATGGCATAAAGAAAGGCGTTTCGGAAATTTCGCCATCGGTTTGATTCCTGCTAATGCTGTCTTTAAGCCATTTGTCAAGCAAGTTTTCATAGTTGTCCTGAACATATTTGGTTACGTCTCTATTGATAGCCCAAAATTTTTTGAAATTGAAAGATAAATCTTCGTTGAGTTTAAAGAAAAATTTGTGGAATTCAACAAGTTCTTCTCTTATGCTTTCAAGGTTGTTTTTGTAATCTGAATATTTCACCTTGCCACCGTCTTTCATCACAAATTCTCTGCCCTCTCCTTTTATGCAAGTATATATGGTGGGTTCCAATTTTTTGCTTTTAAGTCCGGCTATTTGAATTTCCTTTAAATTTGCGCTTAAACTGCCATTGCAAGTGAC
>Ga0268262_10004605_pt1 | contig 14150 bp, 17 predicted proteins | sample TergutNc150P3_FD_190354 | JGI IMG/M metagenome (GOLD analysis project Ga0268262, IMG submission 190354) | Nasutitermes corniger P3 segment gut microbial community from laboratory colony in Florida, USA - Nc150 P3 (SPAdes) (version 2) | ecosystem: Host-associated > Arthropoda: Insects >... | reverse complement strand
ACACCGCCTCGGCTTTGAATTCCTTCGTGTAAACACGCCGTTCTGAACTTTTCTTTCCCATCTTTTCCCTCTCCTTATCATTGTATTTCTCGCTTATCTTTGTGTACACCTGAGGGGGTTAGGTCCAATGAGTGCAGCTATTTCCAGTGGTAACATAGGTGTTAATGTTCGCAATGATATACAGCACAGAAAAGAATGGCAGAATATCCTAACAGAAGCTAATAAATATTTTAAAAAGCATCCTCCGTTTGAGATTGTATACAATCCAACATTAACTCAGGGTAAAGTTGATTATGTAAAAGAGTTAGTTGATTTGTCATTTCTATTAGAAATAAGACCAACACTTGGATTTAAGATACTTAAAAATTTAGCAACTGGCTTGGAAGCAACAAAAAAACAAAAAGAATGGGGAATCACTAATTTACTATACTCATGGGCTGATTATCAATCAGCTAGAAGAGGAAACGAAAAAACATATATAAGTAATTTTAGAATTATTGTTGAATTGCAAGATGATAATGGTAAAGTACTGTCAAGAGCAGAAAAAACAATATATGGTGAATGGTGGTTTTTTTATATTTATGGTTCAGGAGGTACAGAATATGATTATTCTAAAATTGAAAATAGAATAGAACAAGACACGATATTATTTAACTCGGTTAACGCCAACGATATAACTGATAATAAGATAATTAAAATAATCAGCATTAATGGGATTAATATTGAAACTATTGTCCAAACTGGATATATAAATGTTTCTACAGAAAATATTCAATCCACAAAAACAGGAATATGGTAATATATTTTTTATAAAATCATTTAAATTCATGTAGATAATCTTTCAGCGATGAACGATAAGCCTATTAGTTATCTCTTCCTTGACACACTATACAACTGTATAGTATACTTAAACCATGTTCTCCAAGACCGGAGTACCAGGAAGGGGGAAAAGTAAATCCGCCTGTTCCACAAAACAAGTCAAAGACTTGACTTTTTTTCCTGATAAGAATTAACCACGGGAACAGAAGAACAGCGTGCTGCGGAAAACACGGAAAGGAAAAATATGCTCCAAACGTCAGATACGATTGATAATCGTTCTTTTTTGTGCTATATTTTTTACATGACTGTAACGGTAGAAGTAAAGAACCAGAGAACCTTTGATTTGCTCAGGGCTATTGAAGGTTTGGGGCTTATCCATGTAAATTCCGCTGAAAAGACGAATCAAGAGGGGAATCTTCGCCCTTTGGGCTCGGTTGAAGATCAAGGGGAAAAGCTTTCTTACCATTGGCTGCGGGGTTGCCATAAAAACATTCCGGGCGCCTCAGTAGAGGATTTTCTTGCCCGTTCCCGCGCTGACAAGGAACATGAACTTGAGATAGAAAGACGCCAGGAAGAGGAACGCGCCCGTCGTGCCGGAATACATACTTGACGCTTGCGCTTTGCTTGCTCTCTTTGACGATGAAGTAGGCGCGGATATTGTCGAGGAGCTTATTGATCGGGCAAAAAACAATGAAATAACCCTTACCATGAACGCCGCAAATCTTATTGAGGTTTACTATGATCGTATAAGGACGGTCGGAACAGAACAGGCAGATGCTGTTATTCAGGATATATACGATACCTTTCCCATTTCCATTATTGAAACCCTGAGTCCTGACATTGTCCATGAAGCCGCCCGCCTCAAGGCTGCCGGTAAAATGTCTTTTGCCGATGCAATACTTGTGGCGACTGCTGTTTGTACCGGCGCAACGGTAGTAACCTGTGACCATATTGAATTTGAGCCGGTTGAAAAACAGAAAATGGTTCCTTTTCTCTGGATACGTCCGTAATTCTAAATTCCTGAAAATGGAAAGGCATCCTTGATACCCCATACACCAATACATTCTCGTAATAAAACAATATCTAACATACAAAAATTATCCAAACTTCTTGACAAAAAATAAAATACATTATATATTTTCACTATAAACTTTTATTAAGAGGAGTTATTATGGCAAAACAAACCCCTGGAACCGCGTTGAACGCGCTTCTGAAAAAACACGGTTTGAATTATAACCGTCTGGCAAAGGCAATCGGCCTGAGCAGCGCAATGGTGCGTCTTATTGCCCGCGATGAAAATCCGGTGTCGGCCTCTGTCGCCTACCGTTTGGCAAAGTTTTTCAAAACAAAGCCGGAATACTGGCTTGTCCTGCAGATGGACTTTGACAACGCGAAAGCCGCCAAGGACAAGAAATTGGCTAAAGCGCTCAGCGGCATTTATACCGTAGACAAGACAACTTTTGAACGGAAACCGAGAACCACCAAGGCAAAATCCGCCAAAAAAGGTAAAAAAACCGCGGCAAAGCCGAAAGCCGCCGCCAAAAAGACCGTCGCAAAGAAAGCCGCCAAGAAAGCCGCACCGAAGAAAACCGCCAAGGGGGCCGCGGCCAAAAGCGTGAAAAAGCCGGTAAAAAAGGCGAAAAGCGTTAAAAAAGCGCCCAAAAAAGCGGCGGTCAAAACCGCCAAAGCCCCGGTTGTGAAGAAAGCGCCGGCTGCTCCTAAAGCCCCGCCCGCGCATAAACCGTCGCCGGTTGTCACGGTAAAACCGGAACAGCCAAAACCCGCGGAAGTACAACATCACACGCCGCCTGTGCAGCAACAGCCGTCAGTTCCTCCCGAGACCAAGATTAACGAACCGCAGATTTAGAATAAAGGGAGAAGAGTACACACAAAGAACACCAAGAAAGAGAAGAGCACAAAGAGGAATCAGGGGTTTTTGTTCGTTATCTTATCGTGATTTATCAAGCTTAGATTACTTACAACACCCCCCCCTTATTCCTCCTTTGTGTTCTTTGTTCCTTCGTGCTCTTTGTGTGAAATCTTAACGAACTAACTCAAAACTATCTTATACCCAAACGCGTCCTGAAAGAGGCCGACTTTTTCTTCCGCGCCCATAAGTTCCAGTGAAATGTCATAGCCCCCCTGGGCGTGCAGGGCTATGGTCTCGGCGCGGCGGTCTACCGTAATGTCCTTGATCTGTTGGGAGTGGCCCCGGTCCAGAGCGTCGGCAACCCGCAGAATAGAGGCCATTTTCAGCACCAGTATCCGTTCCTCGCGCTGAAGGCTGATGTACTCAATGTCGGCCTCGGAAGGGGGGTCGCCCCGGTGGTAGCGTATAACATTGGCGATAATGTCCTGTTCATCGCGGGGCAGGCCGAAAATTTCCGAATTGGCGACAATGTACTGGCCGTGCCGGTTATGGCCGGACGCTTTGATAAAGGCCCCGATGTCGTGGAGAATTGCGGCGGTCTCCAGCATCATGCGCTGGCGCTGATTCATGCCGTGTACCTTTTCCAGCGCGTCAAACAGCGTCATACAGAGCCGGGCGACGTGTAATGAGTGGGCTTCGTCAAAATGAAAGCGGCGGCCCAAATTAACCGCGGAAGCGATAATCTGGGAATAAAATTCCTTTTGTATATCGGAATCTACCCCCTGGGCCATGTCGATAAGGTAGCCTTCCCGGATACTGACCAGGGGAACCGCCACGCGGGCGGCGCCGGTTTGCTCAAGGAACAGTTTCAATACGAGGATGCCGGGAATAAAGCCTTCGGCTTCGGCATAGGCGATCCCCAGCTTCTGAACGCATTCCTCAATGGAATAATTGCGAATCTTTTCGGCAAAGGCGATAAAATCCTTGCGGTCTATAACGCGGCAATGCTCATTAAGTTCCGTGCCTGCCTGGAACGCTACATACCGGGCGTCGGAACCGACCATGACAAAGGTGCGCACATGGGCCAAATCCATTTCGGCGTTTAAGAGGCTGGTGGTATTGCGGATGGTTTCACCGAGGTAACGCTCGTACAACAGGCTCGGCCCGGCTCCCAGCCGCGTCCGCTGATCAATGATAATCGTTCCCAGCTTGATGCTGTGGGCCGCCACCATTTGCCCCCGGCGCAGCAGCATTATCTCGGTAGAACCGCCGCCTATCTCAATGATCATTGAATTGGTCCGCCAGAACAGGGGTAAATCCTGCTTTAACGCAAAACGCACCCCCAGATACATAAGGCGGTTTTCCTCAACGCCGTCCACCACGGAAAGATTAAAGTCCGTTTCCTGCCGTATCCGGTCAATAAACATATCGCGGTTGCGGGCAACCCGCAGGGCGCTGGTCGCGATAACGTGGGCGTCGGCGGCGGCGATGCCCCAGCCGGCCAGCAGTTCCTTGAAATTTTGCAGTACGGCAAGACATCCCAGAAGAGACTCGCGGGAAAATTCGCCTGAATTAAATACGTCGCGGCCCAGGGCCAGCGGCCTGCCCGCGTTATCCATGACCGTCCACTGTCCATCGTCCTGTATCTGCGCAACGAGCAATCTGACACCGGTAGAACCTATTTCCAAAACAGCGACAAGACGGTTTCCCATAATTCCTACAACTTATCTATCAGCATTGAGCACTTCCCCGAAGGGATAGGCAGGGTTTTTCTCTTCTTTCCCAGAATGTTAATGGTAAAATAATATAATTTCTCGCTTTCCATGTGTATCTCCCAGCCCCGTCCGCTTTTGTTGGAAAGAATCGTAATCATGTTTTTCTTGAGGGAAAGATTCTCCACTCCCATAATTTCCAGGCTGGGAATAATCCAGTCTACCGTTTTGCGGGGCAGGGAAATGCACAGGCCCACAATATTTTCAATGGTCAACGTAATGGTAGAAAGGGCGTCGTAGGAAAGATACTGGGCGCGGGGAAAATCCATCTTGCCGTGCCATTTTGCCGGGCCTTCTTTCGTGGGCAGATAGGCTTCCCACAAATTGCCCTTGTGATGGTCGCCGTCGGGACTCATCGAATCCAGCATAAAGTACAAATGGCGGATGGCGCATTCACGGGCAAGGTCCCAGCGCTGGTAACGCTCCAGTCCCTTGATCACCATAAAGGTCAGGTGGGGATACACCGACCCGCGGTATCCCCGTCCGGTTTCGTCAAAATTTTTGTCGGAAAGGGAAAGCGAAGGAAAAGGGTGCGGCGCGCCAAAAAACTGCGGATCGGAAAGTTTTGCGATGATCTGTTCCGCCTTTTCATCATTGGGAATCTCGGCGAGCAGCGGCCAGTAACCGGCGATGGTTTTTGCCGGCAGCCGTTTTTCACCGCGGTCAATATCATGGTAAAAGCCGTCATCGGGATCCCACATCAGCGCGTTGATTCGGGTTTTAAGGGCGAAATACTGTTTCTTGTACTGAAAGCTGGAATCCTTGTCATTGAGAATATCCGCCATTGCGGACATATACAGGGCATTAATCGCCATCATGGCGTTAAAATCCAGCGAATAATAGGTTCCCTCGCGGGGGGCGTTAACCATTCCCGTAACTCCGAGGGGAGTCCGGTACAGGCCGTTGGATTTCTTAAAGGTTGAATCTATCCATTCGGTGTACTTGTGCAGCACCGCAAGGACATCTTTGACCCGCTTTTTGTTTGCCGATTTATGGTAGATATTATACTCAGCCCAGGCAAAAAGGGGGATACCCAGGCCCTCGGCATTGTCTTTTTCCGCTATTGGCGTTCCGGTGTTGATGTCATAGGCGCAGCGAATGGCCCCATCCGCCTCCTGACGGCTGTAAAACAGGTCCAAACTGGGCGTTGCCTGGTAAATTCGGTTGGAATATACCAGAAAAAAGGACGAATAAATCGCGTCGGACTGAAAAACAGCCTGAGATCCCGGATAGGAAAAGAATTTTCCCTCTATTCCGCCTTTTTCGTTCCCGCTATTCCAGCAATCCTGTATCCAAGCCCATGTTTTATCGTAAATATCGACAAAATCCTGATCATAGAAGTGAATCCTGGGAAAGTCGTGTTTTGTCACCTGAACCCCTTGGTCAATTACATTTGTATATAGGTTTCTATTATATACTAAAAACTTCCGGCTTTCCAGTTTTTTTTATTTTTTTATGAAAAAAATGGCAATTCAATCGCTCCAACCGGGCGAATACGCAGTACCGTAAGCGCGCCGGGGCCGAAAAGCGCTTCCACGCGCCGGCGGTAACTTTCAAGCCCGTCAAGGGGAATGTACGCCTGTATGGTACCCGCAAAACCGCCGCCATGAACCCGGCAGGCGGCCTGTATTTTCTGTTCACGGAAGAATTCACGGGATACGGCAATAGCAAGGGACAGCCCCTGCTCATGGGTGGTTTGGGGAGAATACAGATTTTGCAGCAGTTCCCAGGATGAATCCCCCGATTCATTAACCAAATCCAAAAACTGCCCCATAAGCCCCTGTTTCTCAGTGTCAGCCGCAGCCGTCCATTTTTGTAAAAGGTCCGCCATGGCGCCTGCCCGACGGTCTTCGTTAAAAAAATGAATGGCCCGCAATAGGGCGCGGTCGCCCGCTGATTTTCTCAATTCGCCGGCATTTGACAATACTTGAGAGAAATCGACTTCCCGCAGGAAGGATTTGCCAAAATGCCGGGCGACGGCGTTCATTTCCCGCGGTATGGCGGCATAATCCGGGGTAAGGTCGGCGTGGCTTCCGCGGGTATTTACCACACAGAGGGCAAATCCCGCGGCCTGCGGGTCAAATTCGATACGGATAACAAGGGGCGCGGCGGGATCGGCGAAATCAATGGCGACAACCCCGCCGAAGGCGCTTGCCGCCTGGTCCATCAGCCCGGAAGGTTTGCCAAAGTAATCGTTTTCCGCTTTTTGGCAGATTTGGGCAAGTTCAAGCGCGGAACACTGTCCCCCGCCGTACAGGGAATTGAATATCGCTGCCAAAAGCGTTTCCGCCGCGGCGGAAGAAGATAAACCGGAACCGGGTAAAACTGTCGATGACGCGTTGGCGCTGAAACCGCCCAACGTTATCCCCCGGCGGGCAAATCCGGCGGCAATACCCCGCGCCAGCGATTCAGTTGTCCCTTGTTCCTCCGGTTTGGGTGAAAGGTCGGGCTTGCCGTCCTTACCGTCCAGATTTACCCGGACATCGGGGAAACCGGTTGAGCGGAAAAATACCTGCCGGTCACCGCGGGGGACGACGGCGGCAACGGCATCCATCTGGATAGAGGCGGCAAGCACTCTGCCCCGGTTATGGTCGGTATGGTTTCCCCCCAGTTCAGCGCGGCCCGGCGCGCTGAATAGCCGTATATTCTTCCCCGTTGAGGAATACTCAACCGGAAAACCGGCCTGGGCTGACATGCCTTCCGCGAGGGCGGCATAACGCCGCCGTTCCGTTTCAACCGCGTCAGTACCGTAAAGTGACGTAAACATACCGCTTGCAATTATAGGAAAATAATGGTATTCTTACCACATCCTGTAATAATCAAGAGAGGTATATTATGGCCTACAAAGTTAATGTTGCCGCCTGTACCAACTGCGGTACCTGTGACAGCGAATGTCCCGTAGAGGCAATTTCCGAAAAAGACGGCAAACGCTGGATAGATCCGGGAAAATGCGCGGATTGCGGCGCCTGTGCCGGCGCCTGCCCGGTTGAAGCCATAGCCAACGAGTAAAAGAAGGTTATGGGGAAATTCGGCAAGGGTCTTACCCTTGCCTTTTTTTTAGTTTCATCGTGGTGTCATGCCGAAGGCGGCGGTCTTGCCGGCGCAGAAATACCGGGCGGCTTTCCCCTTATCGCGCGGCTGGACGCGCGGGACGATGGCTTTAAGCAGTTTATTGCCGACGTTGAGGCAAACCGCAAACGTATCTTTAACCGCAGCCGCAACCGCCAGTATGGCAGAGCCGAAAGCGCCGCCGCCATTGCCGCTTCTTTGACCGTGTATCGCTATGTACCCCGTGAAGGGGAGGACCTGTTCTCCCTTGCCGCCCGCTGTAACATACCGTATTCGGCGCTGGCAAGCCTGAACCGCCTGAACCACCCGACAATGCTGGCGGCAGGCAAACCTCTGTTGCTGTCATCAATGCCGGGTATCTTTGTGCCCAAAGAACCGGAGTCAGATATTGAACGCCTGTTGGCCTCAAGCCGTCTCTCTTCGCCGGAAGAAGATTCCTGCCTGCTTGCCATAGGGCAGAAAGCAGGGGAGGGGACAGCCTTTTATTTTTTCCCCGGCAGTGAATTCAATACGACCGAGCGGGCTTTTTTTCTTAATACCGGATTCCGTTTCCCGCTGCGTACGTACCGGCTGACTTCCCGCTTTGGAATGAGGAATAATCCCATAACCGGCAATTTACGCTTCCATCAGGGGCTGGATCTGGCCGCCCCCCTGGGAACCGAAGTGTATGCCGCGGGAGACGGCATTGTCACCGAAATTGGCGAAGATTCCATTTATGGTAATTATATTATAATAAAACACGGAGGAGACTGGGTAAGCCTCTACGGCCACTTGCAGCGGATTGGAATCAGCTTGCGATCCGCCGTGAAATCCGGTATGCTCATTGGATGGGTGGGGTCTACCGGACAATCCACCGGCCCTCATCTTCACTTTGAACTTAGGCAGAACGGAAAGGCGCGGGACCCGGACAAATATCTATTCCTGCCCGGCGGACGTTAACATGCGCAGACTGGTTGTTGTGTGTATAATTTACCTTTTCGTTCTCACCATTCCGGCGGCGGCGGAGTCGTTTCGCGCCCTGCTGGAAGGAACGCTGGAGTTGTCCGCGGACAGCCCCGAAGGTTCATCCGTCAACATAGCCTATAACGGCTCGGCGCTGATTAATTTGGGAAGGGGCGCCCGTTTTCTCCGCGGCATAGAACTGGAACTCTCGGCGCCCCAGGCCTGGCTTTCACAACGGGGCACTCTGGCGATGCTGATATACGCCGAGCTTAACCGACTGCCTTCCACCGGAACAAACGATCTTGAAGGGCGGCGCGTTGCCTTTGACTCCCTGCCCAATAAAATAAAAATTGTCTATCAAATACCGATACGCCGCTCTCACGGGCTCAGAACCACCCCCTATGCGACGGTTCCCGCCGATGTCACGCTTCCCGCTTCGTTTCCGCTTCTTTTCAAACTGATGCCTATCGTCAAGGGTTTTAGCGAAGAGGTTGAAAATATGCGCTTTACCCTCACCGCCCGGCCTATCCTGGCTGATGAGGGGGCGGTAAAGCTTAATTTTCGTTATCCGGAACAACTCAAGGACAAACCGTTTATCGTACTGATTGATGATGTTATAGTGAACAATACGGCGGAGGAGCAGATTTTGAAGGAAGGTGAACACCATTTGGTGATACTTTCCGAAAATTACCGCAATGAAAACCGCCGTTTTATGGTGGAAAGGGCGAAAAGGCTGGATATTGCTATCAATTTACAGGATCCTACCCCCCTGATAATCTTTGAAGCGCCGGGGAATGCCCGAATTTTCCTTGATAATCACCCGGTTGTACGGGAAAACGGCCCCATTCCGGTGGAACCGGGCGTTCATGAAGCGAAATTTCAGGTGGGCGATTACACACTTACCAAAAATATCACGATTCAGCGGGGAAAAACCTACCGTGTCGCCCTTGCCGTTGATATCGGAGTAGAGGAAAACGAGTAAATTCCGCGGTCTGAACCCCCGAATTTTGGCTAAAGAAAACGGGTCTGTATGCCGATATAAATGATGTCGGATATATAGTTCCCCTCCCAAATCACTATATGTTCGATATGCCTCTCAAGGGGCATTGGCCGGTGAAAACCGGCCTTTTTTTTATTATTCAGAAGTGTTCTTTGTGTCTTTGTGTGAATCTTTTGGCGGTTTTACCGTACTTGCCATAATTCCCTAAATACATTATAATTTTGGTCAACTTCCTAATATAAGGGGGATTTCTTTATGCGGATTACCTTGAAAGGTCGTTATGCGCTCCGGGCGGCGTTGGCGCTTGCGGAAATGGGAAAGAACGGAGACATGGTTTCCATTAATACCCTTTCCGAAGCGGAGGATATCTCATCCATATTTTTGGAACAGATTTTCTTCAAGCTGAAAAAGGCAAAAATTGTCACGTCAATTCGGGGACCGGGGGGCGGTTTTTCCTTTAGCCGCCCGCTGGACGCGCTGACCGTCAAGGAAATACTTGATGCCGCGGGAGAAGAACTGTCTTACAAATTCTGCAACAAAGATGATAAAAAATGCGACCGGATGAGCGATTGTATGAGCCACAAGGTGTTTACTTCCGCCACCCATAAGGTCAACGATTATCTGAACAGCCTTACTTTACAGACGGTGCTGGAAGGCAAGGAATTCAGATAGAAAAAAATTGAAAATAGTGTCAGTTAACAGATAAATCTCCTTGGGTTTTGAATAACTATCTGGTTGATGGTGTCGTAGAAGAAGACGATGAGACCACCCGTGTTGCCGTGGGGTTTGATCGTTCCTTCAATAAACTTGGAATGATTATGCCGCGATTAACCGATGAAGAATATGCCGCATTGGACGAAAAATGGACGCGGGAAACCCCCGCGGTAAATTTTTCGCGGCCTGGTATGTTTGCCCGTCAGCGGCTTTTACTGGAAAGCCTTGATACAGTAGCCGCAAACTACATCCACGTCCTGGCCGAAACCGCCGGAAAAACTCCCACCCAAATAATCGGAGCAATGGTTCGCAAGGAAATGGCATCTCGATTGTCTTCAGCTTCGGTAACACATACACCATAAGAGTAACAATATACCGGTCAATGGCGTGCCTGGTACCCGGCGCGGTCTATTGATAATTAGGGTTTTTCATGCTATATTTCCCTCATGGACGTTATTGTCAAATTTATTCCGTCTGCATTCAAACATAAATTTACCGAAGCAAATATACGGCATGCTATATTGAACTATATTTATGATGATGTATTTGCTGATGAGCCGGAGAAGCATTTGCTGATAGGATTTGACAACAATGCCAATTTGCTGGAAATCATGTATAATGTAATAGATGAGCAAAATCTTAAAGTATTCCATGCGGAGGAGATTATACCTGACATGACTGATGAAGAATACGATGCGCTTGACGAATACTGGACGAAAAATACCCCCAAAGTATCCGGTAACGGAAAAAGCGGTTTCTTTGCAAAACACACAGGACACGTCATTTTTATAGACAGCCTTTCCGCCGATTGGCTTCGTATAAAAGCTACGGCTAACCATACCACTCCGGAGGCAATCATCGGTGAATTGGTACGCAAAGAAATAGCCGCCGCTGTATAATACATCGCTATCGAAAAGTATCTGTCACCAATTTACTCGGACATCAAAGCGCACCCCATTATGCCTTGTATGAAAAAGTGGTGACTGGCATTGTTACGTGACCTGCGGCTTCTGTGCCTTTATTACTCGTTCAGTATCCCTCCGCGAGTAGATAATTCGGTGAATTTCAATTTTCTTGTTTTCTACTGTATAAAAAAGAGAATAATTATCAATATGTAAAACTCTGTAATCATATTTCAGTGTTTCAGGTGATACATATAAACGGCAACGGAACGGATTATCCGCTATTTTTAAAACTTCTCTGTCAAGTTTTGAAAGAAAATTTTCCGCAGCCCGTGGCGATTCCAGCGTATGAGCGATGTAGCGTACAATATCCTTTAAATCATCCAGTGCCAGAGGAAGATAATGGATTTTATACATTCGATAGACCTTTTTTCCGTGGTTTTTTCCCTGATATGGCACTTCGCAATTCGATCATTACCTCATCATGGGTGTACCGCTTCTTTATCGACGCGGCCTGATATTCCGCTTCTTTTAGTTTAAGATAAATTTCAGATTCAAAAAGATTCTGCTCGTATGCCGCCAGACTCATCACAACCATATCACCCCGGCCATTTTTTGTTAAAAAAACCGGCGTATTGGTTTCATGCACGGATCGGGAAATATCACTGAATTTATTCCTAAGATCGGAAACAGGACGAATTTGAGGTATCATCGGCATTAGGTTCCTCCTAAGATATGTTTATCATAATTATAGCCACTATTACGCGCAGTGTCAACGCTTATATTCCCTCCTTCGCGGAAGCGTAAGAGTATTGCGAAAATCGGTATCAGGCACTGTTGCGTGAACGTCTCGAAAAAATTCCACCTTGACTAAAGCTTTTTACAGTTTCTCACCCTATATAGTGTAGGAGATTCAAATATGAAAACTAAAATTGAAAATCCTGCTCAGAATGAGTGGGGACCCTTCCCCTTCGGGGACAGGGCCGTCATAGACATCCGCTATGACCCGGTATTCAAAGCGGTATTCACCAAAGAAACCGCGGAATCAAGAATCGCGTTGTCTGACCTGATTTCGGCGCTGATAGGGCGTACGGTCACAGTGGAGGCTATCATCGCCAATGAGCCGCCTATTGACGATATCAGGCAGCGGTATCTGCGTTTCGACGTAGCCTGCAAAACCGGAAAAGGCGAACCTGTCAACGTTGAAATGTCATTCAACCCCGACGCAAGCGAACCGGTACGTCTTGAATACCACGCGGCGCGGTTATTTGTAGGACAAGGCCTTCACGGGCAAGACAAAACGTATGACGATTTGCAGGAAACCTATCAAATCGCCATTCTGGCAAAAGGAAGGTTCTTCCCCGATGAAAATTTCGCCCACAGTTTTTTGTATTATGACCCGGACAACTGCGTTTCGCTTGGCGGAAGAACCAGAATAATCACCGTGGAACTGGTGAAGACAGGACCCGTAGTGGACAAACCCATTGAAGAAATGACCAACGCGGAAAAATGGGCGGTATTTTTTCAATATTTGACAGATGAGGAGAAACGGGGTAAAATAATCGAGATAATCAATCGAGAGGAAGGAATAGCGATGGCGTTAAACACTTTGGCAAATATCACCCAGGACGAGATAGAATACGCGCGTATGTCTACTTTGATAAAAAGCCAACTTGACTATCAAAGCGGAATGGTAGGAGCCCGGCGTAAAGGACTTTCCGAAGGCCGCAACGAAGCCAGCCTTGAAATCGCCCGCAAGATGAAAGAAATGGGTGATTCAATCGAAAAGATACATACCATAACCGGTATACCCATAGAAACCATTGAACGAATAACAAAGCAAGACATTGGTTAGGCAATTTTGGTGCCTGGCACCCGGCGCGGCCTCTGTTGCGTGACCTACGCTACCCCTGGTGTACCTACATCAAGGGTACACCAGAGAATTTGGGTGCCTGGCACCAAAGCGTGTCCGAAGAAATAGCCGCCACTGCATAAAGAATTTGGGTGCCTGGCATTGTTGCGCCCCGGTTCATGATTATCAGGAACCACACCGTCCTTCATCTAATTTCTTAAACAATTCTTTTCCAGATACTCTGCTTGGATGAGCTACATAATAAACATTAACGGATTCTCCACCAATTTCTTTTTTGCAACGATCAACATTTTTTCCCTTGCGTGGAAAATCTTCTGAGTTTATCATCTTAACAACCGATTTTGACATAATTAGTATATTTTTTGGTTTAATAATTTCCAATTCCTTGAAAAAAATATAGTCTGGACACGCTTTTTCCATTTCTCCTGTTGGTTTTGATCTGTCTCTGTCAGGAGAGCACTTTATTGCATCCATAAATATTATACGTTCGTATATTTCAGCCAATTCTTTAGAAGCATCAGCTATACCATCATAATATCCATCTAAAAGTATTTTTGAATACACAGCAACACGATGCCATAATAAAGTTCCGCCGTACTTCTCTTTCATTTTTTCCATGCCTTTTTCGAATTTAACTCTTTTACATCCCTCTTCCAAAGACTCAATTACACCCGGATCGTATTTCTCCCTGTATTTTTTTTTATCATTATCATGAATCTTGTCTTTATCAAAGTTATTAATTCCCCTGATCTGTATTTCCTGTAGGTTGCGACCTCCGCCTTTATTAACATTAAGTCCCACGACTACTAATTCCCCTTTATATTTTTTCCCAATATATGGCAAAGAAAAATAATTCCATTCAGATGCTTTCTTAACCTTGATGTCCAATCGTTTCCAGCATTTTTCAGCGTTTTCGCAGGATTCATGGAGGAGACCATTAAAAAACTTTTTTTTACTATAGAAAGATTCTAGTTTTTCACGAATCTCGTGGGATTTATCTTTGGTGTTAATTTTTCCCATTTTCATTCTCCTCAAAAATCCTAAATATCCCCATGGACCTAACCCCCTCAGGTGTACACAAAGATAAGCGAGAAATACAATGATAAGGAGAGGGAAAAGATGGGAAAGAAAAGTTCAGAACGGCGTGTTTACACGAAGGAATTCAAAGCCGAGGCGGTGTCGCTGGCCG
>Ga0268262_10004604_pt1 | contig 14151 bp, 11 predicted proteins | sample TergutNc150P3_FD_190354 | JGI IMG/M metagenome (GOLD analysis project Ga0268262, IMG submission 190354) | Nasutitermes corniger P3 segment gut microbial community from laboratory colony in Florida, USA - Nc150 P3 (SPAdes) (version 2) | ecosystem: Host-associated > Arthropoda: Insects >... | reverse complement strand
TTTCGCTGTCTTTAACGCTGTGATAATGCGTTTCTTTTCCTTTATAAATAACCTTTCCTTCGTAATCTCCCTTGGGATATACGCCGGAAATAACGCTCATCAGGGTTGACTTGCCAGCGCCGTTTTCACCTACAATGGAATGAATCTCGCCCTTTTTTATTTTTATCGAGACATTCTCTAAAGCCCTTACGCCGGGAAAATCTTTGGTCAAATTAATAATTTCCATTATATATTCGTTCATCCGGCAGCCTCCGCTTTTTTAATAAAAAAAACGGGAGGAATCCCCTCCCGTTTTTAGAAAATTTCAGTTATCTTCTTGGGGCAGCAGCCGGGGCCGGGGCCGCGGAAGCGCGTATCTGGGCAGCTTCATTATCAGGATAGAAACCAGCGTCCGCAGGAATATTAATATTGTCTCTGGTTATCGACTGAACTGTTAACAGATAAACTGTTACTTTTTTCTTGCCTGTATCGCCAATGGCTGCAAGTCCAACATCAGCGGCAATAACTGCTCCGGGAACCTTAATTTCAGACGGTTTTTTGCCCTGAATAATTTGATCAATCAGAATAACCGCAGCTTCTGCAAGTTTATTGGTATCTTTAAAGATTGTCATGTATTGCTCACCGTTCTTTATGGACATTACGGAAGCGAATTCAGCGTCCTGTCCGGTAACGACCGGCAGTTTGGCCCTGTATTTGGCATCAGCTTTACAAGCTTCAATAACCGCGCGGGCGATAGGATCATTCGGGGCAAGTATGGCATCCAAAGTTACACTCTTGGCATCATTAATAAGGAGGCCTTCCATACGACGTTTGGCTATATCCGCTTGCCAGTTTTCGGTAGCAATCTGCAGGAAAGTAGCTTTATCTTTGGAACTCTTGGGATAGGGTCCGATTACTTTGAGTACACCTTTATCGATGTAGGGAGTAAGAACTTCAATGGCTCCGTCAAAGAAGAAGTTTGCGTTGTCATCGGTGGAAGAACCGGCAAAAAGGGTGATGTTTTTTGGGGTAGTAGCTTTATCAAGGTCAAGCGCTTTTACAATGGCTTCTCCCTGAAGCTGTCCGACGTTTTTGTTGTTAAAGGTTATAAAGTAATCATAAGCATCGGTGTTTTGGATAAGACGATCATAAGCGAGAACAGGTACTTTTGCCTTCTTAGCGGCAGCTACCGCGGAACCAACACCGTCATTAATATTGCCAATAATTAAAGCTTTGGGTTTTTTGGTCAAGTAAGTTTGAATCATGCCGTTCTGTATTAACTGATCGGCATTCGCCCAATTGACCTCTGCAGTGTAACCAAGTTTTATGGCATTCGCTTTGAGAGCCTCGCCGTCTTTTATCCAGCGTTGGACGTGGGTTTCGGGCATAGCGATACCAATAAGGCCTTTGCCCTGTGCGAAACTGAAACTTGCGACTAAGGCAAGCAACAGTAATACGAGAGTAATCTTTTTCATTTTTTTCCTCCAAAAATAAATTTGATATCATTATACAGAGATATTGTACTAATGGCAAGCTAAAATTCATAAAATTCTATAAGATTTTATCCGTAGACGCTCCTTAAAAAACCGGCTATAATTGGTTATTCGTAATTGAGGACTCAAAAATGCCAAAAATCGAAGTAAATGAAGAAGTTTTCTATAATCTTGCCGGATGTCCCGGCGGCTGGAAAAACAGGGATGAATTTGAGGAAATTTTGACTTGCGCTAAGGCCGAATTGGACGAGGATAGCGATAAAAGCCTCCCAGCGGGGGAAAGAACCTTAAAAATTGAGCTAAATGACACAAATCGGCCTGATTTATGGGGTACTGCCGGCTGTGCCCGCCAACTAAAGACCTATAAAAGCGGAAAAAGACCGGAATATGCCTTTTTTTCACGGCAGGGTAATGTAAAAAAGACCGCCCGCAAAGTGAAAGTACTGGAAAGCGTAAAAAAGGTGCGTCCTTTCCTTTCGGGCTTTGTCGCAAGCGGCAAGGCTATAACAGACCCAATGCTGCGCGACATGATCCAGACTCAGGAAAAACTTGCCTGGAATTTCGGACGGAAACGGAAAAGCATATCCATGGGTATTTACCGAATTTCCCTTGTTAAGTGGCCGATTATTTACAAGGGCGTAGACCCTAATACCGTTTCCTTTGTGCCGCTCCAGTGGGATGTCCCCCTTACCATGAGCGAAATCCTAAAACAGCACCCAAAAGGCAAGGAATACGCCTTTATTCTGGAAAATGAGCCTTTACATCCTCTGCTGACGGATTCGCAGGGGTTTATCTTTTCTTATCCGCCAATCATTAATTCAAACGACATTGGCGCGGTACAGGTCGGCGACAACGAAATTTTTGTTGAGCTTACAGGCACGGACATGTCCACGCTTACCCTTGCCGCCTCGATTGTAGCCTGCGATCTTGCAGATAACGGTTTTACCATTGAGCCTGTTGAAGTTGAATACGAATATGATACGCCATTCGGAAGAAGCGTGATAAACCCGTATTATTTTCAAGAGCCGGTTTTCTGCTCTCTTGCGCGGGTGGAAAAATTCCTGGGCGAAAAATTAGGCGCAGATGAATGTGTCAACGCTCTTGCGCGCATGGGCGTAAAAGCGGAAAAGGCAAATGATGCGGAGCGCGGACAGTCCGAAAAGAGCGAAGGCGTGCGCGCATGGCCTCCTGAGTACCGAAATGATTTTCTTCATGCAGCGGATGTTATGGAAGATGTGATGATAGGCCGCTCCCTTAAATCATTTAAGCCGGAGCGTCCCTCCGACTCCACTATCGGGCGGCTTCTGCCGATTACCCTTTTCAGCAGACAAGTGAAAGAACTCCTCATAGGTTTAGGCTATCAGGAAATGATCTACAACTACCTCGGCTCCCGAAAAGACCTTGTAGAAAAAATGCGCGGCGGCGGCGACAGGATAATCCGCATTTTTAACCCGATGACGGAAAATTACGAATATGTCCGCGACTCCGTATTAGCCTCGCTCATGGAAAGCGAATCAATATCGGGACGCTCTGTCTATCCGCATAAAATCTTTGAAGTGGGAAAAATCGCGTTTTTGGACAACACGGAAACTTACCGCAGTAAAACCCGTCAATTCGCCGGATTTCTCCACTGCGGGTCGGACGCAAACTTTAACACAGCCGCCGCCGAATTGCAGACGCTCTTTTACTACCTTTCACGCGAGTACGAAGTTGAAGAATCCTCCGATTCACGGTTTATTCCCGGGCGGGCGGCTGCAATTAATTACAAAGGAAAGCCAATCGGCGTCTTCGGCGAACTAGATCCCGAAGTGCTGGAAAACTGGGGCGTAACCGTCCCATGCACCGCCGGGGAAATTGACTTGGACGCGCTTCTGGATTAGGATTTACCGGCTATTAATCTTCCCCATGGTTTTCATCAGTAGAGGGATTTGCAATGTTATATATTTCATTGAAAAATACGGAATCAGGGTAATCCTGTATAGCCGATTTAAGCAATGCTTCCCTGGCGATTGTCTGGTTAGCGTTTGTCAGCGTCTGGGCGGTTTGCATCAGGATTGAAGATTGAATATTAGAGTCGTTTCTTGAAAGCGCATTAAGACGCATATACCTGCCTTCCGGAATTGCATTATTACTTTCGCCATCGACGCCTTTGACTTCTACAAAACCGCCGGTTTCTGTTTCGGGTAAATAAACCAGCACTGTTTTTCGGGATACGATTGTGTTCGTTACATCAACAGTTTTTGGCGACTTAAACAAATTGGCTTTTTCCTCAATTACTACGGCAAGGACGCCGCCAACGGCGATCTGAGCAGCAAGAGAAAAACCTTCGTTTTTGTCATCGCGACGAACTTCAATAAAATCGTATTCTCTGTTGTTATAGGTCATCCGGCGGGTTTTTCCGGTCATTACACTCTCTCCAAGACTTAATCCCGCAATCCATTTTGTTTTTGTTGATGAGTCTCCTTTGTCTTCGCCGTCAATTGCATACAAACCCGTATTTACCCTTAGGGCATATCCTTGTTTTTTAACGCCTGATTCCGTTGTTACGGATTTGGTCTCTTCATAATTAATGGTATCAATGGTATTAATGGTTTTAGGAGAGGTTGCTCCTTCCGTTTTTTTACACGAGAAGAACAACACAATGGCGGCTGTAAGCGCCAGAAGTACGATTTGCCTTTTCATAAAATCCTCCAATTCCGGAAATTTGTTTTATTTTATAGTACTTATAGAATACTATAAATTTTTAACATTGACAATAACCGGGACTCTTTCATACATTAATAAATCTCAAAATCAAAGACTTTAATTTTAGCCGCACCGGCGTCGCCCTTTGTAGTATAATCGTCTTTTTCAATACCAAGATACATTATATTATTCTTATTAAATTTTCTGGCGTATTGCTTATATTCAGGCTGAGTCAATTTGCTGAAAGGAATATCAAAACTGCTGACTTCTCCGTTTTTAGTTGAAAATATAAATCTATGAATGCCATCATTAACATTATCAGTTGTTGCAATAGCGATTTGCCATTTTTTTCCATCGCCCACCGCTTTAAAACGCACCCCACTGGCATTTTTAAGTCTTTGAAGAACATTCGTATCCTTCGTTAAAACGCCTGCCCATTTTGAATTTCCTGATCCAAGATTTATATCTACAGTCAAAACTTCCCTTTCTATGCCGTTAATTGTTTCTCTTGCAATAATGTAATTTACCTTTGAAGAGCCATCAATTCTTGGATCCCATTTTACAGCTTGTGAGATAACGGCAAATTCATGAGTTGATATAGAATCAGCCGGTGTTGTTGTATTTGACGCGGAGGGAGTTACGGGTTTAGGACTGTCCGTTGTTTTGGTACTTGATGCGGAGGGAGTTACAGGTTTAGAACTGTCCGTTGCCTTGGTACTTGATGCGGAGGGAGTTACAGGTTTAGCAGGTTCAGGAATAACTTCCGATATTTGTTCCGGTTCAGGCTGTTCCTGTATTTCCGGCTGGTTGTCCGCAGTCTGAGCGACGACCACAGGCTCCTCGATCTTTTCTATGCGGAAGGATGATACTTGGGAAAAAACGGTAGAGCCTTCATAAAGAGAAGAAAAAACAGGCTTTACCCGCCAGTACCATGTTCCAGCTTCCATATTTGTTTCGACAAGGGAAGAAACGGCGGTTTGCTTTGTTATTGTTGGATTAATTATTTCCGGAGTTAGACCTGCCTCAAGAATATAATAGGACGCTTCTTCCACAGGCTGCCATTCGAAACGGACTGACGGCGAACTTTCCCGATAACGAAACAGGCTGTCCTGAATAGGGCTTGCCGGCGCGGAAATTGCCGCGTCAACAATGGTAAATTGCCCCGAACTCAGGACGGTATTCTGATACGACAGTCGCCAATACCAGATTCCCGCGCCAAGGCTAACATTGGAGGAATCAATGCCCTCGACTGTCCGTACAATGCGCGTAAAGTTAGGACCGGAGGCGATTTCCAAACGCAAGGGTGTTTTTTGCTCTATATTTAACGCATTCCACGCGAAGCGGATATTTAACGGTTCAACGCTGTTTTTTATAAAGCGCGCGTTTGGACGGGGCAATGTGACAACCGCCGCCGGTTCCGCCTTTTCAACGCCCTCGGTATCTAAAATCAACGCCTCACCTGCGCTCATGGAACGGCTCTGCCCGTCTTTCTCTTTAATGATTATGCTTCCTTCGTTAACCTTCAGCGTCATGCCTTTTTCACCGGCGGAAGCGCTCATTGTCGCTCCGGCTGCCGGCGCGATTATGCGTCCCATAACATTAAGAGCAATATTGCTGTCGGCGGAATCGGAGCCCGTGATACTTAAACTGCCGGAACCCAGATCGATTACAACGCCGCCTTCGCCGTCTTGAGAAGCGCGTATGCGTATCAGGGAATTTTCATTTATATCAATAATACCGTCGTTAATATTCAAGGTTGCGGCGGAATATTCCGCCACACGGATAAGGTCGCCGAGGTACACGGGCGATTTAACGGTCAGACGGCTCCACAGTACGCGATCTGAAAAGCGGCGCTGTACATTGTTGTATTTAACGGTAACGGCTCCCATTGGTTTTTTATTTTGAGACGCTATTGATTGAAACAGATCAAGCCTGAACATATTCAGGCTGAACACCGCGCCGGAAACGCAAAAAACAATTACAAACGCGTCGGCAAACCATTTACGTTTGATCGGTTTTTGCGGCGAATTTACATTTGAGTTGTTTTTTTCTGTCGTTGTATTTGCTTCTGCGCTCATTTCTTTTCACTGCCTATTTTGTATTTCTTTTCTTCGGCGTCAAGATTAACATTGGAGAGTTCCGGAGCCTCAACGCCCAATAATTTACGGACTTCCTCAATAGTGCGCGGCCCACCTTTTACTTCATTAAAGTTAACGACGGCGAATAAACGCACAGGCTTCGCTTTTCCTTTTACCGTTACAGGGGGCATTTCTTCCGTAATAAGACTATCCCCGATTAGGTTATAGGTATCCTCGGTTATAAGAATATCAGTCGCAAGCGGCTTGGTAAGCGATTCAACGCGGGAAGCGAGGTTTACCGGGTCGCCTATTACAGTGTATTCCATGCGAAGCTCGCTTCCTATTTGTCCTGCTGTAACAATACCCGAATTAATACCGCAGCCGATTCTGATGGGCGGATTACCGGGATCATTTGCCGTGCGATTCTTGTTTAACGCTATCAGCGCATGGCGCATCATTATAGCCGCCTTGACGCAGTTAAACGCGTCTTTCCTTGGGCTGCCCGCGGTGTAAGCCGTTCCCCAATGCGCCATTACCGCATCCCCGATGAATTTGTCTACTGCGCCGCCTGTTTTTTCCACGCACTCGACCATACTTGTAAGGTAGTTGTTAAGCCAGAAGACGATTTTATCCGAGGCCTGGTCTCCGAACGCTTTTGTAAAATTTTCAGACAGTGCGGTAAAGCCGCGTATATCGGAAAAAAAGATTGTGGCGTGTTTGGGAAGGCCGCCTGGTTTTATTTCACCGCGCATGGCTCTTACGGCGATTTCGCGGTTTGTGAATCTGCCGAATATTTGCAGGGCGCCGGACATTTTCCGGAAACTTGTACCTAACAATCCTATTTCATCGCGGCTTTTAAGCTGGAATTGCTGCTCGAACTGTCCGCCTTCGATGCTTCTTGCCGCGGTAGACAATGTTTTAAGCGGTATTGAAATTGTTTTTGAAAAGAACCAGACAAACATTACGGAGATAAACAAAACCGCGGCTGTCAGGTAGATGTTGCGCCGCGTAGTTGCGATAATACCTTCAAAAACTTTATCATGCTCTATGCCGGTAATCACAATACAGCCGCCGTAGGCAAGCTTGGTAAACGCCATATAATACCGTGTTGCTTTTTGCTCCGCTTTTTTTACCGGCGCTTCTGAAGCCTGCGGCTCAAAATTAAAATCGGCGTTTATTATCTGCTGTTTATTGCGGTCGGGAGATTCCTGTATTTCGCGGATAAAATCAAAGTCCGCCACATTTACGCCGTTCAGTAAAAGCGAAGAGTCGGAATGTATTAACAAATCGCATTTGTCATTTATTAAAAAGGACTGGTTTGCCCCTGAACCAAAACTGTCAACTAATTTTTCCGAAGCGATTAGGACGCAACACGCTCCGCTTTGCCCTGCCCCTTGATATGGAAAAAACAGTGCAAGAACCGGTCTTGTAAAAACAGGAGCGGCGTTTAAAAGCGCCGTTTCACCCTGCGCGGCGCGTGACAGGGAATTTTCGTTATCATTAAAGTAAGTTTCCGCAAGGGACTGGTCAATATCGCGGGAAAGAAAGTAGTCCTTGTTGATTAAAACATTGCGCTCGCCTTTAAGCGTATAGGTAAACACTGCGGCGCGGGGATTTTGAGCAAAGAAAAAATCCGCCGCTTGCTGCGCCGCTGCTTGCTGCGCCGTATCCTTCTGTGCGCTTAGGATATTTATTGTGTATATAAGCTGGGCGGAAGCGGAGCGCATATTTGCCAGTATTTCTTCAGCTTCTTCGGCGGCTCTTCTGTTCGTCTCGAAGTTGTTTTCTTCCGCGGCGATTTTTAAATCTTCGCGCACCATCCATGAAACAAGAGCGGTAATTGAACCTAGAGAAAGAATAACTATAATGGAGATAATAGTTATTAGTTTGTTTCCGATTGAGAACCGTACTTTGTCGCCCTGATTTTCTTTCATATTTATATAAGCCCTCACATGTTAATTATTATTTTAACTCAAAAAAAGAAAAAAACAATACGTGCCTTATAATGCGCCTTTTACAGCCGACACGCAAGGACGGCGGCCGGCCTTTGCGTATGCCCTGTCTTATACAAGACTTGACAATTAATAATAAACGAATTATCATAAATTTATGGGTGGAAATGCAAATAATGGGGACATGGATCCCGAATTAGCCGCTTTACTTGGAACTGCCGGTGGTGGCGCCGGTGGCAGCAACGCTCCTATTCCTGATTTTAGCGATATTTTTGGCGGAAAAAACAAAGATGATTTTGCGGACATATCAGCCACATCGGGAGGCGATGTTGATCTAGCCGCTTCTGAGTTTCCGCAGGTAAAAAAGCGCCTGGAAGAAAAGGGACATAATTTTTTTAATGATCCCAATTATTATAAAACAGCCCTTACCAACGAGGGCGACATTGCACAAAGAGTGCACAATATTTTACAGAAATATTTAACCGCAAAAGACCCAAAAGATCGCGGTGTATTTAGGCAGCAATTTATTTCTCCCTATTGGGAATTTCTCGGCGGCATTGCGCGAAAAGTGACCAGCAGGCTTCCGCCGCCAAAAAAATACCTGCTCCGTTTTGCGATATTGCATCCCACTTTTATTAACCCTGAAACAAGGGATTTTTTCAGCAAGATAGTGGATGACAATTCGATGGATCAGCCTATTCTTTATATGGACGAATGGCTCTACGCGATTGGAGTTGCAAAGATGCGCCCCTCAAGTACGGACGAGGTTAAAATTGCCAAAGGAAACAATCAGTCTAAAGTACAGGCATTGCTGGAAAAAGCGCAGGGAAAATTAGACGGCACAAGAGTCCTTTTAAAAACAAGAGAAAAAGAACGCGATGAAATAGAAAGAATATTACGTGACAGGATGACCTCTATATTTGAACGCGTTCCTTTGCATGAGCTGACCGATGTAAGCGATTGTATGTCAGAATCTCAAAAAGCGGCAATTAATGAAATTCAAAATCTGCTCAAGCAAATGTTAAAAAATGATCATGAATTGGAATTGAGCATAAAGGATTTTGTCAGCGCTCAAGCCGATGTGGATCATTTAGGTGATAAACTTGAATCCGAGGGCGGCAGTGGCGCCATTACCGTAGACACAGGCGCGGTAGATGCCGAATTTGACACCCTGCGCCAAATGGCAAAGATGACAGTAGGACGGCAGGGAAACCATTTCCCTTTGCTTACCTCAGAATATTTTCACTGTGGTCCTAACGATGTGGCGACGCGGGAAAATGTCCTCTCTATGCTTGCAAGAATCGAAAGTATCGACGCTGAAGCTTTTTGCCGTATTTATAAAAACAGGTTAAACCGCATTGCTCCTTATGTGTTATTGATACCCACTTATGGCGATATGGGATTTTGCTGGGAACCGTTTGACCGTTATAACCGCGCGACAAGCCGTGGACGTATTATCATTCCCATGTATTCGAAAAATTTATATTTGGCAGTCCTCACCGCCGTTGCCGACCTGCGCTGGCAGGTGGCAAAAGAGAAAGCTTCTTTTTACTGGATGGAAGAAGGGCTTACCGGCCATTATTATCAATGGTTCCAGGCGCAAAAGTTAAAGGGCGATATTAAAGAGTTCTTTATCCGCGATTATATTATGTGGATGACCAAAGAAGCGGAAGGCATTCAAAAACTGGACAAAGACGTACGCGGCACTTTCTGGCGTTATATGCCATTTACAAAGGCAGTCAAAGAAAAACTTAAAACCCGCAGTTTTGTGTATCAGGAATTGTACCAGCGTGACCAGAACCGCCTAATGTCTGACGGGTATTAAAATAGTTTTTAAAAAATCTGTTTTAAAATTTTAAAAACTTCCTCTTCCGAAACCGTCCACGGGGAATTGGCAATCATCTCTAATTTGCGGGCGGCATCGACAGGGGCTGCCAGCCGATCCAGCGGAATACGGTATTCTTTTAAATCAGGTTGTACATTGAGCGTTGTCATGGAATTGCGGATGACTTCTACGGCGGTATTTGCCGCCTCCGCGGCGGAAGCGGCTTTTCCCGCTCCAAGCATAGAGGCAACCCGCGCCATTTTTTCGGGGCGCGCGCTGACAAGCCGCTCCGCTATGACCGGAAAAAGCGCCGCAGAACATAATGGTTTTGGAATACTACAGCGCGCGTTAATTGCAGTCGAGAGCGCGGTGCCTATGCCGGGAGAACTTACAGAAGAGCCGATGGACAAGAGCAGGGCAGCCTGAGCGAAGGTTTCCGCGCTTGCTGGGCCTGAGCTTTTTTTTAATAATTTCGCGTAAAAGGTAAGCGATTTTTCCAGCAGGGTGTCGGAGAGAAAATTGGCTCTTGCCGAACAATACGATTCTACCGCCGAAAAGAAACTTTCAATGATATAAACGGGCGCAATGATATTTGAAAGTATTGTAATTAAATTACTGTCTATGATTATTGACGCATAAAGATTATTCGGAGATAAAACGGATTTAATTAATTTGTTGCGCGGATCTGCGACAAGAAAAAAATCCAACGCCGTAAAAGCGTCTGTTCCCTCTGTCGGGATTGCAATCATGGGGAGAAATTTATCCTGACAGTCCCTGCCGTCAAGCAGTTCAAACGATGAAATTTTCATGGGGGCCATTATTGCCGCCATGCGGGAAATAATCTGCGTTTTACAGCCCCCAAAACCGATGATCGCGTCACAGTGCGCCGCGCTTAATAGCGAGACAATGTTATCTGCCATTTCCGCGGAAGAATCATCTTCTATTCCGTCAAAAACAATGGCGTCAAGACCGGAGTCTTTTAAAATTTCTTTTAAACGGTTTACAACCTGCGCGTTTAATTTGTGATCTGCGGCTATCATTATGCGCGTACCGTAACGGCCGGCGATTGTTCCTGCCATGCTTAAAGTGTCCGCTCCGATTAGTACTTCGGGATTAAGTTTAAATGAAATATCCATGTCCGGCTCCAAAAAAAAAGCGTTTGATCATCGGGAAACCCCGGCGATCAAACGCATGAAATACTTATTAAGTTCCTACGCAAACCATGCGTTCAGAATGTTATCCGCCGTAGCTTTGATGACCTTTTCATTCAAATATGAAGGGTCATTAATTTTTTGCCTGAGTTCGGCAATCCGGGCTTCATCAGCTTCCGGGGCGGATTTAATAAGTTCCACGACCTGATACATTTCCGCCTTCTTCATCGCGTCAGAAGAAAGATTAATTGTATCAGCTCTGTCATTCCCCCCCAATGGCTCACTCCTGCCCGGCTTCTTGCCGGTTGGAATGGGATCAACATGACCTATTCTGTTTACTGTCATACTCTTACCCTACCTATACCCTATTATCGGCAACTATTTACTATAAGTTTACCAGCTATTTTAAATAATTACCAGATATAAATACCGAAAATTCACCAATTTGTCCATCGGAGGAGCCCCCGCTTTTTTGGCTTAATTTTTCCAGTATTTCCGCCGCTTTTCCACGAAGGTATTCTTCGTGAATCTTCGTCATCTCCCGTCCAACGCAAATATACCGCTCTTTGTCAATTTCGGCAATGTCCGCCAATAGCTTTAGTACCCTGAATGGGGATTCATAAATGACGCAGGCGGCTTCCATAGCCATTAATTCCCGCAGTCGGCTCCTCCTTCGCCCGGGTTTTGGGGATAAAAACCCCTCAAAAACGACGGTTTTGTCCCTGCCGCCGGCAACGCTTAATAAAGTAGCGAAGGCTGACGGTCCCGGAATGGGAATAACGTCGTGTCCCGCCTGCGCCGCCGCCTTTGCCAGAACCGCGCCGGGATCGCTAAGGGCGGGAGTGCCGGCATCGCTTGCGTAAGCCACTGTTTGCCCCTGGTTTAGGGCGGATATTACTTTTTCCGCCGCAAATTCCTCATTTTGTGACCGACAGGAGAGCATTTTTACGCGAATACCCAAATGGGTAAGCAGTTTTAGGGTGCGGCGGGTGTCTTCGCACGCCACAAGATCGGCGTTTTTTAAGGTTTCTACCGCGCGAAAGCTTATATCGCTCAAATTCCCTATGGGAGTGCCAATAATGTATAGGGTTGCCATATTTAAAGTATAGTCTATTTTACTGTAGACTTTGAAGAAGCCAGACGAAAAATTTCACCATGAACCAGTGGTGGCATAATGATACCTTTCTACATCGCCAATAGCAAGCATTGTCAATATTAAATCAACATTTACTGAAAAATAAAATTTATGATTTCCAAATAAATTCCTGTATCCGGTTTCTATGCTTAATATTTGTCTATTATAATTATTTAATTTTATTATATGCTCCAGTTTTACTGAAAACCGTAAACCGCCGCTAAAAACAAATTCACTCATGTTTATTCCGTTTAATGTATTTATAAAAAGATAATTCATTGATACAAAAGGGCCTAATAAAATGTTTTTATTTCTAATTAAATCCCAATATGTATTTACATTTATAAAACTGAATCTTTCCCCGTTTATTTTTGTCTCAACTTCATCCTGGAATTTAAAGAAGTGCCAATATTTTACAGGATTAAATTCAAAACCTATATTTATATCTTTTTGTTCAAAAATAAAATTTAACAATGACACGCACAATTCAATATTGTCATCATCATCTCCTGAAAAATTTATTCCGGTTCCAATGTTTCCGAAATTCCAGCTAAAATCAAACAGATTTTCCGCGCCTGCCTTTGTTATTGATATTATGAAAAAAATGCTTATAAATATTTTTTTCATATTTCAACTCCCCTTAATTTTATTAAAGCTTATATTTTCTCCTGAAAATCATTCTGGTAAATCCGGAATCGCCGATACCTATAACAAATGAAGGCTCATAGTATATCAAAAGTAATGTGTCCTTATTTTTATTTATCATGAATTTCCCCCTTGAATCTGACGCAAAATATTCAGCCGCCAATTCCGTACTTTCAATAAAAAGAGAATAATTATTAAATGTAAAATAATCATTTCCTAATTCGTCTTTAAATATTTCCCACATATTTTCTTTTGTAAATCCCGCTTCTTTCACTCCTTTAATCTTTATTAAATCCGCTAAAAATTCCGTAAAATCAAATTTTATAACGCTTGAAACAAAGTCATCTCTCTTTCTATAACTGAATATTATGCTAATGTTTAAATTGGTTTCAAATAACGTATAATTAAAATCACTTTTTATATTGGATACGGCGTTTCCTTCCCATATGCCTTCAAGCTGCTCATAATTATCCAGTTCTATCCAATTTTCTTCCGCTTGCGGAAATAAATTATTATTTATACAAGAAAGGAAAACAAGGAATATTGTATACTTCACAATTTTTTCCATAATATCTACCTTTTAATGAGGCTATAAAATAATTAACGGGTCGATACTACGGAAAAGTAATATCGACGCCGTTATGCGTAATAAACATGGTTATATCAAAATTAGCCGTTACTCCACCTTAAAGCGCGAGACTTCCCGAATTAAAGTATCAATGGCTTCACGGTTCTTTGTGGTCATTTCATTGACATTGTGTACCGCTATGTTAATCTGATCCGCTCCGCTAGCCATCTCATTCATGCCTCCGGTTATTTCCTGCGTCACCCTTTCAAGGTTCTGGCTTTCCTTCATTACTTCCTGACTGCCGCTAAGCATCTCCTCGGAACCGCTCTTTACCTGCTGGGTAATCTCATTCAAGCCGCCGGCGCTTTTCAGGATTTGCTTGCTTCCCTCGCCCTGCTCTTCCATAGCGTTGCGGACATTTTCTTCCTGTTGTGAAACGGTCTTAACGCCGCCGTCAATCGCCTCGAACTTGTGCAGTACGTTGTCGGTGGAAACTGTAATCTTTTTGATTGATTCCGCTATTTTTTTCAATACCGTACCAATGGTCTTGGACTGCTCGCTGGAACTCTCCGCCAGTTTGCGGATTTCGTCGGCGACTACGGCAAAGCCCTTGCCCGCCTCTCCCGCGTGCGCGGCTTCT
>Ga0268262_10004603_pt1 | contig 14154 bp, 12 predicted proteins | sample TergutNc150P3_FD_190354 | JGI IMG/M metagenome (GOLD analysis project Ga0268262, IMG submission 190354) | Nasutitermes corniger P3 segment gut microbial community from laboratory colony in Florida, USA - Nc150 P3 (SPAdes) (version 2) | ecosystem: Host-associated > Arthropoda: Insects >... | reverse complement strand
TCAACAATGACCACGCCGTTGGGGATCGCCTTGATGAGGCCGTTGGCGGTTTTGTTGGCGAGTTCGCGCATATACGAGGCGCACATGGATTTCTCCGCCCGCCCGTCCAGCAGGCCGATGGCGAAATCGCGGCATGTGTCGTAACCGCAGCTTGAGCAGTTGAGCCGGCCGGCGAGGCTGTATTTCCCCACGCCCAAAAGCGCCTCGGAGATCTCCTGTTCCGTATGCGGAGTGTCCAGCAGCATGGCCGTGGGATAGTCCGCGTCTACGAGCGGCAGGCGGGAGAGCGTGTTTGCGTCGAGTGTGTCGTCGGCGGAGCGGGCGTAATCCCACAGGCGGGTATGGCGGATTACGCCCGGCACCGCGCCCGACATTCCGGGACCGGTGACGCAGCCGCTGGGACAGGCTAAGAGTTCCAAGAACACCGGTTCGTCGAGCGCGGCGGGGTCGAAGCCTTCCAAAATCCTGCGCACCGCCGGAAAGCCGGAGGCCGAGATTGTGTGTATATAGCCCCTCTCCGCCTTAGCCGCTTCCGCCACGTATGCGGAAAAAGCCTTTATCTCCCCGCCCTCAAGGGGGAAGAACGCCCCTTTCGCGCTTCTGCGCGGCTCGAACGCGCAACCAGCAACGGCGGAATGGGACATAGAAAACGAGATCGTCTGGGGCGTCAAGCCCTCTTTGTCCAGCCATCTGCGCAATTCGGTAAAAGTAATGGCCGCGTCGATCTCCGTGCCGCGCATATCGGCCTCGTGTTTCTTGGCGATGCACGGTCCGATGAACACTACCGCGATTTTCTCGCCGCCTTCCGATTCGTAATGTGAGCGGAGAAATCTGGCGTGGGTGAGCAGAGGCGAGGCGTGGGGCGAAATGTAGGGCGCGAGGATCGGGGCGTATAGTTGTATGTAATCGACGATGGCTGGACAGGCCGAGGAGATCATCAGCGGCGGCTTGCCCGTAGAGGCGCGGCTGGCGGCCAGCGGCGCTAAATCGCGGGCGATTCGGGCGGAGAGGAAATCCGCGCCGAGGGCGGTCTCCGACACGGCGGCGAACCCCAATTTTTTAAGAGCGGCGATGAGTTCTTCCGGTTTCCAGTCGGTGAATTCCGAGACGAACGACGGGGCGAGGGAAACGATAGTTTTCCGCCCGTCCGCCAAAAGCAGTTTCACCTTGTCGGTATCGTGTCTGTAGTGTTTGGCGCGCGCCGAGCAATTCACCACGCAGCGCCCGCAGTAGATACAGCGGTCAAATAGGATGCTCGCCTGCCCCTTCTCCACCTTGATGGACTTCACCGGGCACTTGCGGATGCACTTGTAGCAGTCCTGACATTTGGCCAGTTCCGTGTAGACCGGCGCTTTTTTAGCGGCGTTCAGAGCGGGGGTCATAGTTTCAGTCCCAGTTCTTTTACGATGACATCCGCGACGGTCTGTTCCGAGATGCCGGAGATCAACTTGTCATTGATCTTAATATTAGGCCCCCGCGCGCAAGCGCCGCTGCAGAGACAGCCCGAAACTTCAATGCTGTCTTGCAGATTATGCTTCTCGATAAAGCCTGTAATAAACCCCGCGTTAGACGAGTTCCCCTTGCCGAAGCAGGAACTCCCCATGCAAACGGTGATGGCGTCCATACGTTGACCCCGCTTTTCAAGTTTTTGCGTATTCCACAGACAATAATAAGATAATGTTTTCGCTAGAAAGAGTCAACAAAAAAAGCAAATTTTATTAAGGCAGCCGGGGGCTGTCTATCGTCACCATCCCCGTATGCCCGAATCCTCCCGCGCCGCGCGATGTGTCGTTTTGTACTTCGTCTTCCATAAATACTGTATCAATAGCCACCGCGGCGGGGACCAACTGCGCTATCCTGTCGCCGCGTTTCACCGTAAAGGGTTGATCCCCGTGGTTGATCAGGATAATTTGCACCTCCCCCCGATAATCCGCGTCGATTGTCCCCGGAGCGTTCAGGACGGTTACCCCGTTCTTCCAAGCGAGGCCGCTCCGTGGGCGTACTTGTACCTCAAAACCTTCGGGGATACAGAATTTCAACCCTGTAGGTATCAAAACACGGCATCCGGGATTGATAACGACCTCGCTGTCCACAGCGGCGCAAACATCGCACCCGCTAGACCCGGGGGTCATTCGTGTCGGCAGAGGCAGATCAGCGGAGTGGGGGAGACGCGTTACTGCGATTTTTGTTGATGGCATAATATATCAGTACACATTTTTTAATCATTAATCAGATGTATCAAATTCATTTTTAGACGAAAGGCTTAAAATCAAAGTCTTTAAATCAAAGTCATTTTTAGACGAAAGGCTTAAAATCAAAGTTTTTAAATCATTTTTAGACGAAAGGCTTCGCCTTTCATAGATAAATCGGGGGCTAAACCCCCGATTTTCAGTCAACGGCAAAGTCAAAGTCAACAGAAAAAAGTCTTTCGGGGTGATTTTGACGTTGATTTTGACTGAAAATGCGGGGTTTAGCCCCGCATTTATCTATGAAGCCGAAGGCTTCGTCTTAAAAAGATTTAGATTTTAAAGAATTTGACTTTAATGTACTATTCCAACAAAGCCTTCCGGCTCAGCTTAACCTTCCCCATCCTATCAAACCCAATCAATTTGACCTTCACCTTATCCCCAAGCTGAAGTACATCCTCCACCTTATTGACCCTGCCGTGCTCCAGCTCCGATATGTGCAGGAGACCGTCTTTGCCCGGCAGGTACTCCACGAACGCGCCGAACTCCACGATTGTCTTGACCGTGCCTTCGTAGATCGCGTTGAGTTCCGGTTCCGCTACGATGCCTTTGATGCGTTGCAGCGCGGCGTCCCTTGACTCCTTGTTGGAGGCGGCGATCTGCACGGTGCCGTCGTCGTCTATGAAGATAGTCGCGCCGGTGGTGTCTTGGATGTCGCGGATCACCTTGCCGCCGGTACCGATGACTTCGCGGATCTTGTCCTTGCCGATAGTGATTGTGGTTATGCGCGGCGCGAAGGCTGACATCTCTTTGCGCGCCGACGGCAGCGCTTCGGTCATAATGTCGAGTATCTTGAAGCGGGCGACTTTGGCTTTCGCGAGCGCCTCTTTCATGATTTCGGCGGTGATGCCGGCGAGCTTTATGTCCATCTGGATGGCGGTTACCCCGTCGCGTGTGCCGGCCACTTTGAAGTCCATGTCGCCGACGTGGTCTTCGGTGCCGAGAATGTCGGTCAGGATAGCCACGCGGTCGCCCTCTTTGATCAGGCCCATCGCCACGCCGGCCACGTGCGTCTTGAGCGGCACGCCGGCGGCCATCAGCGAGAGCGAGGAGCAGCAGACCGAGGCCATAGACGAACTGCCGTTGGACTCTAGTATTTCTGAGACCACGCGGATCGTGTACGGGAAGCTCTTCTCGTTGGGCAACACGGGGGCTATTGAGCGCTCGGCCAAGTGTCCGTGGCCGATTTCGCGCCTGCTCACCGACGTCATCCGCTTGACCTCGTTTACCGAGTAGGGCGGGAAGTTGTAGTGGAGCATGTACGATTTGTCGTAGTTGCCTTGAATGTTGTCGATATGCTGAATGTCGAGCTTGGTTCCAAGCGTCGTGGCGGCGAGCGATTGCGTTTCGCCGCGTGTGAAGAGCGCCGAGCCGTGGGCGCGCGGCAGAACGTCGAGTTCGCAGGTGATCTTGCGTATCTCGTCGAGTCCGCGCCCGCCGATGCGGACGCTGTTGTTCAGAATCGACTGGCGGATGTCGTCGCGTTCGAGTTCCGTGAAGATTTCGGCGATTGCTTTTTTTGAGTCGGGGAAGCGTTCGGCCAGCGCCGTCGTAGCTTCTTCTCGCAATGCCGCCACAGCCGCGTACCGTTCCGGTTTGATGCCCATGAAACTCGCGTCGTGCAGCCGCGAGCTCACTATTTCCTTTACGGCGGTCACGAGTTCCTCGTTTACGGTCGGGGTGGTGTACGCGGCCGTTTGCTTGCCGCACTTCGCCATAAGGTCTTTTTGCAATGCCGTCAGTTTCTTTATCTCGGCGTGGGCCAAGAGAATCGCGTCCAGCAGCACATCCTCGGAGAGTTCCATCGCGCCGCCCTCCACCATCATGATCGACTCGTCCGTACCGGCCACGATCATGTCGAGTTCGCCGCTCTCCGTCTCCGCGTATGTGGGGAATATCTTGAGCTTTCCGTCGACCAAGCCCACGCGAACCGCCGCGACCGGTTCTTGAAACGGCATGTCCGAGAGGCACAGCGCCGTGGACGCCGCCGTTACGGCCAACACGTCCGCGTCGTACTTCTCGTCGGCGGAGATAACGGTGCAGACGATCTGCACCTCCCTCCGGTAACCGTCCGGGAAGAGCGGGCGTATCGGGCGGTCGACTATGCGCGCCGACAGAATCTCCTTTTCGCTGGGCCGCCCCTCGCGCTTGATGTATCCGCCGGGGATCTTCCCCGCCGAATAAGTCTTCTCAATGTACTCCACCGAAAGCGGGAAAAAATCCGAGTCGGACTCCGACTGGGCGCAACACGCCGTCACGAGGACCATCGAGTCTCCGAGGCGCACTATCGCCGAGCCGTTTGCCTGCTTCGCCATCCTGCCGGTCTCAATGGATACCTTGAGGCCGGATACTTCAGCGTCAACCGTTGTGTAACCCATCACAGTCTTCTCCTGTTTTTTTATTTTATTATTTTATTGTTTTCTTTAGGAATGAACATGATTATTTACTTTTTTGAAGATTCTCTTGAAGGTATCTTCTAAAGCAAGAATTTATATTATTTATTGACAATGTTCATTAACTATACCAACGCAAAACGGCGGAGACGCAACACAATTTACACATCGCGCCTCCACAATACTCGTCAAACGCATAGACGTTTATACAAAAAACGAGACGGCCCCGGTACTTCTCAAGGCCGCCCCGATTTTTACTTACGTATGTTCAACTTCTTTATTAGCTCCCTATACCGCCCGATGTCCGTACGGCTTAGGTAGTTTAGAAGGGACCGGCGCTGACCTACTAACTTTAGGAGGCCGTAGCGTGTGTGGTGATCCTTGGGATTGCCCTTCACGTGCTCCGTTAGGTAGTTGATGCGGTCGGTGAGAAGCGCCACCTGCACGTCTGTGTTGCCGGTGTCCTTCTCGTCTTTCCCATACGTCTTAGTTAACTCCGCCTTTCTCTCTTTCGTCAATGCCATTACAACATCTCCTCTTAAAGTATTTTTTTGTTTTGTTAATGTGCGACGTTATTAGATAATGCCTTTATTTTGTTAATACTGTATTGATATCCGCAAAAACAGCTCTTATTTTGTCGACGTCTATCGCAATCTGCGCCTTCAAGGCATCCTCGTTTGGAAACGCGACTCCCGGGCGTATATACTCGTACAGCCACAGATTCACGCTATCGCCCACGGCCGGCTCGGCGGCGCCGAATCCGTCAAAGTTTAGCGCGTGGAACTCAAAGTGCGTTTCCCGGCCCTCGTAGGTCGGGCAGTCGCCGAAATACAAGGCGCCGAATAACCGTTTTTTGTCGGTATTAATACTACTATCGGTACTAATATTGATAGTACCGCTATTAACGCCGATTTCAAGCTCCGCCGCGTACACCCCGGCCGGAGGCAAAACTTTACCCGCTTCGGGCATCTTAAAGTTCAGGGTCGGGCAATCTAAGCGGTTTGTGGCCACCTGCAGGCCCCTCACGCGCTGCGCCGCTATCAGGTACGGGCGTCCAAGCATCTCCCGCGCCTCCCTCAAGCGTCCCTCCCCGACAAGTCCGCGTATCCGGGTGGACGAGATCATCGCCCCCTGGCACATCTCCGGCGGTTCGCTGAAAGTACTAATATGGTATTTGCCGCAAACAAAGTGTAAATTTTTCTTTCCGCCCTCCCGGTCGCGCCCGACGTGCTGACCCTCGCCCATGACCCAAGCCGCCGCCCGCAACCTGCCGGCAAGTACCTTTTCAATAAACTCGTCCTGCCCCATCTCCCTGAATTTTTCGTCAAAACGCGCCAAAAACAGGTAATCCACCCCCATTTCGGCCATCAAGGCGGCCCTCTCCGGCATGGTCGTCAGGAGCATCGTCGATAGCTCCGGGTAGACCACCGTGCGCGTATGCGGCTCGAAGGCGACCGCCGCCGCCGCCGCGCCCGACTCCTTCGCGAGGCCGACCGCCCGGGCGATCAACCGGGCGTGGCCGCGGTGAACGCCGTCGAAGTTGCCGACCGTAACGATTGTTTTTTGATCCGGCGGCAACGGAGCGTCATTTTCATTTATGATTTTCATAGAATCGATATCAACGATACCGTTACCGGATTGCTTCGTCGCTTCGCTCCTCGCAATGACGTCATTGCGAGCGTAGCGACGCAATTCAGAAATCCGCGTCTATCATTGTCATACAAAATCCACTTACACAAACACTTTATTTGGATGATAACGATTTTCGTTGTTTTTTTTCAATACTGCCGCTAATATTCCCTGTTCATCAAAGGCTATCAATATATCGCTCAGATCATTTTTGTTAATTACGATCTCCTTGCCCTTCGATATATTTAATTTTTGTTCATCGGTAATAGTCACTCTTATATCCTGATCAAAGGCTGTCAATGCGTTAATAAAATAGTTTTTGGCGTTGGAAAGATTGCCGAAATCTACCGCGTTCGACAAATCGAAACGCCCCGCCCTCGTCCGCCTCAGCCTGCTTACATGCCCCTCCGCCTCCGTGTTCGCCGCTTTGGTGATGTCTACGGCCAGCGACCTGACGTAGGTGCCGCCGGAACAGCTTACGGCGAAATCCGCCCGTTTTTCGTCGGCGTCGTACCGGCGCATCTCCAAAGAGTATATGCTGACGGTTCGCGGCTTTATGTCCACGGAAACCCCGTCACGCGCCAGTTTGTAGGCGGGCTTACCGCCGATTTTCACCGCCGAATACTGTGGCGGCGTCTGCTCTATCTCTCCGTAAAAACCATTCATCGCCTTGACCAGCCGCTCTTGTGTCGGAATAATGTCGCTACGCGCCGTTATTCTGCCCTCCGCGTCAAACGTGTCGGTAGCGGTGCCGAACGCCACAGTGAATTCATACTCTTTAGGCTCAAGGGATAGGTATTCCAGTAGCCGCGTACACCGTCCCAACGCAACTACTAAAAGTCCGGACGCCATAGGGTCGAGCGTCCCGGCATGGCCGCCTTTGGAAACGCCCAAAGCCTTACAGACCGCCCGCGCCGCCGAGAACGACGACGGTCCGGCAGGCTTGTCTACACAGATAAACCCATCCAAAATAACCTACAGCACCTTTTCCAATATATCAAGCATCTCCGCCATAGCCTCCCGGTACGGCTTCTTTATCGTGCACCCTGCCGCGCAGCTGTGCCCGCCTCCGCCGGATATCCCCTTGGCCAGCTTCCCAACGTCCACCGTCCCTTTGGAGCGCAGGCTGAAGTGCGTCTCCTCCGGCGAGTGCTTCGTCATCACCCCGACCTCCACGCCGAGCGCCGTCACCGTATTGTCGGCCATTCCCTCCGAATCGCTGTATTGCGCCCCAACCTCGTCCAATAGCGAGAGCGGCATGTCCAAACTGCACACCCGACCGTCCAGGTGAAACTCTAGCGTTGACCATATACGCGCCTGAAGCGCCAGCGCCTGCGGCGTGTGGCACGAGAATACGCGTTCGTAAACGTCGGAGCAATTCACCCCGATCTCCGCCAATTCGGCGCAGAGGCGAAGCACCCGCCCCGACGTGTTGGAAAAGCGAAAGCCCCCGGTGTCCGTCATCACCGCCGTATAGAGCGCGACCGCCACGTGCGCCGGAATGGCGACCCCGCAGCGCTTGAAGAACGAGAAGATAACCTCCCCGGTCGCCGCCGCGGAGGCATCTACAAAGTTCAACGCGCCGAAGTTCGCGTTGTCGCGGTGGTGGTCAATGTTCACTACCATCCCAACCTTTATTTCGTCGCAATTCCAACCTACGCGCGTTATGTTCGAACAGTCCAAGATCACCAATACGTCAAAACTGCCGCTAGGCTTGTTTTGGGTGATGAGGGCGGAGTCCTGCAGGAAAGAGAGCTTGTGGGGGAGCGGATCGGCGCAGTAACAGTGAACTTCTTTCCCAAGGCTTTTGAGGTACCAGATAAACGCAAGCTGAGACCCCACGTTGTCGCCGTCGGGGCTTAAGTGGCTGGAGACTAAAAAAGTATGATTTTTGTCTATCGCGTCGGAAAGCGGGGTCCAGTCCATATATTATTGTTCCTTTTTTATCCTTTATTAACGGGCTAAATCGTCCTGAATGTCTTTAAATAATTCATTGATACGTTGACCGTGCTCTATCGATGTATCCAACTTGAACATCAGCTGCGGAAAATTTTTTATCACCATCCGCGAGGCTACGGCGCGCTTTATGAACGGCGTAGCCCGATTCAGCGCTTCTATGACAGCGTTTTTCTCATCTTTATCGCCGTCCATCACGCTTACGTATACCGTAGCGTTTCTCACATCCTTAGACAGCTTAACCTCGGTAACGGTAACGATGCCGGGAATACCGGGGTCGCGGACATCTTGAGCGATCACCGTGCCGATCTCTCTATGCAATAATTCGGTCAACCTTTCAACATGCCATTTAGGTGTCGCCATTGCCGCCTCAATGATAATAATGTTTTCCTTAAAATCAAAATCTTTAAAGTCTTTAAATCTTTTTTAGACGAAAGGCTTCTAAAATCAAATTCTTTTTTAGACGAAAGGCTACGCCTTTCATAGATAGTTCGGGGGCTAAACCCCCGAACTTCAGTCAACGGCAAAGTCAAAGTCAAAAAAAAGGCTTTTTTCTTTTGATTTTGATTGAAAATGCGGGGTTTAGCCCCGCATTTATCTATGAAGCCGAAGGCTTCGTCTTAAAAAGATTTAAAAGATTTTAATTATTCTTCGTCAACTTCCTCGCGATTTCAACCTCTTCAAACGTCACAATTCTGTCGCCCTCTTGGAAGTCCGAGAATCTGTCAAGCATGATACCGCACTCGTACCCGGTTTGCACCTCTCTCACGTCGTCTTGCAGGCGTTTCAAGCTTGATATCTTGGACTCTACCAATTCAACGTCGTTTCTGATCACACGCGCCTTGGAGTTTCTGTTTAGCGTGCCGCTTTCTACTATGCAGCCGGCGATAGTGCCGATCTTCGAGACTTTGAAGAGTTTGCGCACCACAGCCTCCGCCAAAACGTTCTCCCTGATCTCCGGTTTCAGCATACCCTCCATGGCGTTGTGCACGGCGTCCACCGCCTCGTAGATGATGCGGTACGTCCTGATCTCCACGCCCTCACGCTTTGCCATGTCCCTTATCTTGGTGTTGGGGCTTAAATGGAAACCGATGATCAACGCGTTTGACGCAACGCCCAGCATTATGTCCGTTTCTTTCACCGCGCCCACGCTCTTGTGGATCACTCGCACCTTGATCTCCGGCGTGCTCAGCTTTTCGAGCGAAGTGGCCAGCGCCTCCACGGAGCCGTCCACGTCGCCTTTTATGATCAGGTTGAGGTTTTGGACGCTGCCCGCCTGTATCTGCTCGTAGAGATTGTCTAGCGAAACGGCGTTGATCCTGCGCATTTCTCGCTCGCGCTGTGCCAGGCGGCGTCTGGCGCTTATCTCCCTCGCCTCTTTTTCGTCGTCGAGCACACGGAAAGAGTCGCCCGCCTGCGGCGTTCCGGAGAGTCCGATGATCAATACCGGCTGGCTCGGGCCTGCGTTTTCCACAATTGAGCCGCGCTCGTTGTGCAACTCACGCACACGCCCGCTGTGGATGCCCGTCACAAAGGCGTTCCCCTTTGTGAGCGTGCCGCGCTGTATCAATACCGTGGCGATGGGGCCTTTCCCTTTGTCAAGCTCCGCCTCTATTACTACGCCGTGCGCCCGTCCTTCGGGGGTCGCCTTCAACTCCAATATCTCCGTCTCCAAAGCGAGCACCTCCAGCAACTTGTCGATGCCCTGACCGGTCTTCGCCGATATTTCCACGCAGGATGTTTGCCCGCCGTACTCCTCCACAAGCACGTTGTAGCTCGCCAGCTCGCCCTTGATCTTCTCCGGATTCGCCGTGGGCAGGTCAATCTTGTTTATTGCCACCACAAGCGGCACACCCGCCGCCCTCGCGTGGTCTATGGCCTCGCGTGTCTGCGGCATTACCGCTGAGTCGGCGGCTACTACCAGCACTATGACGTCTGTGATCTGCGAACCTCTGGCGCGCATGGCGGTAAAGGCTTCGTGGCCGGGGGTGTCTAGGAATGTTACCGGGCCGTGCGACGTTTTAACCTCGTAGGCCGCTATGTGCTGCGTGATCCCGCCCGACTCTCCGGCGATCACGTTTGTCTTCCTTATATAGTCAAGCAGCGACGTCTTCCCGTGGTCAACGTGGCCCATAACCGTAACAACCGGCGCTCGAGGAAGCAGCGCCCCGGACACTTCGTCCGCGTCGGTGCCGAGATCTTCGCTCGGAACGTACTCTTCCATGAGGCTCGCCGTGTAGCCGAACTCGTCCACCACAAGCTCTATCGTCTCAAAATCGAGCCGCTGGTTTATGGTGACGAACATGCCCAGCTCCAGGCACTTCGTTATCACGTCGTTGGGGGTGACGTTCATCATGTTGGCGAGTTCGTTGGGCGTCACAAACTCCGCCACCTGCAGAATCTTCTTTGACGTGTCCTCCTCGACCTCGGCGCCGCCCTCCTTCTTGTACTTCTTCCTGCCTATGCCGGAACCGATCCGCGCCAGCGTCTTCTTCACGTTGGCCTTGAGTTCGATCTCGTTTATCTCGGTGCGCTCGTTCCTGTGTTTTCCGCCCTTCTTCTTGCCGCCGCGCTCGCCGGTCTTGCCGGACGCGGCCTTTTTGCCCTCTGTTTCGGGCGACTTGGGCGCCGTGCCCCAAGCGGCCGTTCCCGAATCGCCGCCTCCGTGCCCGCCGCGGCCGGCGTGGCTGCCATGACCGTGCCCGCCGTGACCTCCGCGTCCGCCGGGGCCGCCGGATCCGCCGTGGCCTCCGCGGCCGCCTTCCCCGTGACCGCTTCCGCCTCCGCGTCCGCCCTCAGCGTGGCCGCCGCCTCCGCCATGACCGCTGTGTCCCGATCCGGAATGGGAGGGCGAACCGGGCGCCCCGCCGCCCTTGGCCCACGACTCTTTCTGGTGGTATTTACGCAAGGAATTCTTAGACTTCTGCTGCTGCTGTTGGCCTTGCTGACCTTGCTGGCCTTGACCCTGGCCCTGCGCCGCGCCTCCGCCTCCCCGCTGCTCGGAACCGCGTTTCGTCGCGGCGACTGCTTCGGCAGGGGCGGCGACGGCGGTTTCCGTCACAGGCGCCGGCGCTGGAACGACGCGCGGCGGAGCTACTGTCTCCAACTCCTCGCTCGCCTTGCTAAGTATCTGCTTCTTACGCTCGTACTCCTTCTTAATGTCAGCACGCTCCTGCTCAAACTTTTCTTTGATTTGCGTGCGCAACTCCTCGTCCACCGTGCTCATGTGGCTCTTTACGAGAATACCCATACCCCGCAGCATCTGCACCAATGCCGCGCCGGATACGTTGAACTCTTTAGCGAGATCGTGGACTTTCTTTTTGGCCATTCTTTTTCTTTCTTAAAATCAAAATCATGGATTGCTTCGTCGCTTCGCTCCTCGCAATGACCGTCATTGCGAGCGAAGTGAAGCAACCCAGAGTGTTTTTAATCCTATAAATCCTTTTTAATCCTATAAATCCTAATCAACTATTATTTGTACTCTCAATCGCCACTGCGGAATCCACACTGGTTTCCGATAGCGTTTCTACCGCTTTGTTTATGATTTTATTTTGAATCGCTTCATCACCTTCCGCTTCTTCCGCCGTTTTCTTTTCGACCGTTACAACGCCGTCCGTCGATTCCGTATCGTCATCGGCGGCTACTTCCGTCGTTTTGTTCCCGTCGACTGTTGGCGAAGGCTCCTTCTTTTCCGGCGGCGCCTCGCTCAGCACTTCGGCCCGCTGCTCCTCGCTCAGGTTTGAGAACTCCTCGTCGCCGAAAACGTCTATTTCGCGGCCCAGCATCTTGGAGGCGAGGCGGATGTTCTGGCCCTCGTGGCCTATCGCCATCGCCAAGCCGTCCTCCGCTATCACCACCACTATCTTGTGCTCCCCGACGGGCATCACGCGCTTCACCTCGGCGGGCGCGAAGACGCGGCGCACCAGAAGCGATAGCTCGTCCGTCCAGTTTATGATGTCTATACGCTCGTTCGACAGTTCCCGCACGATATTCTGCACGCGGTTGCCGCGCATTCCGACGCACGCGCCCACGGGATCGACGCGGTTGTCCGTGGTCGTCACCGCGATCTTGGAGCGGCGGCCCGGGTCGCGCACCACTTTCACTATCTTGACCGTCTTGTCAAAAATCTCCGGCACCTCGTTCTCAAAGAGCCTCGCCAAAAACTCCGGGCATGTCCGCGACACTATCACCTGCGGGCCTTTGATGTTGTTCCGCACGTCTATCACGCATGCCCGGATGTTCTGCCCCTGCGCGTAGTGCTCCTTGCGGATCTGCTCGCGGTAGGGCAGCAGCGCCTCTGTGCGCTCAAGGTCGACCAAGATGTTCCCGCGCTCAACCTGCTGCACCTTGCCGGTCACGATCTCGCCGATGCGCTCGCTGTAGTCGGTGAACACCTTCTCGCGCTCCGCCTCCCGCACGCGTTGCACGATCACCTGCTTAGCCGTCTGAACAGCCATCCTCCCGAAATGGGCGATGTCGAGCGACTGCTCAAGCTCCTCCCCGACGGCGATGTCGTCCTCAATCTCCCTCGCGTCCGCAAGCGAAATTTGGCGCTCAGGGTCCTCAACGGCCTCCACCACCGTTTGGCGAGTGTAGACCTCTATCGTCCCTTTCTCGCGGTCTACCTTGGCCTCCACGAACACCGGCGTCCCCAAGAACTTCTTCGCCGCGGTGACAAGCGCGTCCCGCAACGTCTCGAGAACCATCTCCATGCCGATGCTCTTCTCCTTCGTAACCGCCCTAAGCGACTCGACAATCTCAGCCGTCTTGAGCGCCTCCTTATTCGTCTTCTTCTTCATCGATAAAACCTTTCAGTGTGTTACCCGAACCGCAATTCCTCCCTGCCGCTGACGACGTCGGCTAGGGGTATGCGCAACGATTCTGTACCTATATCAATAATGACCGCCCCATCCTCGCATCCGGCGATAACGCCGCGGACAGTACGCTTCCCGTCCACCGCGACGCTCAAATTCAACACCGCCTCCCTGCCGGCGATCCGAGCGAAGTCCCGCTCCGTCTTGAGCGCCCTGTCGATCCCCGGCGACGATACCTCTAGCGTGTAAGGCCGCCCGCCGAAAAAATCCCGCTCGTCCAGAACCGCCCCCACAGCCGAGCTGACCCGCTCGCAGTCGGCGACGGTAACCCCGCCCGCCTTGTCTATGGTGACGCGCAATATAGACCGCGACCCGGAGCCGAAAAAACGAGCGTCGAACAGGTCCATGCCCAAACCGGCGACCGCCGCCTCGATAAGCGGCCTAACGCTGTCTAACGGCGACGCCATCCCGGACGACCCTCCCCGCTGAATAGCAAAAACGGGCGACGTGTGCCCGTTGCCCGTGTGATACCAGACGATACGAAAAGGCGGTAATCATTATAATATAAGTTATGGGCAACACTTTGGGCAAGAAATAATGAATTTTTTTGGGCGGAGGGGGCCGCTGGGGGTCGGAGAGGCCCGTTTTTGAGCGGTTAGCCGAGGCCGCCGACCCCCACCGACCAACGTGGACAAAGAAACGTGATCTCCCCTGATAATTCCGTATGTTCAATTAACGTTTTAGCGGCAAGCATATCATTATTAGCAAAAAACACCCAACCGGACGTTTCATTTTTCATATAGAACCCTCCCTGTGCGCTCTATTTCCTTTACGAAATCGTTTCCGTTTTCCTTTAGATATTTTATCTCGGCCTTTGAATACACTAGAATATCCATAGCGATTTTGCGATGTACTTCTCTGACAGCCTTCTCCACCGGATGCCACCGATCCATATCTTCCATGAACGTCTCCACGATTTCATCCGAGTCCAAAATAACGGCGACGTCTAGGTCGCTGTCTTCCGTCGGGTTGCCGGCGGCGTATGAGCCGAACAGAATGACCTTGTACGGGTTCAGCGCCTTGAGACGCTCGGTCATCTCTTCTACCAAGTGCCAG
>Ga0268262_10004602_pt1 | contig 14156 bp, 17 predicted proteins | sample TergutNc150P3_FD_190354 | JGI IMG/M metagenome (GOLD analysis project Ga0268262, IMG submission 190354) | Nasutitermes corniger P3 segment gut microbial community from laboratory colony in Florida, USA - Nc150 P3 (SPAdes) (version 2) | ecosystem: Host-associated > Arthropoda: Insects >... | reverse complement strand
GCAACTGGATGGTGGACTTCATAGCAAAAGAAGTGGATAACTATCTGCACAAAAATCCAGAGAGCGCAAAGATAATTCAAGAGAGAATTGCCCAAAACGAAAGGGAGAGAAAGGAGATTGCCGGAGTTCGCAAGCTGGCAAACGAGAGGGCAAAAAAGGCGGCTGTTCATAACCGCAAATTGAGGGATTGCAAAATTCATTTGATAGATTTAAAAAACGAAAAGAAAAACGAAACTATGATTTTCATAACCGAGGGCGATAGCGCAAGCGGCTCAATAACAACGGCACGCGACGTGCAAACACAGGCTGTATTTAGCTTGCGAGGCAAGCCGCTCAATACTTATGGAATAGGGCGCAAAGTGGTTTACGAAAACGAGGAATTCAATCTTTTGCAACACGCTCTTGATATTGAAAACGGCTTGGAAAACCTGCGCTACAACAAGGTAATTATAGCCACCGATGCCGATGTTGACGGTATGCACATAAGGCTTTTGATGGTATCTTTCTTTTTGCAGTTTTTCCCAGAGCTTGTGGAGCAGGAGCATCTTTACATTCTGCAAACTCCGCTGTTCAGGGTGCGCAACAAAAAAGAAACACTCTATTGCTACAACGAAAATGAACGAGATGCAGCACAAGCAAAACTAGGCACTCAAGCAGAAACAACCCGCTTCAAAGGGCTTGGCGAAATAGACCCCGAAGAATTCGGCTTGTTCATAGGCGATGATATGAGGCTGGAAAGCGTGATTATGCCGCAAGAGTCAAATACAAACAAAATGCTTGAATACTATATGGGAAACAACACAGCCTCACGCACCGAGCACGTTATAAATAATCTGAGAACAGAAGCTGTGGCCGATTTGTGAATTTTAATTTTTTATGCAGCGAACACTGAAAAGAGACAACTTATTGCCATCGCTATCAGATACGTCACTAGTTTGGTAAAACATATTGAGGTAATAAGCGTTGCTTGAATTTTGCTCAGTGGAGCTCCACCAGTTGCCGCTACCCCCTGCGCTGTAAAAAACTGCATTTGAATAACCTAGGCCCCCTGGCAAGGCAGAGAAACGTTTGGAGTTAGAACCATTGCCACCTTCGTCCCAACCAGTTTCATTTTTCAAATTTCTGCCCGCAATTTCTTTGCCACCCGAATTGTTTATTAAAATTTGCCATTCGGTGGAACTCGGCAAATGCCAACCTTCGGGGCAAGCGGTGAGTGCGGTAACCCAGTCGTACAAACGCCCGTATTTTTCACAATTCTCATCTAAATTGGCATAGCAAGCCGAATAACCAACTTTGAATTTCAAATTCTCTGCCATCCAAACTTGGTTGCCAATTTTAATGGTTTTATATTCCTGCTTGCCACGGGAATCCACAAGAACACCGTGCATAAAGCCTTCTATCATAGAGTTTATACTGTCGTATTTAAAAGCAAAGATAAACCCGATAACAATAAATACAGCAATTATTGCTAAAACTTTTTTCTTGGAGTATCCATCGTGTTCGCATCCGCAGCTAGGACAAATTACCATAAATTCCTCAGTTATAACTCTGTTTTTGCAAATATAGCTATTTTTTTAGGCAAAAACAAGGGTAAAGGCAAAAAAAGTGCTTTTTATAGCGCGTACGAGATTTGAACTCGTGTTACCGGCGTGAGAGGCCAGCGTCCTAGGCCACTAGACGAACGCGCCAAAAACGGAAATATAACGAAATAACAACAAAATCGGTAGAAATATAGAAATTTCTAAATTTCCCCAATGCCCAAAAATTACCTTGCCATAGATTATGGAGAAAGGCGAGTTGGAATAGCCTATGCCAGCGAGCTTGTGGGCATAGCATTCCCAAGGGAAACCATAGACCTAAAAGAGAAAAATTTATGGACAGAATTGGAAAGGCTCTCAAAAGAGAGCAAAATAACCGATTTTGTCCTCGGAATGCCAATTCACCCAAACAACCACCCCGACAGCAAGCAAAAAACAGTAGAAGCCTTCGCCACCGAACTGCGCAAAAAATTCCCAAAAATAGAATTGCACATACAAGACGAATCATACAGCACCCAAGAAGCAACAACAAAATTAAACCCCAAAACCCCAAAACACAAAATCGACAAAGCCGCCGCCGCCATAATCCTGCAAAGATTTTTAGAAGGAAGTTTCTAATGCCCTTTTACAGCGATGAAACAATAAGGCAACTCAAAGAAGCGACTGACATAAGCCTAGTGATAGAACAATTTATACCCTTAAAGCGGATTGCGGGCGGAAAATTTTTAGGGCTTTGCCCCTTTCACAACGACAGCAACCCCAGCATGAACGTGAATCCGCACATGGGCCGTTACAAATGCTTTGCCTGCGGAGCTGGCGGCGATGTGTTCGCGTTTGTTATGGAACACGAAAAGGTGGATTTTCGCACCGCAATTGAATTCGTGGCAAATACTGTTGGTTTTGTTTTGCCCAAATTGACGCAAACTCAAGATGAGAACATTAAAGAAAAAGATTTAATCCGCAAAATAAACGAGTTTGCAGCCTCTTGGTTCAAGGAGCAGCTTTTAAAATCCGAGTTTGCGAAAAAATATTTGGAACAAAGAGAGATAACCGAAAAAACAAGGGATTTATTCGGGCTTGGCTATGCTCCCCAAATTGGATTTTTAGAAGCTGCGGTCAATAACGGATTTAAACCCGAATCGGTTTTAAAAGCCGGTCTTGCCGCAGAAAAAGATGGCAAAGCGTTTGATAAATTCAGAGACAGGTTGATGATTCCAATTTGCAGTTTGTCGGGGGCTATAGTCGGTTTTGGCGGGCGTGATTTGGGCGGAAACAGCCCTGCCAAATATATGAACTCACCAGAAACTCTTATCTATAACAAAAGCGAAATTCTCTTTGGGTTGAACCAAAGCCGCAGGGCAATATCAAAAGAAAATTCCGTGATTTTGGTTGAAGGTTATTTTGACGTTATTTCAATGTTCCAAAGCGGCGTGGAAAATGTGGTGGCAATTTCTGGCACAGCCCTTTCCGAAACTCAAACAAAATTGCTAGCTAGGTACACAAAATCCGCATTCATAAGCCTAGACGGAGATGCTGCCGGACAAACCGCAACGGAACGCTGCATAGAAGTTTTGCTCTCGCAGAGCTTTGCCATTAAAATTGTGAATTTAACCACCGAGAGCGGAGAAAAAGCAGACCCGGATTCCTTTGTTAGGCAAGGCGGAGCAGCAGCTTTTAAAAAATTGCAAGAGAAAGCAAAAAACTGGCTCAACTATTTGGCAGACAAAAACCCGCTTTCAAGCCCCGAAGAAAAGGCAAATTTTGTTTTGAGAACAAAAAAACTCATAGCTTCAATGAACAACCCCGAACTCAAAAAGCAGTATTTGAACCTATTAAACGAAAGATTCGGCGCAGATAAAAGCCTGCCCGCTCTGCAAGCAAAAAAGCCTCTTGCAAATCAAACTAAAGAAACAAAGGAAACGGCTCCCGAAATTCCTTGGAAATCCCTGCCTAGCGATGAAATTTGGCTTGTGAGCGTGATTTTCAGAAATCCAGAGCTTCAGGCAATAGCTATTAAAATTTGCGACCCTTGCCTTTTAAGCTCGCGTTGGCTTGCCGAGCTTTTGGATTATGGATATGCCCTTTTTGAAGAAACAGGCAAAATAGATTTGAAAATCCTCTACGACAAATTGCCTGCCTCCCATATAGAACTACTGAGCCGCCTGCCCGAAAAACCCTGGACAAGCGAAAGCGCGATAATGGATTTCTCAAATGCACTTCTAAAACTCCGAATTTCACACCTAAAAGCCGAATTAAAGGAGGCGCGGAATGATTTTGATTTATATAGGGAAATACAGGGTAAAATAAAACATTGCGAAAATCTGGCAAAACGCGCCAAAAATGAGGAAAACGTTTTGGCTGAACTGGGGTAAATTCATTTTCTATATTTATTATTTATGCAAAACGATTCAAAATCTATTATAGAGCGAATATCGAATATTCTTCCAAAAAATTTGGATGATTTTGATGTTTCTCACGAAGAAGCATTCAAAGAAATTGTATTTTTAAGCAACGATGATATTTCAGTTGAGCTAGTAACCCCAGCTCGTAACCCTATAATCCCCTAATCATTTCACTCTAATGACAAGCGAAAAATTCAATGAATTTTGGGAAAACATCTTTGTTCCAGAAATCAAACTTGTGTTATCTTACGGAAATAGACCTTGTAGTGATGAGCGGTTGCATTCTTTGAAGCAGTTTACAGAGAAAAAATACTGCGAACAAAATGTTAAAATAAAAGATTTTTTCCGAGATTTGCAAAATTTGGGAAATAACATTAATAAACAAAATGATATTAAAATTGATAGGCATAAGGTTGCTGCTGCTTTGTACGTGGCTTTTATTGAAGCCGCAAAATCTTTACCTTTAATAGAGTCTAAGACAAAAAATAATTTTTTTAGTGGTATTCAGGAATTTTTTGCACATCGTGTAGCTTTTTATGCTTCTCTCTATACTTTGCAATCATTTATAAATAAAGAGGATTCTGATTTTTCAAGAAATTTTATGCTAAAAGGTTTTTCGGAGCCTCTAGAATTAATCTGTGAAGATAAAAATCGCAATTACTATGACCATACTATATGCCAATTATGGTTCGCAGACAGGTACAGAACACTTTCTGTGTTGCAACTTTCAAATATGCTCTATTTGATAGAATTGAATTTTAGAGAAAGATATAAACGTAAATAAGCCGTTTTTTGTGAAATTTTCCATACCCTACACCCCAAGCCCTAGCAAGCAAATTCATTTTCTATATTACTCCCATGAAAAAAATTATCATTCTTCCGCTGTTATTTCTCTTCTTAGTCTCTTGCGAGGCTACGAAACCCGCACCCCAAGGCCTTGAGGCTCTGCAATCCGAACTTGCCGAAGTCAAAAGCGTTCTAAATTTTGTTCTAGAAAGAGGAATGGGCTCCTCTTTTGAACAAGTTAAAAAGGAACTTGAAAACGCCAACAAAGTTTGGGACTTGCAACTAGACGTAGGTAGCCCTTCCATAGGCAGCCCAAATGCAAAAATAGTTATTGTTGAATTTAGCGAATTCCAATGCCCTTATTGCGCAAGGATTACCCCTTACCTAGACTCTCTAACCAAGGCTAACCCAGACAAAATTCGCTTGGTGTATAAAAACTTCCCTCTGAGCTTCCACACTTCAGCTCCTGCTGCTGCTGCCTCTGCAATGGCGGCTCACAAACAAGGCAAATTTTGGGAATATCGCTGGGCACTTGCATCTAACTTCCAAAGCCTCAACGATTCTACTTTTATAGAAACTGCTAAAAAAGTGGGTTTGAACATCGATCAGTTCAAAAAAGATATGGTTTTGGATGCCGACAAGCAAGCCATAATAGACCGCGATATGAAGCTAGGCTCAGAAGTAGGCGTTCAGGGAACTCCAAACTTCTATGTAAACGGCAAACGTCAAGACCGTTTCGCTCCTGGTCTCATAGAAAAAATGCTGAAAGATTTGTACTGAGGAATAAATGAACTACGAAGATGCGGGAGTCTCTCTTGCACGAGCCGACAAAGCTATGGTCGGCGTTAAAAAATTTGTTCGCACAACTTTTAATGCCGGCGTTCTAGGCGATATTGGCAATTTTGGCGGCTTGTTCACCCTGAGCCATTTGAACTTAAAAGACCCTGTGCTCGTATCTTCGGTTGACGGGGTGGGCACAAAATTAAAAGTGCATTTTGGATTAAAAAGCCACAACCTGCCAGGCCAAGATATTGTGAACCACTGCTGCAACGATATTCTCGTTCAAGGTGCTAGACCCCTTTTCTTTTTAGACTATTTGGCAACCGGAAAACTGGAAAGCGGAGTTTTAGAAGCCGTGGTAGAAGGCATGGCACTTGCTTGCAGAGAAAACGACTGCGTTTTAATCGGTGGCGAAACAGCCGAGATGCCCGGTATGTATAATGAGGGCGAATACGATATTTCCGGAACAATAATAGGCGTTGTTGAGAGAGACGAAATTATAGACGGCAAAAGCATTGCGCCAGGTACTGTTGTTCTGGGGCTTCCGTCCACAGGTCTCCACACAAATGGTTATTCCCTTGCCAGAAAAGCATTGCTAGAGGTAGGCGGTTATAAACTTGATTCAAAAGCAGACGGAATAGAAGGCACAATAGGCGAAGCCTTAGCCGTTCCGCACCGCAGCTATTACCACTCATTGATAGATTTGGTTCACGCAAAAAAACTGCAGGGTTTGGTGCATATAACAGGTTCTGGTTTTCAGGGCAATATTCCTCGCATTTTGCCCAAAGGTGTTGCCGTTCAAATAAACCGCTCGGCTTGGAAGGTTCCAGAAATTTTCAACCTAATCCAAAAATGCGGAAATGTTGAGCGAGACGAGATGTACAGCACATTCAATATGGGAATAGGAATGTTGGTATTTGCAGCCACAAACGATGTGGCGGAAATTCGCAGGTTTTTGGAAGGCAAAGGCGAGACAGTTATTGAGTGCGGCAAGGTTATTGAAGGGAATAATGATGTCGTGTTCATTTGAGAATTAAATTCATCACCACCGCACATTCCCCATCTGCATAATATTTTTTTCTCTCTGCAATTTTTTCATATCCAAATTTTTTGTAAAGAGATATAGCAGCAATATTGTTTTCCCTAACTTCCAAAAAGAATTTTTTTATGCCTTGTTTTGCAAATTCCTCGTGGCTATGTTCCATTAAAATTTTTGCATAACCCTTGCCCCGCTCGGCAACATTCACGGCAATGGATAAAAGTTCGCACTCATCACTTGCAACCTGCCATATAGCAAAAGCACTCCGCTCCAAAGCCCAAGAAGCAGAACTTGGCTTCCACAGAGGCAGCCCTGCCTCGCTTTGAATGGCTTTAATCCACTCAAAATCCTGTTCAAGGGCAGGGAGAATAATCATGGGGTTAAGTTAGAAAGCGTTTACTATATTTCACACATAAATTTACACATAGGAGTATAGTTATGGCTCAAAAGGAATATTCTGTAGGCTATGCGTTATTTATAGCCTGTGCAGCCGCCATAGGTGGCTTTTTGTTCGGTTTTGATACTTCCGTGATAAACGGAACCCTAGATGCTCTGAGGTTCAAACTCGGTGCAAACGATGCCCAGCTTGGGCTTGCAGCTTCCATAGCGGTTTTGGGTGCGGCGTGTGGTGCTTTCTTTGCTGGTGCCTTGGCAGACAAATTCGGGCGCCGCAGGGTTATGATAACGTCTAGCGTTCTCTTTTTAATCAGCGCGATTGGTTCTGGCAATCCCTACTTTTTCACAACAGCGGGAACTGCGGCAAATATGATAGAATTCATTGTTTGGCGTGTTATCGGCGGAGTTGGCGTTGGAGCTGCGAGCATTATTGTTCCGGCTTATATCGCAGAAATTTCCCCTGCGCCTTTGCGCGGCAGGCTTGCTACTATGCAGCAGTTCGCCATAGTGATAGGAATTTTTGCGGCACTTCTCTCAAATTATTTCCTCGGTGAAATTGCAGGCGGCGGTGCGGTGGTTATGGACGAGGTAACTCGTTTAGCCAGTGATGTAACAAAAATCGGCGGTTTTGAAACTTGGCAATGGATGTTTTGGATAGAGTGCATCCCTGCGATTCTTTACGGCTTGCTAGTTCTGTTCATCCCCGAAAGCCCCCGTTATTTGGTGGCTCGCAAGCAACCCGAAAAAGCGGGCGAAATTTTGAGCAAAATTCTCTCGCCCAGCATTGTAGCCCAAAAAATAGAAGATATTAAAAAAAGTTTGCACTCCGAAATTGCTCCAAAGTTCAGCGATTTGCTGGAAAAAGTTGCAGGCAAAACCCGTTTGGCTCCCATTGTCTGGGTTGGAATAGGCGTTGCGGCATTGCAGCAATTTGTCGGCATAAATGTAATTTTCTACTACGGAAATGTTCTGTGGGAATCGGTTGGATTTACGCAGCAAGATGCGATGAAAACAAGCGTTCTCTCCTCTGTTGTGAATATAGCAAGCACCGTTATAGCAATAGCATTGGTGGATAGGCTCGGCAGAAAACCCCTGCTTTTGGCAGGTTCTATTGGAATGTTCGTAACTCTCGGCATTATGGCGGCTATATTCGGCACAGCAGGACTAGATACCAACGGCAATCCAGAAATCAGCGGTGCGGTTGCTTATATCGCGGTTATATCTGCAAATTTCTATGTGGTATTTTTTGCCTTCTCTTGGGGACCTGTGTGTTGGGTTTTGCTCGGCGAAATGTTCAACAACCGCATTCGCGGTGCAGCCCTTGCCCTTGGCGGATTGTCGCAATGGATTTCCAATTTTGCAATATCAAGTTCATTTCCAATTTTGCTGGCAAAAATAGGGCTCGGCGGTGCTTATGGAATTTACAGTTTCTTTGCTTTTGTGAGCATATTCTTTGTTCTCAAAAAAGTTCAAGAAACCAAGGGAAAGGAATTGGAGGATATGTAAAGAAAAGTGCCCTTGTCCTTCTTTTTCATTTTGCTATTTCAATGAATCGCTTTCTTGGCTTGAATGTAGGAGTGAATTTGTGAATTTAATTTTCTATATTCTAAAAGAGAGGTATAAAATGGCAACAGAAATTTTAACAGCAAATGAAATTGAAATAAAACAAGCTATGAAAGTTCTGAAGCTTGATAACTGGGTAGATGACCTGCTAGACGAGATAGAGCTTGACAGGGAACTTAAAATTAGCTTGGAGCAAGCTGATAGAGGTGAGTTGATTTCAGCAGATGAATTGAGAAAAGAAATAAAGGAAAAATTTGCAAACGGGTATTTTTCAAAAGAAAATGCAAAAAAGCGAATAATGGAAAAATACGCGAATGGAAAATGATAAGTTAGCAAAAAAACCTGCCTTTCTTACTACTAGATGTAAAGAACTATTATATGAAATTTTAACCTATATTGCAGCTGATTCACCAAGACAAGCGGAAATTATGGAAGAACAATTTTCAGAAATTCGTAGAATAATAGAATCTATGCCTAAAATAGGCACAAAATACAAGAAAGGAATGAGAAAAACTGGTTTAGGTAAATTCCGCAAATACAATATTTATTACAGAGAAAGAGAAAATTCAATAGAGATTTTAGGTATTTGGCATACAAGTAGAGGCACAGAGTTTGAGGAAGAATAAAAGTGCCAAAAATCAAAATATGCGGGTTGTTCAGAGAGCAGGATATTGAGTTTGCGAATGAGGCAATGCCGGATTTCATCGGTTTTGTTTTTGCAAAGAGCCACCGCCAAATCAATTCTGAAACAGCCGCTCTGTTTAAAAAACGGTTGAATCCGCAAATAACGGCTGTTGGCGTGTTTGTGAATGCGGAAATTCCCTCTATAACCAAGCTGTATAATTCTGGCATAATAAATATTGCACAACTGCACGGCAACGAAAGCGAAGATTATATAAATACTCTGAAAAAAACTTGCGATGTACCTGTGATAAAAGCTGTGAATATAGAAAGCGCAAAGCCCGCAAATGCAGACTACCTGCTTTTTGACAACGGCAAAGGCGGAACGGGCAAGGCTTTTGATTGGAATTTAATCCCTAAATGCGACAAGGAATTTTTCTTGGCAGGCGGCATAAATTTGAACAATATCAGAGAAGCCGTAAAGCTAAACCCCTACGGAATAGATTTGAGCAGCGGGGTGGAAAATGAAAAAGGCGAAAAAGACAGGGAGAAAATCATTGAAGCCTGCCGGATTGTGAAAAATTTTTTTTAATGTGTATGCTATTGGGGGAAAACCTGTTTTTGTTATGCCAAACGGCGAAATAAGAACGGAGAGACCGTGAAAAGTTGTCTTCGCCTTATTTGCCTCCGCAAGTTCCTTTTTGCGTTAAAGATATGTTGGTGCTTATGCGCACATTTGATTGCTGTGCCATACGCTCGCATACGAATATGTCTATGGGGTATTTATTGCCTTCTTTAAGTTTTTCAGCGACTCCACCTATTCCTATTGTATCCAAATCCACATAACCAGGAGCTGCATTGTGAACACCGCCCAAATCTATAACGAGCCTATTGTTTATGAATACCCAGCTATCATCATCTCCTCTGAAAAAGAATTCCTGCCCCTTTTCATAAACAAATTGTGCATGGCTTTCAAAACAAAAACTCAAATTGGCTTTATTTTTCGTTGTGCCGTCAAACCCTGGTCTAGGAGTTGAGCAGCTGCTATTATTATTATTACCATAAACATTATAGGGTGCTGTGTTGCTCCATCCATCTGGAAGATAGGTACGGTTAAAGGCGTCAATACCTAGATATGTAAAATCTCTCCAATTAATTGATGGTAAATTGTTAAGCTGATTAGTATTCATAGTACTAAAACATATATAAATTTTTGGGAAAGAGGTGAAGATTTTTCTAATTGGCGATAAAAAGGCGTAAATCTAAACTCCAACTTTATATTTACGCCTTTTTATATTTCTATTTTATTCAAATGGCTAACGGAAAATACCTAAAACGAACCTTAACTCCTGAGATTTTGCGGGTATCTGGGAGTGATAAGGTATTGCTTGTAAATGGGCCTCGGCAGGTGGGCAAAACAACTCTCTTGAAACACGCCAAAACTGCGGGGCGCAAATATGTGACTATGGACAATAAAGCCGACCTCGCTTTTGCAAAGACCGACCCCAAAGGCTTTTTGGAAACATATTCGCCTCCGGTTATCATTGACGAAATTCAATACGCCAAGGAATTATTCCCTTATGTCAAAATGCTCGCCGATGCTTCGGATAAACGCGGGCAGGTTTGGATGACAGGCTCACAGCAATATAATATGATGGAAAACATATCCGAATCCTTAGCCGGCAGGGTAGTAATTATAGATATGCTCGGCTTGTCAATTTATGAACGTGAGGGAATTGGGTTAAAACAAAAGCCCTTTTTGCCTTCGGAACACGTACCAGCGAAACTTAAAAACCGCAATATACCAGATACATTCAAGATAATATGGCAAGGCTCATATCCAGATGTTATTTATAGAAATGAAAAAAGCCGTAGGGATTTTTATGATTCTTATATTCGCACATATTTGGAACGCGATGTTAAACAGCTTATAAATGTTGGAGACGAAGTTGTCTTTTTAACCTTCCTAAAAGTTGTCGCTGCAAGAACGGGGCAGGAATTGAATATTGCAGATATTGCAAAAGATGTTGGAATTTCACAGCCAGCGGCAAAAAAATGGCTCTCCGTTTTGCAAACTTCTGGAATAATTTACTTTTTGCAACCATATTTTAAAAACATAACCAAAAGGCTAATCAAAAGCCCAAAGATGTATTTTTTGGATACAGGTATTGCCGCATACCTTGCCGGCTGGACCACTCCGCAAGCCTTGGAATCTGGAATATCATCGGGGGCTTTTTTTGAAACATTCGTGGTTAGCGAAATTATAAAATCATATTGGCACAATGGGGAAAAACCGAATTTATATTTTTTTAGAGACGAAAAGGGGCACGAAATAGATTTGCTCATTTACCAAGACGGAATATATTACCCTATTGAAATAAAAAAACACGCAACCCCTAACAGAAGCGATATTTCCTCATTCAAAATTTTTGCAAAGCTAGAAAAACTCGGCTACGGCTGCGAAATATGCCTAACTCCCGAACCGCAGCCTCTATCTCCAGAAGCTATGGCTATTTCTGTGTGGGATGTTTAGAGTTTTTCTAAATTGCTGCCATGCCAACCTTGTACATAATAGCTGGACTAGGTGGCAGTGGCAAAACCGGAGAAAACTATGAATGAAGAATATTACAGAAGGGCTTTTAAAATGCTCCGCCTAGGCAATAGGGGAATGAAAAAGGCACAAGAGGAAAATCGGCGTTTGGGTTTGCCTAATGTGTATGCTATTGAGGGAAAGCCTGTTTTTGTTATGCCAAACGGCGAGATAAGAACGGAGAGACCGTGAATAATCACCCTAATCCTATCATTAGTTTCAGAACTTTTAAATTTAATTTTTGGACAATTTTTGAAACCATTACAGGAACATAAATTCCAGTAAAAATACTTGCTGCATAAAATAATATATAACCAAATTCATTTTCAATTCCATATTTCTTAATAAAAACCCTAAATAAAGCTTGGCAAAATGCACTAATAAAGAAAATCTGATATGTATAATTTCTGAAACTTGAAAATAAATCGGGAAATACTTTTGAAATTTTGATAGCAAAAGCGAAAGAAATAGTTATGCCAAAAAATTCGGTAAAAATATTTCTTCCGTAAAAATAAAAAGTAAGAGAATGCAATAAACAACCGATTATAATTATCCATAACAAATCAAATTTAATTCTATCAAACAAATCATATCTGGCTAGCAGAATTCCCACATAAAAGAAAATTTCGTAATAAAAAATTCTATTAAAATCAAAAATAAATGAATTAATTTCAAATGGAGCAAAGTGAATAAAGGTAAAACATAGCAACAGCAACAAAGCAAATACTATTTTCTTTGAAATTATGCAATAAATTGGATATAGCAAAAACAAACCGAATAAAACATTGAGAAACCATATTTCACCTAATGGATTGTTTGTGAGCCAAACAAACGTAGCAAGCAATTGGTCGAAAGAAAAAGTTACAGGTTTTTTCATATATTCCGAAAATATCATTTTCGGAATAAAAGCAACAAAAGGCAAGGTAAAATATGGGATTAACAAACGAACGGACTTATTTTTTAATACTGTTGCAAAAGATTTTTCTTTAATAATCTGCGTTTTATATAATAAATAACCACTAATGCACATAAAAAGTGGCATATGAAAAGAATATATTATGCTTTGCAATACATATTCCCATTCGAACAAAGCGGTGCCGCGTATGACGTGCCCTAAAACAACCAAAAACATAGCAAAGCCCTGCAATACAGATAACCATACTATTTCATTTTGCCTGTATTTTTTTTTATCGGAGGTTGTCTTAAAAAGAGCGTAAATATCCCAATATACCATAATAATAAATAATATATATTATTTTTACAAAAAAGGGAGGAAATTTTTTCTAAATTGCTGCCATGCCAACTTTAATTTTACTCTTATTTTTAACTCTAGCAGGTTGCTATAAAACCCCGCAAGATTTTTATGACTATAATATGAAAGACGCGTGTGCTAGCCAAAACCTTTATTATGACCCTCTTACAGGGAACTGCGTGGCAAATCCACGTTAGGATTATTTTGAAAGAAATTCCTCTATGTCAGATACCATCTTTTTTATATCACGTTCGGAATTTTCGTATGAAAGGGTTTTTCCGTTTGGGAAAACGAGGTAACGCATCGGGACATATTCAATTCCGAATTTCTCCATAAACGCATATTCAGAATCCTGAAAAAACGGAATGCTGGCTTCATATTCCTCTATAAACCACAAAATATCGCTTTCGGTCACGCTTTTAACTGCAATAGCAATGCTTGCAAGACCTCTAGGTCCATACTCATTTGCTATTTGCTGAACTGAGCCATAACCCATTTGACAGTGAGGGCAAAAGGGATCCATATAATAAATCATAAGCAATTGCTTGCGAAATGCAGAAAATTGTTTACCGGAATTTATGTTTATGAGTGGGATGTTGAAATCCATAATAACATCGTTGCTATCGATATTACCATCCTCCTCTGTAGATACTTCTCCACAGCTTATGAGGAGAAGGAAAAAAGCCAACAGAATCGGCAAGCTACCACCTAAAATGAGCAAATGCCTTGTTAGCTTCTGCCATTTTATGCGTATCTATTTTTTTGCGAACCGCTCCGCCATCGTTGTTCTTTGCAGCAACAAGCTCTGCCGCTAGGCGAAGAGCCATATTTTGCTCGTTTCTTTTGCGAGCAGCCGTCAAAAGCCAGCGAAGAGCGAGTGCCTTTGCTCTGTCTGGGGCAACCTCAATTGGAACTTGATAGTTTGCGCCGCCAACTCTGCGAGTTTTAACTTCAACGTGAGGTTTGATGTTTTCTAGGCAGGCTTCAAATTTTTCCATAACGGATTCCGAACCTTGAACTTTTTTGTTCAGCTCGTCTAGCGCGGTGTACACAATGCGCTCGGCTATGGTTTTTTTGCCCTCTTTTAGAACCACGCCCACAAGCTCTGTCACCAAAGTTGAGTTATAGCGTGGGTCTGGTAGAATGGAACGATGAATTGACTTTCTTCTTCTAGACATAATTGCTCCTA
>Ga0268262_10004601_pt1 | contig 14162 bp, 8 predicted proteins | sample TergutNc150P3_FD_190354 | JGI IMG/M metagenome (GOLD analysis project Ga0268262, IMG submission 190354) | Nasutitermes corniger P3 segment gut microbial community from laboratory colony in Florida, USA - Nc150 P3 (SPAdes) (version 2) | ecosystem: Host-associated > Arthropoda: Insects > Digestive... | reverse complement strand
GTCGCCGTCTTCACAGCCTTGCAGAGCGTTTCGGCGGCACTGCCCCGCGTGCTGCCGCAGCGTGTTACGGTCCTGCCGAAATGCGCCTATCAGGCTTTCGAGGGCTGGGGCACGAGCAGCGGCTGGTGGTCGCAGACCATCGATGACGCGGCCATGGCCGAGGAGATCGCCCGGGCGCTCTACAGCGATGCGGGGGGCCTGGGGCTGGACATCTACCGCTACAACGTGGGCGCCGGGGAAAACGACAACCCCGCCACCCGCATCAAGCATGACTCGCGCAGGACGGAGAGCTTCTATGTGTATGACCCGGTGACAGGGCAATATGAGTTCGACTTCACGCGCGACGCCAACGCGCGGCGGATGCTGGACAAGGCGATCGAACAGGGCGCGAAGGAGGTGGTCCTGTTCTGCTGCAGCCCGCACTTCTCCATGACGCGCAGCGGCCAGGCCTCCGGCGGGCTGGAGGAGAACGTCTCCAACCTGCCGCCGGAGAACTACCCGGCCTTTGTGGACTATCTGCTCACCATCGCGGACTGGTTCGTCGCACAGGGCTATCCGGTCGCGGGCATCTCGCCCATCAACGAGCCGCAGTGGGGCTGGGGCGGCGCGTGGGTGGGGCAGGAGGGCTGCCACTACACCCCCGAGGAGGCTGTGGCGCTGCTGGAGCTGTTCGCCGTGAAGATGCGGGAGCGCGGCGCGACCTACCGCCTGGTCGCGCCGGAAAGCGGCGACATGTCCGACGCCTACAAGGCTTATACGGACGCGTTTTTCCGCAGCAAAATTTTAAACGAGGCCTGCGACACCTTCTCCGGGCATTCCTATTGGATGGACAACGAGCTTGTGAAAAAATGGCTCAGCGGCCTGCGGTTCCGGCTGCGTTACCCCTGCAAGAAGTTCGAGATGAGCGAATGGTGCGAGCTGCCGCAAACACTCGACGCCGGCAGCATCGACAGCGGCCTGTACATGGCCAATATTATAGTGCAGGACCTGACGCTGCTCAAAGCGGTATCGTGGATCAGCTGGACGGCGGTGAACGGCGACGGCGTGATGAATATCAAGGACGGCGAGCTGCAATATTATAACCATTACTGGGCCTACAAGCAATTTTCCGCCTTCATCAAGGAGGGGGCGGCGCGCGTTGCGGTGCGGGATTCCTATGGCCTGGGCAGCGACCTCGCCCGCGTTGCCTTCCGGCAGGGCGGGGAGACCGTCCTGGTGCTGGTGAACAACGCGCGGGAGCCCCGGGAGATTCGCCTGGGCGGGCGCTACAGCTCTATGAAAGTGATTGTCACGGACGCGGAAAGGCACTGCGAAATGCTTTATGACGGCGCGTTCGCCGCCGCGCAGGCCCTGCCGGCCCGGAGTATCAGCACGTTTGTGCTTCAATAAAAAGAGGCGGGAGCGCCCCGCTAAAACGCCATCCAGATCCAGCCGAAGCAGAAGATCAGCAAAATCCAGTTCCAGAAGTTGCTCTTCAAGTAGGTCGTGGTCTTGCCCCACAGCTTGAAATAGTCCCCCGTGTCGCCGCCGCCCGTGGCGGGGATTTTCACCCACACGGTGCTGGTGACGGTTCCTTCGGTATAGCTATAAGTCTGATACCCCGTCTTGGTGGTGGGCGTCACAAAATCCGCGGCGGTTTTGGCTATGAGGGTTTCGCTGCCTTGGTCGAAGAATTGGATATAGGTGCCAGCCGCCGTGATTGTGCCATTGACGGTAATTTTGCCGCCGCCAAAGGCATCTATGCCCCATTGGGTACTTGTTGCGTTGCCATAGACGATTGCTTCACCACCATCGTTCGCTGTAACGGGACAACCATCACTGCCAGTATAATTCGCATTGGTTACCTCGGCTTTGGAACCGGTGCCGTTTACCGCTAGTTCTGATACGTTGCATTGGCCGTTGGTAGGGTCGAGCAGCAACAACTTGAAGCCGCCATCAACCAGAAGCCCGGCTGTCATGTTAAGCGTTTTACCGCTGAGGTCCAGGGTGATAGTCTTGGGTGTGGTGAACCAGATTAAAGCGTCGGACGTGATGTTAGCCGTAAGCCGGATGGTGTCACCGCTCATGGCATCATCAATAGCGTCAAACAGTTGCTCGATGGTGCCGGCGGTGTGGGTTGCCGCGTGTGCCGTGAGGGGCGCGAGGGCCGCCAGGCCCATGCACAATGCCAGGGTGAGCAAGATGCTGAGGATGCGCTTTTTCATGGGAATCTCTCCTTTATATATTGATTTAAATGCAAAAAGGCGGCCCCTCTTTCGAGAAACCGCCCATAAGCCTATTTTGTTATACAGCTACGCCCTAGCTCAGCTTGCTTGCTTGCTTGCTTGCTTGCTTGCTTGCTTGCTTGCTATTAATTATAGCACATTTCAGCATGAATGTCAAGCCTTTCAGCGAATTTTGACAAATTTATTGTAGCACAAAGGGGAGGGGATGTCAAGAGGGTTTTACGGAAAATTTTCAGCAGAACCGCTCCTCGTAGATCGCCGACGCCCTGCCGAAGTCCGCCGTGCGGAACCAGTCGTCGATGTAGTCCGCGCGCACGTTGTAGTGCTTGAGGTAGTAGGCGTGCTCCCACACGTCGATGTTCAGCAGGGGAACGAGGCCCTGGGGCAGGGGGGTGTCCTGGTTGGCCGTGGTGACGACGCACAGCCGCCCCATGCGGTTGGCCGCCAGCCACGCGTAGCCCGAGCCGAACACCCCCGCCGCCTTCTCCTTGAATTGCGCGTAAAACTGCTCGAAGCTCCCGAAGGCGCAGTCGACCATCCGTGCCAGCGCCCCGCAGAACGGGCTCCCCCCGGGCGTGAGCCCCTCGAAGTACATCGCGTGGTTGAACGTCCCCCCGGCGTAGCGCCGCACGGGCGTGCGCAGCTGGCAGGGGATGTGGTCCACGCGGCACAGCAGCTCCTCCAAAGAGCAGCATTGCAGGCGCGGGCAGTCCGCAAGGGTTGCGTTCAGGTTGTCCACGTACTCCTTGAAGTGCCGCGTATAGTGCAGCTCCATGGTCCTCGTGTCGATGTACGGCTCCAGCGCGTTGTACGGGTAGGGCAGGGGCGCCTGCCGGAACGGGTAGCATTGGCTCACTAAATTCATAAGGATCCCCCTTGATATTGATATTGCATTTTATTGCGGGATATGCTAGAATAGAACCATGGGAAAGCTATATGTCGTGGGCACCCCGATCGGCAACCTGGGCGACCTCTCGCCCCGGGCGGCTGCAACCCTGTCCGCGTGCGACTTCATCGCGGCGGAGGACACCCGCGTGACGCTGAAGCTCCTGCGGCACCTCGGGATATCCACGCCCATGGTCAGCTACCACGAGCACAACCGGCGCGAGAGCGGCGCGGCGATCCTCCGGCGCATCCAGGCGGGCGAGGACTGCGCCCTCGTCACCGACGCCGGCATGCCCGCCATCTCCGACCCCGGCGAGGACCTGGTGCGCGCCTGCCGCGAGCTTGGCGTCCCGGTGGAAAGCGTGCCCGGCCCGGCGGCTTTCGTGACGGCGCTGGCGCTTTCGGGCTTCCCCAGCGGGCGCTTCACCTTCGAGGGCTTCTTAAGCGTCAATAAGCGCAGCCGCCGTGAGCACCTGGCCTCCCTGGCGGGCGAGACCCGCACCATGCTCTTCTACGAGGCCCCGCACAAGCTGCCCGCCACCCTGCGGGATTTCGCCGCCGCGTTCGGCCCGCGCCCCCTTGCCATCGCCCGGGAGCTGACCAAGCTGCACGAGGAGGTCATCCGCACTGACTGCGAGGAGGCCGCGCGTCTCTACGCCGACGGCAGCCTCAAGGGGGAGATCGTGCTCGTCCTGGCCGGCGCGCCCCCCGCGCAGCCGGAGCAAATCCCGCTGGAGGAGGCTGTCGCCATGGCGAAGGAGAGCCTCGCCCGCGGCATGGCTCCCGCCGAGGCCGCCAAACAGGCCGCGCAGGCCAGCGGGTACCGAAAAAGCGAAATTTACGCGGAGATGATGAAGAAAGGGCTACAGCCATGCCAAAAAATCTAATAATCAGCGCCGCGGGCTTTCACCCGCGGCGCCTTTGTGTGCATGAATGCTAGAACCAGAGCCAGATGCCGATGCCGAAGGGATGCCAGGTCCATTGCGGCCACCAGCTCGGCATGATCGGCCGGATCACCGTCCAGACGCAGGAGAACAGCAGGGCTAACGGCACGAACATCAGGCCCATCAGGCCCCAGAAGACCAGCGTGCTGCGGTGCCAGGTGGAGATCTTCGCGATCCGGAACCCGAGCGCGCCCAGGAACGGCAGGCTGATGCCCAGGCCGGTCTTCAGGCATTGCGGCAGGTCCTTGGTGAATACCCAGTTCGGGGTGTCGCGGCCGGTGGTGCCGTATTTGTTGTTGAACCAGTTGGTCACGTCGTCCCACCAGGACCTGCTGTACGTCCACTGCGCGTAGAGGGTGATGTCAGCGGTAACATCCTCGTCAGAAGACACCCTGGTGCCGCCTGAGGGCGCCGTGAACCAGCCCAGGAAATCGTAGTCGGTGCGGATGGGGTCAACCATGCCGGAGGCTCCATAGGTCTGGCCCGGGTAGGCGTACTTCCTCGCCGTGGCCGCGCCGCCCACCGTGCCTCCCTGGGCGTCGTAGTTCACAACCCAGTCATCTGCCCAGATGGGCTTCACCCATACGCTCTTCTCGGAGAGCACCAGCGTGCCCGGCTCCAGCGTATCGTTGATCCCCAGCTGGCCGTCAAGGGTCTCGTCCGAAGTGGTGTCGGGATGGAACAGCGACGTGGCATCACGGGAACCGATCGCCACGATCTGCCAGCCCGCAGTGTATTGGGTCGCCGTGTAGGCCATGGGCAGCCGGCCCGCCCAGCCGTAGGTGCCGGCGAACCGGCAGCTCCTTGCCCGCATCAACGGGTCCATGGTGACGCCCGCGGCGTCCGCGACATATTCCGTGAAGAAGCCGTCTTCCATCGCGCCGGTCACGAAGTAGAGCGCGATGATGCCGTCGTCCGCGTTGTTGGGGTCGTCGGGATCGATGTCGGCAGGGCCGTCGGGCGGGGCCGGCGGGTCGAAGGGGTTCGGGCCGTCGGGATCGAAGGGCTCGCCGCCGGGGTTGCCCTCGTTGCCGCCCTTGGGCTCCCAGACCGCGAAAAGGTCAAGGACGACGGGATTCTCTTCGTCGTTCGTCTTGTAGTTCACGGTGGCCCCGATGAGCGCCGCGAGGGTGGCGGTAGGCGCGGTGCCCGGAATCACGAGCGGGGCCGTGACCAGCGCGCCGTTCACCTTGGCGGCGAAGCCCAGGAAGTTGTAGCCATAGCATACGGGCGCATTGGCCCCTGTCGGCGCGGGAACATCCGTGGCGCCCGGCGTAACCGGCGAAACGGCTTTTACGCCGCTGAGGGAAGTGCTCGCGCCGCTGCCCGTGAAGCCCGCGGGCGCGGCCGCCCATACGCCCTCGGCAAGCCCCAGTGCGGCTGCCGCGGGGTTGTCGGCGTGATAGACCACCGTATACTCCGTGGGCACCCACACAGCCTCCATCACGATGGGGGTATGGTCGGTAGTGCCGTTGTCAATCTTGAGGGAGACCTTCGCCGTCGTGTCCAGGGTAGCTCTGGCAGGGGTGTCGGCGGCCACCGTGAACGCCCATCCGCCAAAGGTATAGCCGGTCTTTTGCGGAAGCCATGTCGGGTTGAAAGGAATGAGATCGCCGTTGAGCACGGTAACGGAAGCCGCTACATCCAGCCCGTAGCCGGGAAGTGAGCCGCCGTTGGGCAGGAAGTTGACCGTTTCGATCACCGAGCCAGGGGGCGCCCATTTCGCGTATATCACATGGTCATCTACCTGCGTTACGGGCGAGCTGGCGGAGGCCGGGGCCGTCCCTGCGATATCCTGATACCAACCCATAAACACCCAGCCGCCAACGCTGACGCCGCCGGACCATGCCATATCGCGCCCGAGGCCGGCCTGGTCCAGGCCGTAGGTGCTGCCGTACTTCACATTGATTTTCGCCGCCCCGGGGAGGGCAGGCGCGGGCGCGTCGATAAGCGCGGCGGCCGGCCAGTTGACGTCATACGTCACTTCCAGCGCCTTCGCTTCCCAGACGGCGTAGAGGGTAATGGCTTCGGTGGACAAATTGTTGCCGGCGGGCGGCGATGTCAAGGAGCGCAGGCTGGCCGACGTCGCTTGCATTGGCGGCGGGTCGGCCGGATAGGTGATGCTGCCGACGATGCTGACGGCGGCGCTCGAGGTCAGCGCCCAGCCCTTGAAGTCGTAGCCATCCCGGCTGAACCCCGTGGAAGCCAAAGCAGTGGGAGTCGTGCTGTCGTAGACGACGCTGAACGGGGCGGGCACGGTGCCGCCGCCGCCGTTCAGGTTATACTGCACCGTGAATTCCCAGGGGGCCCAGGCGGGGTAAAGCGTGACCGTGCCCGCGACGGTGCCGACGACAGTGGTGGCGGTAATGTTCGCCGCGGTTGCATTGGCGGCCGTGTTCCAACCCAGGAAATGGTAACCGGGCTTCTCGGTCTGCGGCAGCTCGGGCAGCGTGCCGTAAATCGCGCCCAAGGAGTAGGGGGGAGTGCTCGTCGCGAAGACAGTGGTGTTGTCCGCTTTCATGAAGTTCACCGTGATCGTCGCGGTTTGCCACACGGGGAAGAGCTTCAGGCTGCCGTCCGTATCGAAGCTATAACCGGCCGTCGGGTTCGCCGGGAAGGTGAGGCTGCCAAGCGCCGCGCCGCCGGCCGATTTGCTCCAGCCGGTTTGCGTGTAGCCCGCGGCGGTGAAGTAAGGCGGCAGGTCGCCCAGGTTCACGGTGTCGCCCACGGCGTAGGCCTTCGCGGATACCTGGTAGGTGGAGGTGACCGTGTTGGCGGGCGGCGTGGTGTTGTAGCAATTCACCCGGTAGGTGTCGACCTTGGTCCACATGGCGTGCATGGTGATGACGGCGTTGGTTGTGCCTGTGGCGGGGGGGAAGTCATCGCCGCCGAACGCGCTCGCGTTGTGCGTGAGGAAGTACGCGATGCTTGTGCCGCCGGGCACGGTCATCGTGCCGGCCTTCGTCGTGCACTGCCAGCCGGCGAAGGTGTAGCCGGGCAGCTGGAAGGTCGAGGCGCCGCCCAGCGGGAACATGGCCGTGGTGGGCGGGTTCTGCTCGGTGCAGTTATTGTCGGGGCCCGGCTTGGTGCCTGTGACGAGCGCATTTTCGTTTGTCATGGAATCGAACACGTAATTGATGTTGTACTTCACGATGGGCCGGTAATAGAAATCCCAATACGGCTCATCCAGCGTCGCGTATTTGTAATCCTGCACATACGTGTGGTCGGTTACGGTGGCCCCGCGGGAGGTGTTCGTATCCACGGCTACCAGCTCGTAGTTCGGGATGGTCGGCGCGCCGACGTGGATGCTTTCGCCAAGCTTGAAGTATATGGAGTCCTCATCCACGAGGCCGGAGGGGGTGCCGGGTTGGGTCGACATCAGCACGTCTTCGCTGCCCTGGAGGAGCAGTCTCACTTCGGCAGAATGGTTGTTGCGCGTCTGCGTGGGGGTGGTTGTGCCAGCGTAGTTAAACCCCGTGTCGTAGTTGTCATCCTTGGGGTCGCCCAGCCACATCGCCACTTTCTGCATGGATTGCTGGAAACCGCTGGTCCCGTCGTTGTTGTCAATCCAATCCTTGGCGTAAACATCGGTATATCCGGCCCGCACCGCCGGGCGCAGGACGGTGTTTTTGTTGACCTTCATAACATTGAAACTAAGGGCACAGATAATATCATTTGTAGATAGCGCTAATTTGTTTTGATAATATGCGGAGCCGTTGACCGTCTGATTCCCCAGGCCGGTGGTGAATGTCACATTGGGCCCGGTTGCGGAGTGCCACTTGAATTCGTCGGCTTCGCTGGTGCCGCTGTCGCTGGACGAACCCAGTGTAAAATTCCAGCTTCCTCCTGAAGTTGATGCTCTATCGCTTGTAATCACAAAGGCCGCCCGCATACCCGGCACGGCGTTCAGGTTGCTGAAACGCGAAGTATCTACGGTGGTTTTGTTCGTGGCGTTGGTATTGCTTGGCCGCGCGTCGCCGGCATGGCCCGCGCTGGTTTGCCAGTCACTGACATAGGAAACGGAATTTACGGGATTGAGGGTGTCCGCTCCCGTTTTGACATATAGAGGGTCCACTGGAGTGTTATTAAAGGCTACGGCCTTATTGATCAGGGCGTCCCGGAAACTGTCGGTCGGATATCTGTTGGAGTGAGTGCCATGTCCGCCGCTGGCTTGCGACCCCGTTCCCACACTGTGTAGGCCCAGCATGCCGAACGCGCCGCAGGCTGCATAAGTAGTCGACGGGCCCGCCGCCCAGGTCTGAACGTCCGCGGCTGTTGCAGCAATCAGCAGCGAGGGGCACCAGAGGACCGTGTAAGCGTAGGCGATGTAGGTTTGGTTGCTGCCCTGAAGCTTGAATTCCGCTTTCCACTCGGAAAGCACTGAGGTGTTGTGGGTTTGGGCGGGCACCGCCAGGCCGCTGCCCAGCGAGAGGTTGGTGTTGCTCCAACTGCCTGCGATTTTGTCGTTGGTGATGGTGCAGGACGTGAGCGTGGCCCCCGAGACGCTGAACGTCAGGGCGCCAGTGGCGCTGACCCCTGTGCCCCCGCTGATGGAGGCCCAATACTGGATGGAGTTCGAGGTGCCTGTGGTTGCACCCGGCATGGCCAGCCATGCGGCCTCGGGCGCGGTGAAGGTGATGGTGGGCGCAGCCGTGGTTGACATGTAGGTGCTCGTTACCGCCCTGGTGCCCACCTGGCTGACGACCAGCATGGTTGCCAGCATGGCCAACGCCAGTACCGCGCCGAGCACGCGCTTGCCCCTTGCGTGCAGTTTGCTTCGGAATTTACCCTTGGTGTCCATTTTGCTCCTCCTCTTGTTGGTTTGTTTCTATCTGAAAACGCGTGACGCGTTCAGACGCGGTTGCCTGGGGGTTCGCCTTGCCGCGGCTCCGGGACGCCGATGAGCGCGGCGTAGCTTACGTTATAAAAATGCGCCAGCCTGACCATGGTAGGGATATCGATCGGCGTATACCCGCTTTCGTAGTGGGTGTAAGTCGTGCGGCCGACCTGCAAATAATCGGCCACCTGCTGCTGGGTCAGGTTTTTTTCGCTGCGCAGCTTACGGAGGATGTCGTGCATGATCTTCTTCTCCTATAGAGGTCTAAGGCTGTCTCACAAGGTGTACCTTTTGAGATATGCCCCCTCGAACGGCACCCGAACAAATACGCTGCTCTTTTTGGTGAATTTTTATAGAAATTTTTAAAAATCGCTTGCATTTATGGAATCCCAGTGCTATAATTAGCATATTGAGTTGCTCTAAAGGTTCATCTCAAAAGGTACACCTTGCGAGATTGGTTTTAAATTGTCTGTTTCAGGCGGAGCTCATATAGCCGGCGATAAAACGTCGCCCGGCTCATACGGCATTGCGCCAGTGCTTCCGCCAGCGGGATATCCTTTTCTTCCCAGCGCCTCGCAATATCTCCGAAGTTGCCGGGCACCTCGCACGCTGGCCGCCCAAGCGCCGCGCCGCGCGCCTTTGCCGCCGCAATCCCCTCGGCCTGCCGCTGCTTGATGTTTTCGCGCTCTTTTTGTGCACAGTAGCTCAGCAGCTGCAAAATGATGTCGCTGATGAGCCTGCCGGTCAGGTCGCGGTCCTTTTCGCGGGTATCGAGCAGGGGCATGTCCAGAACGATGATATCCGCGCCCTTGCCCTTCGTGATGAGCTGCCATTGCTCCAGGATCGCCGCATAGTCGCGCCCGAGACGGTCCAGGCTATGCAGTATGACGCAGTCGCCCGGACGCAGACGCCGGAGCATGGAGCGGTATGCCATACGCTCAAAGTCCTTGCCCGATTGCTTGTCAACATAAATATTCTTCGCCGGGACGCCCTGCTCCGCCATCGAGATCAACTGGCGATCCTCGTTCTGGCTGGCATCGCTGACCCTCACATATCCAAGCATGTTCAAGTTGAGATACCTCCTATGATAAAAATGCGCCCCGGCACGCTGCCGAGGGCGCTTCGTTTTCTATTGTAAATCATCGCAGCTCCGGAGCAAAAATTTTTATAGCCATATTGCCTTTCCTTGGCCTTGATTTCCGCTTTGCGTTGTGCTACTATATTGTTACGCGGGAACACAGAATAAAAAACAACAGCAGAAAGGTTTTGAATACATGGCAGGCTCCAACATGGCCCTGCGCAACCGCTGGGCGTTTTCCCTGGGCACGGTCGGGCGGGACGTTGTCTACAACCTGTTCACCGTATCGCTGATGTCTTTCATCCTCTTTGCCAAGTCCCTCACCAACGCGCAGTACGCGGCCGTGGGCACCATCTTCGTGGTGCTGCGCTTCTACGACGCCCTGATCGACCCCTTCATCGGCGGCCTGGTGGACAACACCCGCTCCCGCTTCGGCAAATTCAAGCCCTGGATCTTCGTGGGCATGGCGGTTTCCGCCGCCGTCATCGTCCTGCTGTTTACGCTGCCCATCTACGGTTGGAATTTCGTTGTGTTCATGGGGGTGGGCTACGTGATGTTCGCCACCTTCTTCTCCTTCAACGATATCGCCTATTGGGGCATGCTGCCCGCCCTGAGCAGCGACGCGCCCGGGGAACGCCACCGGCTGGTTTCCCTGGCCAACATCTGCGCGGCGGCCGGCGCGGCGATGGTCATGGTCCTGGTGCCGATGCTCACCGCCGGGGAGCGCACCATCGGGGGAAACGCCCTCCGGGCCTATGCGGTCGTCGCCGTTGTTGGGGCGCTGCTGTTTATAGGCTTCCAGTCCGTCACGCTGCTTGGCGTGAAGGAGCCGCGGCCCCAGACCGCGAAGACGGACGAGCCGAAAGAAAAGCTCGGATTTAAAAATACCGTTTTAACCGTGTGGCGCAACGACCAGCTGCTGTGGGCCTCCGTGGTGCTGCTGCTCCAAGGCGTGATGGGAGGCGTGGGCCCGGTGGGCGCGGGGCTCTCCATGGCCTATATATATCTCAAATACGGCTACAACGGCATGCTGATGACGCTCTCCATGGCCGGCGGCGTCTCCACCATATTCATTATCGTGTTCCTGCCCAAAATCCTGGAGCGCATCTCCCGCAGGCGCTTCATGCTCCTGGCCTGCGTGGCCGCGGGCGTCGGCGCGGCGCTCCTGCTGCTCTCCGGCCTGGCGCTGCCCAGGGAGCCCTGGCTGCTGAGCTTCGGGGTATACGCCTTTTCCTGCGTCTTCACCGTGGGCGGCAATTACGCGTTCTACCAGGTGCTGTTCGTCGACATCGCCAACACCGTGGAATACAACGAGCTGAAAACCGGGCGGCGCAGCGAGGGCCTGATTTTCTCCCTGCGCCCCCTGATGACGCAGATGGCCTCGGGCGTCACACAGCTGATCGCCATGGTCGTCCTGCTGTCGCTGGGCATCACCGACATCAACCGGGCGATCTCGGACCTGGAAAACCAGGCGAGCCAATCGCTGATCACGGCGGACGAAAAGCTGGAGCAAATCGGGGCTGTCATTGGCGCGGTGCCCGCCGGCAAAACCACCGCCCTGCTGTTGTGCCTTGCCCTGCTCCCGCTGGCCATCGCCCTGGGCGGCTACTGGATTTACAAGACGAAATTCACGCTGGGCGAGGAGGAATACGCGCAGGTTCTGGCGGCGCTGGCGGCGCGCAGGGCGGGCGAAGCCGCCCGCCCGTAGCGTGCATACACATATTCCCCAACAAAGAAAGGAACCCACTATGCCGAAGATCACCTTCATGGGCGCGGGCAGCTCCGTATTTGTCCGCAACGTGCTGGGGGACGCCATGTGCACCCCCTGCCTGCAGGACGCCGAAATGGCCCTGTACGACATCGACGCCGGGCGCCTGGCGGACAGCGAGCTCATCCTGGGGGCGCTGAACAGGAACATCAACGGGGGCCGGGCGAGGATCACCACGCACCTCGGCCCGGAGAACCGCAAGGCTGCCCTGCGCGGCGCGGACTTCGTGGTCAACGCCATCCAGGTGGGGTTCTATGAGCCCTGCACGGTCACCGACTTCGAGGTCCCGAAGAAATACGGCCTGCGGCAGACCATCGCGGACACCATGGGCATCGGCGGCATCATGCGCGCGCTGCGGACGATACCTGTGCTGGAGGACTTCGCGGCGGACATGCGTGAGGTTTGCCCGAACGCCTGGTTTTTGAACTACACCAATCCCATGGCGATGCTCAGCGGCTACATGCAGCGCTACTGCGGGGTGAACATGGTGGGGCTGTGCCACAGCGTGCAGACCTGTACCCACGACCTGTTTTACCGGCTGGAGATGCAGGACAGGCTGCCGGGCCGCCGGGAGGTCATCGCGGGCATCAACCACATGGGCTGGCTGCTGGAGATCTGCGACAAGGACGGCAACGACCTCTACCCCGAGATCAGGCGGCGCGCCGCCGCGCTGGACGACGAGGGGGACCACTGGGATATGATACGCTTCGAGTACATCCGCCGCCTGGGGTACTACTGCACGGAGAGCAGCGAGCACAACGCGGAGTACAACCCCTGGTTCATTAAATCCCGCTACCCGGAGCTGATCGGGCGCCTCAACATCCCCCTGGACGAATACCCCCGCCGCTGCGAATACCAGATCATGAGCTGGGAGCGGGAGAAGGCGAATATCCTGGCTGACGGCAAGATCACCCACGAGCGCAGCGGGGAATACGCCAGCAGGATTATGGAGGCCATCGTCACCGGTGAGCCCTTCACCTTCGGCGGCAACGTGCTCAACACGGGGCTGATTGATAACCTACCCGGCGACGCCTGCGTGGAGGTGCTGTGCGTGGCCAACGGCAGGGGCATTCACCCCACCCATGTGGGCCGCCTGCCGGTGCAGTTGGCCGCGCTGAACATGACCAACATCAACGCCCAGCTGATGGCCATCGAGGCCGCCCGCACCCGCAGGAGGGAGGATATTTATCTGGCCGCCATGCTCGACCCGCATACCGGCGCGGAGCTGAGCATCGACGATATCGTGGCCATGTGCGACGAGCTGATCGAGGCCCATGGGCCGTATATGGCGATGTATCGATGACGATATTCCGTAAGGCGTGAGCGAAAAGGGGCGGCTGCCATGCCCGGCAGCCGCCCTTTGGTTTTACGTTGGTTTATTCAGCCGCCGTGATTTTTTAAAACCACATCCAGAGGAAGCCGAAGCAGAGGAAGAACAGCAGGTAGCACCACCATGCCTGATACCGGGCGTTGGTGCCGAGGATGCCCTTTGCGGAGGTCGCGGCGCCTGCGGTTATAACGACAGACAATGCCTTAGAGCTGCTGCCCGCGCCGTTTGCCGCCGTCACGGTGAAGGTGGATGTCGCGGCCGCGGTGGGCGTTCCGGAAATCACGCCGTTGGCGGCGAGCGATAAGCCCGCGGGCAGCGAGCCGCCTGTGACGCTCCACGTGATGGGCGCGGTGCCGGTTGCCGCGAGGCTCGCGCTGTATGCCGTGCCGACCGTGCCGACCGGCAGCGCGCTTGTGGTGATCACCGGCACGGCGGATATGGCTCCGCTGCCAAAGATCAGGGGATACAGCAGCCCCATGCCCGCGCACTGCGGGTTGGCTGGCATGTAGTCCGCGCCGAGGGCCGGGTCCACCCCAAGCGAGCCGTCGTCGCCGCCAATGTGGGCCTGCCACGCGGCGAGCCCCGCGTTCGTCAGAATATTGCCTGGCCGGTTGTCTGTGAAGGCCGCGCTTTTGCCGTCGATATAATAACAGTTGTCGTGCATCGCCGGGCTGCCGCTGAGGGCGGGCATGCCGCCAAGGTCGCCGGAATACCGGATTTCAAGCATCTGGCGGTTGAAGGCGGGCGGCTGGCACACAATGTTGTTATAGATGCTCGGGTTGACGCTGGCGGGACGGCCCGCGTCATCGTCCCAGTCCTGGTAGGTGAGGCCGAAGTAAATGGCGCTGTGAACGCTCCCGTTGTTCACGTTCACCAGGGTGTTGTTGTAGACCTGGGCGTCCTTTGAGCCGTATAGACCGATGCCTTCCCAGCCGGTGTCCATGATCAGGTTGTTGCGCACGATGCCGCGGATATTTTCGTACCACTGCGGGTTCGCCGCAAGGTCGAAGAAGTCCGGGGAGGTATCGAAGCCCACCATGACCCCGGCCCCGAGGATGTGCTCGATGATGTTGTTCTCGATCAGCGCGTCCGTCG
>Ga0268262_10004600_pt1 | contig 14164 bp, 9 predicted proteins | sample TergutNc150P3_FD_190354 | JGI IMG/M metagenome (GOLD analysis project Ga0268262, IMG submission 190354) | Nasutitermes corniger P3 segment gut microbial community from laboratory colony in Florida, USA - Nc150 P3 (SPAdes) (version 2) | ecosystem: Host-associated > Arthropoda: Insects > Digestive... | reverse complement strand
CCCCCAGTCTTCTCTGACTAGACTCATCTTATTATTAACAACAGCGCTTTTACTCACATTAGCTTCCTGCGGCAACGGCACGACAAACCCGCTTCCCGCCGAAAAAGAACCGCAGAAAACGGTGTATAGAAGCGTGGACGAATCTACAGGCGATGTCTATCGACTTGAAGTTACAGAGAAAGTAGCAGGCAGGGCGGCATACGCCCCGCAAGAAGGCGACACTTACGTCCTTACAATTTTTTATGCAGGTGAAGGCAATATATATAAAAAAAGCAGCGGAAAAGTAAAAAAAGCCGGCAGCACATTAGAGTTAAAGCCAGACGTTGCTACAGAAACATTTACAATAAAAGTCTCCGACGATGGTTTGGAGGATATAAAAGGAACAATCACTTTTGATGCTGAAGGGGATGAAGCGCCTGAAACTAAAGTAATAACTGAACCTATAACTTTAATAGTTAAATCCCTTACTGAAACGGACAAAATGGACTTATGGCTTGCAGACCAACGCGAAAATACCCCCGCCACTGCGTACAGCTATAGGTTAAAAACGGACGATGACTGGAGAGAAGTAGTCGCACAAATGGTAGTACTTCAAAAACATAGTAACAAATATGTTAAACTTGACCTTTCCGAAAGTACAATAACCTGGGTTGTTTTTAATGATTGCAAAACGCTTGTTAGCATAACTTTACCGGAAACCGTTAAATGGATTTTGGATTGGGGTTTTGGAGGCTGCACCAACCTTACCAGCGTAAACATACCAAACAGCGTTACCTATATTACTAATGGCGCTTTTTCCAATTGCACCAGCCTTACCAGCATAACCATACCGGACGGCGTTACCGGCATTGGGGAATGGGCTTTTCAAGTTTGCAGCCTTACAAGCATAACAATACCCGACAGCGTAACCAGCATTGGTGATGGCGCTTTTGCATGGTGCAACAGCCTTACCAGCATAACCATACCGAACGGCGTTATTAACATTGGGGAATGGGCTTTTGGTGATTCCGGACTTAAAACCGTAATTCTAGGCAGCGGCGTTAATTACATTGGGAAATATGCTTTTTTAAACTCATATATCCTTGAAAGCGTAACGTTCAATAGCGAGGGAATCGAATTCGGCGAATGGCCGTTCGACGGCGGATTACACTTTATGTACAATGACGAAGGCCCCGGAACATATACCGGAATCAAAAACGGTGAATCGATTGATTGGACAAAACAACCTTAACAAATAAACAGCGGGCAGCGGATAGATTTTCTATTTGCTGTCCGCTCCCTTGCGGTTAATTACCGCGCGGAATGTTACACCAAAAACGCCGTTCCCTTCTGATTGCCTGCCGCAAGCGCTTCCATAACGCGGCTTTTGCCCCCATGCGCAAGAATTGTGGGGATACCGTAGGATAACGCCAGTTGGGCGGCATCCAGCTTGGTGGCAATTCCTCCGGTGCCAAAGTCATTTGTTGAACCGATACTGATACTTTCCCTTAGAGCATCAATATCGCGCACTTCTTCAATAAGCTTTGAATCCGGAAATTCTTTGGGGTTCCTGTCGTACACTCCGTCAATATCGCTGAACAGAATCAAAAGGTCTGCGCTCCAAAGGATTGCGGAATGGGCGGCCAGCGTATCGTTGTCGCCGATTTTTATTTCCTCAACGGAAACAGTGTCGTTTTCGTTAATGATCGGTATGACACCCTCGTCTACCAGTGTAAAAAGAGTGTTCCTCATATTCAATGTTCTGTGAGAATCGTTAAAATCTTCCCGCGTTAAAAGAATTTGCGCAATGTGAAGGTCTTGCTTTTCAAACGCGCGCCGCCATGCGCCCATCAATTCCACCTGGCCTACGGCGCATAACGCCTGCCTGTAGTGAATGTCCTTTTTGCGCGCCCACTTGTCCATAGTGGAAAGCCCCGCTACCTGCGCGCCTGAAGAAACAATTACGATTTGTTTGCCGCCGCGTACAAGCGCCGCCGTCTGCTGCGCAAATTCAAAAAGAAAATCGGTATTTATTTTTCCCTCGTTGTTTGCAAGTGTATTTGAACCGAACTTGATTATTATTTTTCGCGCGTCTTCAATAAGCTGCGCAATAAGCGGTGCAATCACTTTCTAGCTCCGTATCTGCCCTGAGCCGCTTATTAGGTATTTTATTGCAGTCAGCGCTTCAAGTCCCATAGGCCCTCTTGCGTGGAATTTCTGAGTGCTGATCCCAAGTTCCGCGCCGAAGCCGAACTCTCCGCCGTCTGTAAAGCGCGTAGAAGCGTTTACATATACGCACGCCGCGTCCACCTGCGCTTTAAATTTCTCAGCCGACTTTAAGTCATTGGTAAGAATCGCTTCCGAATGTTTTGTTCCGAAGCGGTTGATATGCTTGATTGCCTCATCGCAGGAGGAAACCGTCTTTACAGCCAGAATATAATCAAGGAATTCCGTTTTCCAGTCTTCTTCAACAGCGTCTTTAAGAACAAGGGCGGAAGGTATTGCGCCTATTGCGGCTTTTGCCGCGCTGTCGCAGCGCAGTTCGCATTTTCCCGCAAGCGCCGCCGCCATCTTCGGCATAAGAGCGGAAAGAGCGTCTTTGTGTACCAGAATTGTTTCCGCCGCGTTACACGCGCCGGGTTTTTGCAGTTTCGCGTTGGCGATAATATCTACAGCATTGTTCATGTCCGCGCCGGGCTCAACATAAATGTGGCAATTGCCCTCTCCCGTTTCAATTACGGGAATGCGCGCGTTTTCCGTTACGCGGCGGATCAGTTCCTTTCCTCCCCTCGGAAGAACTACATCAATAAAACCGCGCGCGTTGAGTATTATATCAATTTCGTCCCTGCTGCCTGATTCCGCAAGAGCGACAGCGTCCGCTATTCCGCCGCCGCTTTCAAGCCCCGCTTTTATAGCTTTTACCAGCGCTTTATTGGATTCCAGCGCTGAAGAAGAACCGCGTAAAAGTATTGAGCAGCCGGCTTTGTACGCAAGGGCGGCGCAGTCCGCCGTAACATTGGGACGCGATTCATAGATAATAGCGGCGACGCCGAGAGGGACAGTAATTTTATTAATCTGCAAACCATTGGGCAGCGTCCAGCCCTCCTGCACTTTACCAATCGGGTCTTCCTGCCTTATTACAATTTCTATTCCTTCGATAATACCGTCTATCCGCTTGTCATTAAGCAACAGGCGGTCAACAAGGCTCTCTTTTACGCCGTCTTTTCTCGCCTGTTCAACATCGCGCGCGTTTGCTTCCAGAATGGCAGACCTGCCGAGGTCGACTGCTTCGGCTGCGGCGGCAAGAGCTTTGTCTTTTGAAGCGCGGTTTTGTCCCGCAAGTTTTTCCTGCGCCTGTTTAAGAGAAATAAAAATGGTGTCTAAAGAATTTGCCATAAAAAGATAGTATCACAAAAAAAGAGTTTGTGCCATTAAAACAGCGCAAAGGGGCGTACATCATTTTTTATTTTGTAATATTGCTTATTTCTATTTTACTCAATATTTGAAATAATGGAATTAGTATAGACAATCCAACAGCTGCAATAAAAGATATAAAACCAGTCATCCCGATAGTAATTATATAGTACAATGATACTATAATCGGCGTATATATTGAAACCATTGCAAAGATCAGGAACAATCCGGTAATTTTTGCCGCTGTTAAAAAATTAAATCTGTACAGTAACAAAACACACGATGATATAAAAACAGGTAAAATAAATATATACGCAATTGCAGGCAGAAATATAATTGTAATAACTGACCATATCAAGTTCAAAAGAACGCCGTCTTTTAATGTATAAATCAAGGCAAAGTTGTCTTTATTTTTTGACAAGAATTTGTACATAATCAAAATTGTTATTATTATACATACTGACAGGAAAACACCGTCAAATGGTAAATTGTACATAATCAGCGGATAAATTGGCATACCGGCAATAAGTGATATGCTTATTGTAATTATAAAGCCGCCAATCATCAGACAAAACAGCAACAGAAGCAATTTAAGTTGACGTTTAATTAACCCCTTTTGTTTTTTGTTCCCTATATTCAATACAATAAAAAAAAACAATGAAAGCGACAGAAATAATATATTTAATGACTCTCTGTAAGTTACAAATACCCCGGGCAGCAAATTGAAAAATACCTTATCCCCTTTGTTCTTGAAATATTGTAAATCTGAATAGTCAGTCTTTTGTGTAAAGTTCTCAACAACAGGCATTATTTGCTGTCCGTAATGATAAAGCGAATTGATATTAACATTTTCCAAAGTATCATAATCGGAATGGTAGTATTTCAAATGACCTATTGTCGCAAAATTCATGCCGGGAAAACCCGCTTCCATAAATGGGAGCAAATCCGTATAATTCGGCAAAATCATTAAAACCCCGGAAAAAAATGAATTAGCCATTTTATTTTTTGACTTACTGTACAAATCTATTACAGCTTTATTCCCTGTTGATGTTTGAAACATATAGACCGGACCGTCAAAGCCTCTTCCCTCAATATTGATAATCAGGGATACATCATTATAATAATCAAGATTGTATATTACTTCGGATTTCGAACCTTCTCCGGGACCCGTTTCTTCCGAATCGGTAATGAGGAATTTAATGCCGTTTACCGGCAGTTTTCCGTTTTTTGAAAATCGCTCCGCTATTTGAAGAAGAGTTACGATGCCGTACCCATCGTCCGCCATACCGGTTGATTTTGTAGGCTCCATTAACAAATTCTCCAGTACAGAATCATAGTGAGCTATGATCAGGACATAAGGGTTTCCGGGATTACCTTCAATTTGCGCAAAAATGTTGTTGATCTCATATTCGCCAAACCAGTTATTCACGGTATACGATTTTACAGATGTTTCAATACCCATATCAGAAAAGCGTGATAATAAATATTCCCTGACTTTCCTTAGAGCAGCCTGATCTTCTACAGTATGCCTTTCCTTTGCTATATTTTCCAAATCCGTCATAACGGTTTTAATATCATAATTTGAATTTGTAATGTTATATTCAGGCGTTTGCATAATGAAGTAAGAATTTAAAATACCCAATAATATTGCTATAACTGCAAATAACATAAAAATCTTTTTGTGTTCCATAAGTTATCTCCTTATATATTAGACGGGAAAAAAGTCAATTTGGTTCTTTTTTATTATTATATTTTCCAGCCAATTCAGCCCTAATGCTGCCTAACTCAAATTAAATGGTTTACAAATTCACCGCACAACACCCGGTCTGAAAAGCGCGGCGTTCAGCGCGCCGCATCTGCAGCCTTCGCTAATCGCTTCGCGAAAGTTCGCTCCTTCTCCAAGCGCGGCGGCAAGTCCCGCGGTAAACGCGTCTCCGCAGCCTGTGGAATTAACCGCTTTCACAGATTGGATTTCAACTTCAAAAAAATCATTCGCTTTTACCGCGAAAATTTCCCGGCTGCCATTGGTAAGAATAACGCGGCATTTGCTTTTCTGCGCCATATCCAGTACTGCGGATTTTATCTGTTCCTTTGCGGAATCATCTATCGCTGTCAATTCGTTGTTCTTAATTAACTCTGGCGCAAAGTCTGCGGCAAATTCAATAAGGTTAGGCTTCACAATGTCCGGTTCATATTTCAAACTTTCCGTTAAATCCTTTCCCTTTATATCAAGAATCACCTTCAAGTTTTTCTCTTTCGCCCTTTGCGTCATAGCGGGAATTACCGCATCGGAAAACCCGGCCGCTTTTGTGCCGGAAATTATAACCCAACTCAAATCCGCGGTACGCGTAATAATATCATCAAACTTTTCCAACAGTCGTTCCTCGGTTCCGTCACGGACAGCCTCCGATTCTTCGATCAATTCCGTAACAGCGCCGTTACCATTAGTAACGATGTCCGCATCGGAAAGCAAAGTATAACAAAAACGGATTTCGCTTTCGCTCTCCGCCCACTGCACGGAAAGCCCGTCCTGTTCGCAGAGCGAAAGAAACAGCGGACGCAAGACGCCGCCAAGCTGCGTTAGATGTACGGCTTTTTTTCCAAGTTGAGTTAAAACGCGTGCTACATTGATTCCCTTGCCGCTTGCGTCCAGGCGGTGTACTCCCGTTCTGTTCACAGTTCCGGGATATATTGATGAAAAGCGCAGAGTTTTTTGGAAAGTAGGATTAAGGCATACAGTCAAAAACGACATGCCGCTTTACTTGATCCGTTTGTACGCTTTGATTTCACTGCGAATACGCTCGGCAAGTTCCGCTTTTGGCACGCGAACCTGTTCCATGGAATCGCGGAAGCGCAGGGTAACAGTGCCGTCTTCTTTGGATTGATAATCCACAGTAACGCAGAAGGGAGTGCCCGCCTCATCTTGTCTGCGGTATCGGCGGCCGATCGCTCCCGCCTGATCGTAATCGGTAGCGTAGTCTTCTTTCAGTTCCGCGCGAATGTCCTGCGCAAGTTCCGCAAGACCGTCTTTTTTCATAAGCGGCAGAACGGCGGTAGTAACAGGAGCAAGGTTGGGATGAAAACGAAGGACTGTTCTCCAATCATCGTCGTTGCCCTTGTCGGCTACTTGTTCCTCGTCATAGGCGTCGCATAAAATCATCAACAGGTTGCGTGTAAGACCGGCGGAAGTTTCGATAATATAGGGAATGTAACGCTCGTTGTTGTTATCCTGATCGATGTACTGTAAATCTTTGCCGGAGAACTGAGTGTGCCGCCCCAGATCGTAATCGGTGCGGTTATGAACGCCTTCAAGCTCGCGCCAGCCCATCGGGAAAAGGTACTCGATATCGTATGCGTCTTTCGCGTAATGGGCAAGTTCATTCGGTCCGTGCTGATGCCAGCGTAAATGATCCATTTTTACGCCGAGTTTTTCATAATACGCCCAGCGCCGCCTGCGCCATTCGGAAAACCATTCTTCGTCCGTACCCGGCTTTACAAAGTACTGCATTTCCATCTGTTCAAATTCGCAGGTGCGGAAAATAAAATTCTTGGTAACGATTTCGTTTCGGAACGCCTTGCCGATTTGCGCGATGCCGAACGGAATTTTCATCCGGTTGGACTGAATTATATTCCTGTAATTAACATAAATTCCCTGGGCGGTTTCGGGGCGCAGGTAAATGACACTGGCGGTGTCCTCCGCGGGACCGATGTGGGTTTTGAACATCAGGTTGAATTTGCGGGTGTCGGTTAATTCGCCGCCGCAGTCGGGGCATTTTTTTGCGGCAAGGTTTTCTTCGGGGATCATGTCCGCCCGGAAGCGGGACTTGCATTTTTTACAATCGACTAACGGGTCGGTGAAGTTTTCAACATGACCGGACGCTTCCCATGTGCGGGGGTGCATCAAAATCGCCGCGTCCAGACCGACAATTTCATCGTGGAGTTGGGTCATTTCCTTCCACCACGCGTTCGCAATCCGGTTCTTTAATTCAATGCCGAGAGGTCCGTAATCCCACGCGCCGTTCTGGCCTCCGTAGATTTCCGATGACTGAAAAACAAAACCGCGCCGCTTTGCAAGCGATGTGATTTTTTCCATTGTCGCTTTTCCCTTGTACTGCGAAGCAGGACAATCTTCCTGTAGTTCTGACATACGGTTATTTTATATCAATTCTTAAAATTGGGGAATACAGAGCCGCATTACGGACAGAGTTATACTATATCGTTCGGATATTCAAGGTTTCCTCTTGAAGGATTCTTCAGAATATCGGCGTGCCTTTTACATTCCCATTTTGCCATATCAATGTTTTGTTCTCGCCAGTTGCCGCATTCGGCGGGAGAAGCTCCGGGAATGTCGCCTTCAAATTTATCTACCCAATCATACATTTCTATTAACAGGGGAAGAACATCGTCGGATTTATATTCGCCTTCCAGAATCATATAAAAACCCGTGCGGCAGCCCATCGGTCCAAAGTATACAACCTTTTTGCTCCATTTATCGTGAGAACGTAAAAACGTGGCGCCGAGATGCTCAATAGTATGCAGAGCCGGCTGGTCTATAACCGGTTCCCTGTTAGGAGCCTTATAACGAATATCAAAAGTGGTAAGCGTTACGTCCCCATATTTGTCCTGCCGTGAAACAAAAACTCCCGGCTTTAAACGTATATGATCAACCTGAAAACTTGTTATTTTTTGCATAACTAACTCCTTTACCTGATTGTAACGGTGAAAATGTTCTTTATCAACAGCCCGATTAAGAGTTTATTTAGAGTCTGTCTATAATGTGGACACATTATAGATAGACTACCTTAAAAATCGTATTTTCGTAGCCTTTAGGCGAGAAAATACAATGTCTGTCCGCAAAGTAACCGACTTTGTGGACAGACACTATTTAATATGAAAAAAGCGTATCAGGTCTTTAATAGTTTGAAGTTCAAGCTCCGCAATGAAATTGCCGAAATGACTGCTGTCGTTTGTTTCCAGAAGATTAAAATAGTGCGACCGCTGCAGAACAGGAATACAAACAGGGAAAAATTTATCCTGAAAAAGGCAGGTATTCATCACAAGGCGTGAAACCCTGCCGTTCCCGTCATTGAACGGATGAATATTCCCCAGTTTTCTGTTCGCTTCAGCCGCAAACATAACCGGATGATAATTATTCCGTTCTTTATTAAGCCAAGCTATATATTCCAGCATTTTATCCGGAACATCTTCGAATTTAGGCAGCGTCTTCTTGCTGCCCTTAATAACCACGTCAACTTTTCTGTATTTGCCGGGGTCTGTAAATTTTTTATTGTCTATAGTGAATAAAAGATGGCATTGCATTATATCTTTTTCCGTCAACCCTCTTTTGGCAATCAAGGTAAACATATAATCATAAGCGTTGCCGTGCCCTTCTACTTCGTAAAATTCATTTGCGGTATGTTTTCTTATTTTAATGCCGTCAGCAAGTATAGCTTTTGTCTCCTCTATGTTATGCGTATTGCCTTCTATCGCGTTGGAAGAGTACGTTGTTTTAACTTTAAATAATTCGTTAATTTCCTTAAGATACGCCCCCTCAAAAAGGCGTATTTTATTTATTTTTACCATATGTTGGTCAATTTCTTTTAAAATGTTCACAACAACATCTCCTTAAAATCCGCCATGTTTGCCCGCCAGCGTTCAAAAAAACAGAGTTGGAAAATAAATCAGAGTCTGTCCGTAATATGTAATCATTATAAACAGACATTATATAATAAATAAGTCTAATTTTAAAGAGGTAATTTGTTTTTATTCTTAAGAGTTTTATAAAGACATTTTACCGTAATTATCTCCCTGAATCTTTATCCGGGTCTTTGCCGCCTTAAGCAATTTTTCAAGGCTGGCGCAATGCAGCTTTTCCGCCGCCATCAGGATAATTTTACCGCAGGTTTGTGCGTCATCAAGGGCATTATGGGCGTTATACTTAATGTCGAATTCACGGGCAAGCGCGGTTAACGCATGCGATTTTAAAAACGGCCATGTATGCCGCGCTATTTTAAGCGAACAAAAATACCGTAATTCGTGTAATGGAAGTTCATACCATTCTATCGCCGCAAAAAGAACACCCATATCGAAAGCGGCGTTATGCGCGGCAAGGGGCAGTTCTTCCGTAAAAGGGTAGATTTTATCTTCCCAAAGATCGGCAAACGCGGGAGCGTCTTTTACATCTTCTACGGTAAGACCGTGAATTGCGGTAAAATCGGGACGTATATAAAGTTCCGGCGGCTTTATCAGCGAATAGAAAGTGTCAACCGCTCTGCCGTTACGGTATTTTACCATACCAAGAGAGCAGGCGCTCCTACGGGAATAATCCGCTGTTTCAAAATCAATAGTTACAAAATTCATGTTCAGTATATGCGGGCTTCAGGATACCTTGTACTTTTAACATAAATTATTATATATGTTATACGCTGAAACTACAATAATTCAAATTATTGCCTTTGCTCAATTCCTCCTGCTTGTATTTTTATTCGTATTGAGGGGTTTAATACCCGGTCCCTTTAGAACGGGACTGTTGATTGACAAAATACCCCGAAAAAAGTAAAATAATCCCGATGAGCTTAACTTTCGCCAAAACAGAGCAAAATCCTCTAAGCAGTTTATATATGAGTTTATTAGGAAGAAACGCTGAACAAATTTAATTCCCTCCAAAAGAGTAAGGAAAAAAGACCATGGAAATAAAAGTCAAACTGAGCATAATAATGATCGCCATTATGGTAACTATAGCGATTGGTATTCCTTTAATTCAACTGCAGAACGCGTCAAACGTAGCCTTGAATCTGTCCAAACAAAAAACCATGTATTTGGCGCGTCAGTACGCCCAGTACTGGGACGGTAAAATAGACGGCTATATAAAGGTGTTACAATCGCTGTCTAATGTTATGAACTTTTATGAAAACCTTGATCCGATTGAACGGCGTGAAAACTATGAAAATACAATACAGGCTGTTTTTGATGATATACCTGAATTTATCCGAATGTTTACTGTCTGGAAACCTAACGCCATTGACGGTATGGACAGCCGTTTCATAGGCAGGATAGGTTCAACCGAAACGGGACAATTTGCTTTTGCTGTGTCAAGGGAAAGCGGTAAGGTAGAGAGAACAATCAGCACCGTTGTTCCGGAAGCAATAGCGCATATGAACGGACCAAACAGTAAAGTTATCGAAATGTTTGATCCCACAATCGTTAAGTTTGCGGGAAAAGATACCTGGTGTGTAAGAATCATGGTCCCTATTGTTAATAAACGCCTGAATGAAACAGTCGGAATCATAGGAGCCCGGTTTAGCATTGATTTGATACAACCCCAAGTAGTAGAAGCTATCAATACTGTCAATGAAGTTTTCAGCATGGCCATTTACACCAACACCGGTTTTATTTTAGCGAATTATCTGCCTGAGTTCATAGGAAAAACAATTTTTAAAGAAACGCAATACGGAGATCATTTAAGCAATGTCGTCGAATCTATTAAAAACGCGCAGGAATATGAACTCGCAAATTACGACCCCGAGATGAAAACGACCATGTATATGAGCATATCTCCAATTCCTCTGTCGGCTTCTCCGACAACATGGGCGGTAATGATCGGTTCAACAGAAGATTATATACTGACAGATGTCAGAGCAATGACCAAATTTACAGTCATACTGATGGCGATAGTTGTATTGTCGGCAACGGCGTTAATAATTGTTCTCATTCGCGTTGACGCGGCAAAAACTAAATCTGAAGCGGAGAGCAAGCATAAGAGCGCGTTCCTTGCCAACATGAGCCATGAGATACGCACGCCGCTCAATGTGGTTATAGGGCTTACCAACTTGGTACTGGAAGATGACAATTTGGGTAAACATATTACGGATAATCTGGTAAAAATAAGCAACGCGGGCGTTACGCTTCTTAGTATTGTGAACGACATTCTGGACTTTTCAAAAATTGAGTCCGGCAAACTCACCTTATCCCCGGTTGAATACTATACAGCCAGTTTGCTGAACGATATAGCTACTCTTACTCTTACCCGTCTCGGGGAAAAACCAATACAGTTCCATTTGGATATTACCGACGATCTGCCGAACAAACTATTCGGCGATGATCTTCGTATAAAGCAGGTATTAACCAATCTACTCACTAACTCCATCAAATACAGCCAGCAGGGACACATTATTTTAAAAATGCGTTCCGTTCGTGAAGGCGGCGTTGTGTGGGTGGATTTTGCCGTCAGCGATACAGGCATGGGTATGACCAAAGATAACATTAAACATCTTTTCTCTGATTATTACCAGGTCGACGACAAAGCCAACCGCCACATTGAGGGCACGGGATTGGGTTTGGCTATTACCAAAAGACTGGTAGAAATGATGGAAGGACAAATTAATGTAGAAAGCGAGAAAGGCAAAGGCTCAACATTCAGTTTCCGTATAAAACAGGGCTTTATTGAAGATTCAGTTATGGGAGCGGATGTTACGGAGAAACTCAAAAGTTTCAGTTATACCGACAATAAACGCATTATTACCCAAAAACTGGTAAGAGTTAATTTGAGCTACGCCAAAGTGCTGGTGGTAGACGATATGCAGACTAATCTGGACGTGGCGTCGGGTATCTTGCGCAAATACAAAATGCAGGTTGATGTTTTAGATAACGGACAAGCGGCGATTGACAGGGTAAAAGCGGGAACTCCGATTTACGATGTGATATTCATGGATCACATGATGCCCGGAATGGACGGTATAGAAACTGTGGACAGGATTCGAGCGCTAGGCACTGAGTACGCAAAAAAGGTTCCGATTATCGCCCTGACCGCCAATGCCATACAGGGAACCGACAAGATGTTCTACGCGCATGATTTTCAGGCGTTTGTAACTAAACCTATTGATGTAATGGAGATGGACTCGGTTTTAAAGAAATGGGTATATGACAGAAACCGTGAAGTTCATATTTTGTCGGACGCAGAGTTGTCTGAAGTCCCCGAAGAAAAGGAAATAGTAATAGAGATACCGGGAGTGGATACAAAAAAAGGGCTTTCTCTGTACGCCGGAGACACGGATATTTATATGCCCCTTCTTCGTTCTTACATTACAAACACGCCGGGAACTTTGGAAAAACTAAAAACTGTCTCGGCGGAGAATCTGCAAAGCTATGTTATTACTGTACACGGATTAAAGGGAACTAGCGCCGGTATAGGCGCGGAAGAAATACGAGCGGCGGCTTTGGAACTGGAAAACCTTTCCAGAGCCGGAAACTTGCAGGCTGTTTTGGAGAAGAATGACAAACTTATTGCCGATACGGAAGTCATTGTCGCCAATGTAAAAACGTGGCTGGAGGGGTACGAATCCAAAAACGCGAAACCGCGCCAAAAAGCTCCCGACCGCGAACTCCTCGCGAAGCTTCGGCAATACTGTGAAAGTTACGATATGAGCGGTATTGATGAAGCCATAGCGGAACTGAATAAATACGATTACGAGGAAGACGCGGATTTAGTGGAATGGATAAAGGAAAAGGTAGTCATATCGGGAATAGGCGAGGTCGCGGAACGGCTTAAAGGGCTTTCTTGACAGACCACAGTAAATTGTAATAATATCAATTAATGTGTAGTAATTTAACCGTTTTTAACAAGTATAATATTTTCCGTTTTTATTAAAATTAAGGAGAAAAGAAATGAAAATCAAAATCAAACTGAGCATAATGATGATTGCCATTGTAGCGATCGTAGCGGGCGGAATTGCCATAATCGAGTTGATGCAAGCATCAAGCATAACTTTGAATCTTGCCAAGCAGAGAACCCTGTATCTGACGCGCCAGAGAGCCGAGTACTGGGACGGTCGTTTAAACGGTTATATAAACATTCTGCAGACTCTGTCGAATATTTTTAATTTTTATGAAAGTATACCGGTGGAAGACCGGAGGCAGCAATTTGAAGATAATTTAAGGGGAGTTTTCGAGGACACGCCCGATTTTGTACGATTAGCTACCACATGGAAGCCGAATGCCATTGACGGGCAGGATGCTCGTAATATAGGCAGGGTAGGCTCAACCCCAACGGGACAGTTCGCTTTTACCCTGACAAGAGAAACCGGAGAAATAGTAGCTATGGCGGGTAGTAACGTTCAGAGCACAATAGACTGGATTACAGGACCTAACGCTAAGGTAGTCGGTATGAGCGACCCCTCCCCTATGAAGAATCAGGGAAAGGACACCTATGCGGTCAGAATTGTATGTCCCATTATCAATAAGCGTCTTAATGAATCAGTCGGAGCCGTAATCGCCCAGTTGGACATTGCCTTGATACAGCCATTACTGGAGAAGCTCGTCAAAGAAAACGACGAAGTTACCAGCGCGTCAATTTATTCCGACAACGGGTTTATTCTGGCGAATTACCTCCCGGAATTTATAGGGAAGAAAATCGACGAGGAAACACAATACGGCAAACAATTAAACGATGTCAAAACGGCAATTAAAAACGCGAAAGAATGGAATGGGACAGAGTTAGACCCCGAATTGCATACAAACATGGTAATGGCAATAGCCAATATTCCGATAGGCGCTTCCCCGACAACATGGTCGGTAATGATAGGCTCAACGGAAGCTTACATCCTGCGAGACGTTAACACTTTAAGAAACTTTGTTATTATTTTGGCTTCTATAGCCCTTGTAATAGCGGTGGTAATTATCTACCTTGTCCTTAATACCACTACCGCACCTATTGTCAGGGTATCGGAAACGCTGAAAGACATTTCCGAAGGCGAAGGCGACTTAACGCGTACCG
>Ga0268262_10004599_pt1 | contig 14167 bp, 27 predicted proteins | sample TergutNc150P3_FD_190354 | JGI IMG/M metagenome (GOLD analysis project Ga0268262, IMG submission 190354) | Nasutitermes corniger P3 segment gut microbial community from laboratory colony in Florida, USA - Nc150 P3 (SPAdes) (version 2) | ecosystem: Host-associated > Arthropoda: Insects >... | reverse complement strand
TGTAAATAATGTAAAAAGCAATATTTTTTAAAGGATTTTTTGCACTTAAATCAACTGCTTTTGTCTCTAAATGGTGCTGAAAAACATATTCCCCAGATTGTAGTTTTCTAACTCTAAATAAATTTGGACTGATTAAATGATAATTTTCTGTATTCATTAAATCAATTTCTTTCGGATTGAAACCTGTTTTTTCATTGGGAAACACAAAATATTCATTCTGCTTCAGAGTGAAGAGAAACTCCCAACTTTCGTCTTGTTTATATTTCTTGTCAATAATCGGTAAACCCATATTGACTCTTTTAACTGTTTCAAAAAATGAAACTACATCTTCCTGTAAATTTCCATTTGCATCTTGATAAATGGCTACGTGGTGATTATTTCCTGTATTTACAAAATCTACGGCTTGCTTTTTACCGTCTCTATCGTATTTGCTATGTAATGCCTCGGCATTGCTCACTCCTATAATAGTAACACTTTTTATAAAAATTCCTTTTTCCTTATTTAACCATATAGGATTTTTGTCTAAATTCGTAAAAGCATTTTTTGCATCTTCTTTAAATTCATTCAAACGTTTCTTTAGTATATCTTTAATTTTAACATCAATTATCTTATCAACATTCAAATCAGGAGAAATTTCTTTGCGTATTGTGAAAATTGTTTCAAACGACAAAGTTTTTACTTTTTCAGGTACTTTCAACGTGTGTAATTCATTCAACCAAATTGGATTCTTTTCCAAATTATTTTTTCCTGTAAATGCTTTTTTTGGATCATTCTCATTTTCTCGCAAACGCTTTAATAGAGCATCTTTATATGCAGATTTAGTTACTGTTAAAATTTTTGCTTCATCAAATTTTGCATTTACAACTTCTTCTTTTACTACACATTGCCTTTGGCTACCATAAATGGTTTCCATATGTAGTTGTCCTCGTGGAGTTTGTTGTATTTTTTTAGGGTCTAGATAAGAACAGATAACCTTTTTGAGGTGTTTGTGTCTTTTTTGGTAGAAGAACAAGTTTCCTGTGCTGATTGCGGTGTTGTAATTCCTTTGAGTTCTGCGCAGTATTATTCTAATTCGGCTGTTTTTGATGTTATTCTTTGTGCTGATTGTAAAGCTGAACGTGATGCAGCTGATGAACAATTTGATCAGGATTGTTGGGATAATGTTGTTATGAGGGATTGTTAATGCTTCGCCGTCTTCCCCAACGCTTTAGCCTTGATAAATTCCTTCTTCGGAATAATGTGGATGATTTTCTCAGTAATGTTAATTCTAAGGCTTATGGTGACCTTCGGAACCAGTGCGCCAGGATGCGAGACAAATCTACTTTCCTTCAACGTCAATCCGGTTCAGACAACGGCTATTACACCTTGACCAATACCGGTCGTGATGCTGTTCTTAAGTTTTGCCAGTCTTCCGCCCCTGTCCATGCGGCATACACCAAGGCAATCAAGCAAGCCGAGCAGGAATTGAAGTGCTTGATGGATGATAACTACCGAGATTACTGCGAGCGTTTGGAAGGCATATTCAGGGGTTTGTCCTGGGATGCAATCCGCATGAGAAGGAAACGTCTCCTAGATCGCCTGAAGGCTTTTACCGCTTCTTCAAATCATTGCTATTTTTTCACCATCACCGCCAAAGACGGCGACTTTGCCACAGAGAAGGAAAATTTTCTTTATGCTTTTTCAAATGCTCGGAAACGCTACCAGAAACTTTACGGCAAAATGCACTATGTTGGTGTGTTGGAACGTCATCCGAAACGCAACAAGCATCCTTTCCACGCTCATTTCTGTGCTTTTTTTGAAAGTGGCTATAAACGCTATGAGGAACTCTGGGATACATTCGGCAATGATGTAGGCCGTATAGATTTACAACCGGTCGGCAAGGATATGCGCGGTTTGGCAGATTATTCGTATAAGTCTTTTTTGGAAACGATCACGGCGTATTTGAACAAGGTGGAAGTGCCAGAGAGCATAATGCTTTCCAGCAAAGGCAGCCCTAAGCCGGTTCGTATATATCCGAACGAGAAGGAGGTTAGAGACATGATACAATCCGGTCAATTTGAAACTAAAGAATTTGTCTTGCCAACCGGTGGCAGGATTTCGTACATGTATTCCGACAGTTGGTCGGAGATAGATTCCATATTCAAGGAACTATCATTCTTGGACAGATTAGAAAATGAGCTCCGCGCGGAGGAGTTTATGTCACAACCAACAACCCATAGGAGGTAACTATGTCCGCTCAAAATCTAGTCATTCAATTTGAGGAGCGCCAGGATGCAGACAAGCGCTTTTCGTACAACATAACCTACGTTAAGATAGAACGTGGGATTATTGTTGGTTCGCCTATTCAAATTTGGCAGCGTGAAACGCCTGCGGGAGATGTTCCTGAGGCTCTTCCTTTTGTTGCCAATGTTGAATTGGGTGTCCGCCAGTTCAGGGACAAAGAAGGTAAGCAGCAGTCTCAGCCCTTTGTCAATGCTTTCAGCAATGCCCGCCCTATAATTCTTACTGATGGTACGGGGGTTTAGTAAATGTGCAACGAGCAGGACAAAGATAGTGAACTGGAGTTTCATTGTTCCGGTCCTGCTCAATTTAATTGCGAGCGTTGCAAATATGGTCCTGATAGTAGTGCTATAGTTTGCGACATCGCTTGGCGGCCTGAAGAAGAAAATGATGAGGATGATTTATGATTGTGGAGCAGTTTAAGGAAATGGTCATTCCTATTATTTTGCAAGGATTGGTTTCTTTCATTCCGTTGCTTTTTCAGATTGCTGCTTTTGTTATTTCTTTTTGTGCTGTTATTTTTGTGCTTTACTCTGTTATCACTGTTGTTTGTCCTGAGTTGCGTGGCATTATTTTTGGTACCATTGGTGGTATGTTGGATAATTACAAAGCTGATCGTAAAGAGCGTTTTGCGAATAGCCCTGTCGGTCGCGGATATGCGGCATACAAAGAGCGCTCCGGTGTTCACGATGGTGCTGAGGGAATATATATAGAGTCTCGTTCTCTTGGCCCAAAGGAGTATAATGAGAATGAGGGTTCTTTTTCTGGTTATGAGTGGAACGAAATGAATATTGTTCCTGAGGATAATGTTGATTTAGAGGATAGGAGGGAGTACTGATTATGTTTGATGATGATTCTGATGGTTTTGATGATTGTGAGCGTGAGTATACGGATAGGTTGACCGGTTTGATTATGCGGGGTGGTGATGATCCTCGTTTTTTTGATGAGGCTGATAGAAGTTTGGGTGATGTTGATTTTGATGTTTATGGTTCTTGTGATGATGGCTGTGGGAGGGATTATCGTGATTGAAAGATGTAGATGTGTAGTAGTAGCTTGTGGCCGTCATGGTAATTGTGCTCATACTGATTGTGCTCATTATGACGGCACTCCTGATAGTTTTTTTTATCAAGAAATTCGGCGCTCCACGGTGTCGGCGGCATCGGAGCGATCCGGTGTCGTTAACGCTGGGGGGCGCTTATGACGGGAGCTGAGTTTGTGGGCTGGCTTTTTTTGTTCTCGCTCGGTTTCTGGGCTACGGGTTATGCGATTGGCAGCGTTATTAAGATGCTTAATCGTTGAAGTCTTGCATTGTTTGCAGGTTGTGGATTTCTAGTGTGCGGTGTTCTGGAAAGAAGCAAGAAATAAAAATAACGCCGTTTTTTTATGGAGGTTCTTTATGGACTTTTTGAAGAAGGCTTGCGGTTTTGTTTCCGATGCTGTTAAAAGCGTTGGCAATAAAATAGCTGGTGTTGCTGCTGCTGCCGTTGTTGCTGTTAGTGCTGTTCCTGCGAAAGCAGCGAATGACTACACATCTCTTGCGACTCAGGTCACAGGTGAGTTGTCCGGTGTTGGCACTATCCTGATGACAATAGCTGGCTCTATAGTGGCCGTTGCTGTTGTTTTTCTTGTGGTGCGCTTTATCAGGCGTATGATAGGCGGCTAATCATCCAACCGTTACCGTGGGGCGTTGATGTTTTTCTTTTTGTTTCTTTTCTTTTTGCCTTCTTTGGCTTTTTCCGCCGTTGATTGTTCTGCTTATGATTTATGCCCTACTGGTCCTCCTGCCTGTTGCATCGGCAACCGTTGCTATGATTTTTGTGCTAGCGGTTATTGTCTTTACGAGTATGTCGGCACGTCTGCTGGCATCATTACCGGTCTGTATCAGGTTAATTCCTGCCTTCCTTTTCCTTCCAGTTCTTCCGTTGGCTCTGTTGTCGGTTCGGATACTGTTTCTTATGATTTCGCCGCTGTTGTGCAGAGTCTTGGCGTGCTGTCATACATACTTATTGCTGTTTGTGTTTTGTTCTCTTTTTTGTTCGGTTATAGCGGGGGTCGCAAATGATGTTTGACGTTGATTCTGTTTCTTATGCCGTTGGTCCTCTTGCTCTTGTTATAGGAGCTGCTTTAAGGCCTTTTGCGGGCTGGTTGGCTCGTTTCTTCGGCTCTTGGCTTATGATGGGTATAGGTGCCCTTGTTGTTGAGATAATCCCTCGTTTTTTGGGTCTTGGCCAGGGTCTTCTGTCCTGGGGTTTCGGTGTTGTTGCTAATGCTGCTTTTACTGCTTTTCAGACTGCCTTGGGTGCTGCTGGTGTGACATTGCCAAAGTTCTCTGACCTTCTCGGTGATTTGCCAAAAAGCCTGTTATGGCTTGGTTCTGCTCTCCGCGTTCATCGCGTTGTATTTATTCTTACTAGCATACTTGTTGTTAAACTTATTCGCAAGGCTGCCGAGGCTGTTGCTCTTGCCACTCAGAAGGCTGCCGCTTCTTCACTTTTAACCGGAGGTAAATAATGGTTTATGTTTCTGTTGGTTCGCCTGGTTCTCCTAAATTTTTTTCTACGCGCCCTGTTGGTTTGCTTCGTAGATTTATTCGTTTTTTAAAAACGACTAGGATTTATGTGAGTGACAATCATTTGGGTGGCAAATAAAATGGTTTATGCGTATATAGGCCTCCCAGGTTCGGGCAAAACGCTTTCATCGCTTGCCTTGCTTCTCTCCGAGCTTCGTGCAGGCCGTCACGTGTTTACCAATATAGCCGGTCTTGATCCGACTATGGTTGCTTATGCTCTTTCCAGTAAAAAAAGGGGTGATCATTATGGATTGACCTATGTGGAAAAATATCTCCATCGTTTCACTCTTGAGTATGATGTAGAGGTTGGTGTTGCCAATGGTGATGCTAGCGGCAATGCTGCTGTTAATGGGCCTGTTACTCTTAATAGGTTTGCTTCGCCGTCTCAGAATGTTCCTTTTGCTCGTAGGAGCTTAGGTGTTTCCAAGTCCATTGCCGAACCTTCTCCGGCTTCAAAGATTGCTCCGGTTGTTGATAAAAAGCCTGCTGTTAATTTGGATCATTTGTATCGTGTCAAGCATAAAAGTGGTGTAACGAATTATTACAATGTTGAGGGTCTTTCCCTTTTGATTAAGGATGTCATGTCATGCAAGGAGACAGTGGTTATACTTGATGAGTGCCATGAGTATCTTAACCCTGAGAATTTCGCTGTTCTCCGCCCCTTTGTGAAATATATTTCTATGGCTCGTCATTACGGTCATGATTTGATTTTGATTACCCAGCACATAAGCGATATATGGCAGCCCATACAAAAAAGAATCCACGAAACGCATGAGTTTTTCCGTGGTCAGCTTGGTATTCGTACGCACTACAAGGAGCGTGTTTTTTACGGCGCGAATATTCTCGCTGCTCCTGGCTATGTCCGCCAGCGTGTGAATGATAAAAGCCTTTATCATCTCTATAAAAGCCATGAGGGTGATGTTAAGGAACATTTGCCTTATATGTCTATTTTTAAAAGCGTTAAGTTTATTAGTTTGCTTGCTTTTCTTTTTGTTGTTGTTTGTTTTGTCCTTTGGAAGTCTCAGGGTGCTATTGCTTTTCTTAATAGAAAAAGCAGGGGTGAACTTTATACGGATGTCAAGGACACAGTCCCTCGTTACTCTCGTGCTGACAATGTCATTTATGTCAAGTATGTCGTCTGCGGTAATTTTGATTGTAAGGCAGTCCGCCCTGACGGTACGATTATCACGTTGCCGCTTGATTACGCAAGCGGTCGTTATCCTTTGGAGGTTCGCAAGTATGTTCAGAATAGTGGTTCTTATTATCCTTCTGAGCCTGTGCCAGGTTCAGGCTCAAAATCAGGCAGGGTGCAGAATGCGCGTTGATGAAGCAGCTATAGATTTGCATGGCTGGCTTCGCTCGTTTTACTCTTGCGCCAGTCTTGGCCGTTCTTTTGTGATGGATAATTCCGTACAGAGGCCTCTCCCTTCCTTTGCTGATTTTTCATATAACCGTACGAATTACGCTTCTATTTTGAATGAGGTTTTGAAGCCTCTCGGTTTGAGGCTCGTTCAGGGCAAGGTTATAGATGCCATTGTTTCAGCTCCTTCCCGTGAGGAGAAAGAAAACAATAACCATGCCACTACGCCGCCCTCTGCCTCCCCCTCGTGGGGGGGCGGGGGCGGTGTAGTGGCTTCTTCTTCTAATGATAATAAATCTGAGGTCGGTGAGTTTGCTATTGCTCCTGCTGGTGATCCTGTTCGTGCTGTTCCTGCCGTTTCTGGTGTCCGCCGTCTCCGTGTGGGCGCTATAGGCCTTCTTCGCAGTTCTGCCCGCCGTCTGGGTTTCAATCATTCGCAGCTTTTGTTGAAGTCTTCATCTGAGTTGACTAAGTCTCATTCTGGTTCTTTTACCGGTCCCGTCACTGTTTGGGGTGTTTCTTACAATGTCAGTCAGGTGTGGGAGTTCGCATCTGTTGCCTCTGATTCGCTCGGCTCTCTTAATTTTGCCCGTGTGGTTGATTTCAGTGCTGGTGATACTGCCCGTGTCGTGTTCGGCGGTGAGATAAGGAGACCGGAAAGTGAGATTGACTACAATGATGGTAAAAGTGTGACAAAGTATGCCTCTATTTTTGACGGCTTGACCGTTGAAGTTTTTAAAGACCGGTGGTTTTTTTTGTGGCGGCGTGACGGTAGTATTTTGGAAGTGCCTGGTTCGCTTGGTTCGTGTGCATCAGGATCCAACAATGTCAATTATGAAACGCGCCAGGGTGTTCCGTTTTTGGATAAAATTCCGGTTCTTCGGTGGTTGTTTTCATGGGAGAACAAAGTTAATGATGAGCTTTCCGTTGTCGTTTGTTTGGAGGAGGTGTAAGATGATAGGTTTTAATCATTCTAGTGGTGAGCTTATTTATGTTCGTGGAGTAGCTATTTGTGTTGAGTGCCACGAAGCTATTTTGGATTATTCTGATTTGCACATTGTTGATGGCCGTGATTTTTGTAGTCATTGTTATTTTCCACTTGAAGAAGATATTTATGATGAGGAGGATTTTGAAAATGATTTGTAAAAATTGTGGTGAATCTGTTGAATGTGAGGAGGTTGAAAATGACTACTGATTTTTATTGCCCTTATCATCTTTCCCGTTCTGACTGCCGTTGTTGTGAGGATATTATTTCTGACCGGTGTCGCTTCGGTGAAACTCCTGAGGGTTTTGCGAGGCTTGTCATTGCCAGGTTGAAACACGCGAGGGAGGCAAATGGAAACAGAGCTTGACATGAATGATTTTATTTCGTTTGAGTTTTGCGAGGTTGCGAAAACGTACGTCTATGTTTTTGACTGCGCTAAATTTTATCGTTATTTTGAAAGTCTTGAAGCTGAGTTTTATAGCGCGTCTGCCAAAGAGGAAAAAAGGGGGTTTTTATGACAGTGCAAGAATTGGAAATTCGTTTTGATGTTCTGGTTTCTGCTTTTTGCAAAAGGTATAATGTGCCTGTTCATGATTGTGATGTTCTTATTAATGATGTTCTGAATTTGCGTGAGGAGTTTGTTAGTGAAAGAAGGGAGGTAAAAATATGAGAGTTTTGATTGAGGAAACTTACAGGATTGTTTGCTATTTGGATTTTATATCTCCTTCTTGTAGTGTTTGTGCTATGTGTGATTATTCAGAGGACTGCGCGCTTCATGAAACAAATAGCGGTGATGAGATAATGGGTGTTAGGATTTCGGGGGATTGAAAATGAAAGATTTTTTTTTGAGGTTTAAAGATTATTTTTGCACTATGTTTTATGGTTGTCGTATGATTGCCGTTAAAGGTGTTTTGTCTATGGTTTTTGTTTTGGATGTTATTGGCGTTTTGTTTTGTTTTTATTTTGCTGCTTTTGATCCTGTTAATATTTGCTTTAGTTTTACTTTTTTTCTTGCTTCGTATTTTTTTTGTTTTTTGTTTGAGTTTCCTCGCTCTTTGTTTCTTCTTTTGTTGTCTATGTTTTTTTTGTATAGTTATTTTTGGTTTATTGTTTTTATGATGCGTTTTTTTGATTGGCTGGGGGCTTTCGTATGACAAATAGATTTAAGTTGTTTTTTTGGTATTTTTTTCTTTTTGTTTGTTTTGTTGGTGTTGGTCTTTCTTCCGATAGGCCTTTTTATGATTTGTTTTTATTGCTTTTGCTTTTTGTTGTTCTTTTATTTACCGGTATTTTTTTGCCTTCTTTTTTTTCTTTTCTTTCTCATGCTTTGTTTGTTTTTGCTACTGTTCTTTTTTTTCTTGTATTTTTTTTTCTACTTCTTGGAGTGTTATTTTTATGATTATGATTATTGCAAGTATTGTTAATGCATATATACCTAATGTTATTAAATCCGGTATTATTATCTTTGCTAAGGATTTTATTGCTCCGGTTATTATTTCTGCGTATTTATTCATGTTGTTTAATATACAAAAAAAAGCAGCCATGTTCTCAGGGGGTTGCGTATGACAAATAAATTTAAATTGTTTTTTTGGCTTTATTTGTCTTTTGTTAGCGTTGTTTCTTTTTTTGTTTGTGTTGGTATTTTTTCCGATACGCCTTTTTATGATTTGTCTTTATTGTTTTTGTTTTTTGCCGTTTTATTGTTTATTGGTATTTTTTTGGGAACTGCTTTTCTGTTTCGGGTTTTGGTGGTGGTTTCTATTGCTTGTGCCATTCTTGCGTTTTTTCTTTTATTGTTTGGAGTACTATCTTTATGGTTTTGTATAATATGAATCCCATTAATGCAAAGGATATCGTGAATATTATGGCTGTTATTATGCCGGGTATTGTTTGCACTGCTAAGGATTTTATTGCTCCGGTTATTATTTCTGCGTATATATTTATACTTTCAAAGATACAAAAAAAAGCAGCCCCCTTCCCAAGTATCTGCCCCAATGCCCTCACCGGAGTGGCGGGGGGATTACTTGCTGCTTTTCAACAAGTGTGCTGGTTCGCCAGGTTTAGGTTTTTCCCCTACCATCATTTCGTATTCATTTTCATTTCTTCCTTTGTTAATGACTTTTACCAGGCTGTCTATTTCTTTTTCTGTAAGCTGTGGGTTTCCGTCATTTCCTGCTTTTTGCAATCTTTCCAACGCTTTTTCTCTTTCCTGTCTAGCAATCATTTTCATTTCTTCCGGTGTCTGTTTTTTCTCACCGCAAGCAGTGAGCGTGAAAGTCGCCAAAGCGACAGCGAGGATAAGGGAATGTTTTTTCATACCAATAAATATACATTATTTTCAAGGTGTTGTCAAATAATTTTTCTATGCGGTCTGTTTTTTGTTTCGTATGCTCAACAGGCTGGGACTTCTAAACCGGGTAATATTAATGTTTGCTCTACTCCTACTGACTGTTTTCAATGGCATGTTGTTAATCAGGATTATTGTGATGTTAGTAATCAAGAAGTTGCTGGTTCGGGTCCTTCTTCTAACTTTCAAACTTTGCTTGCTAACTATAAAACTAAGTGTTCTTCTTTGGGAGGTGTTGCTAATTTGAATTTTAAAGTTAACGTTCTCCGTTATATCTGCGGCACTTGTACTCCCGCTCCCAATCCTGCTCCTGGTGCTTGTTCTAAAAATCAATCAGAAGTAACAAATTTGTTTAATCAGCAAAAAAATATTTGTACTTCTGAACAGGGTGGATCTTGGGTTACTGGTTCTGTTGTAACAGAGCCTGGCGGTTGGTATTGTATAAAGTTTGGTAGTTGCAATAATTGTTCCTATCAGCTTTCAACAAAAAATATGGAAACGAGGGTTAATTCTTATTGCTGTAATGCTGGTAAAGAGCCTAAAAATTATGCTGGAACTTGTATTGTGAGGCAGAATCCTACTTTTGGTGTTCAGGATAGTTATGTTAATGAAATTGAATCATCGTGGTGTTCTTCTGATCCAGCAGGATCGGGTAACAATGTTTGTAATCTTTCTCCAGTAGAAATCTGTGCAGGTAGAGAAGGTCAAGCATATGACGATTGTATGTGTGATCATTCTGATGATCCTGAGGTTTGTTCGGGTGGCGGTGGTTCTTCCTCCGGCGGTGGCTCCAGTGGTTCTGAAGGCTCCAGTGGCTCGGAGGGGTCATCTGATTCTGGCAGTTCTTCTTCCGCTGGCGGTAGTTCTTCCTCATTTGATTCTATGTGTTTTTCTGATGTCAATGAGGCAATGTCTGCTTACAACGGTTTGATTCAAGCCTGTCAAGCGGCAGGCGGTCATGACAATTACGATACTGTGCATAACCCTGGCGGTCTTGTTTGCGTTGTAGGTAGTTGCGATGACCGCCCCAGCAGTTCTTCGGGTGGTTCTTCTTCTTCCGGTGGTTCGTCTGGTTCAACGGGTGGCGGTGGTTGTGTTCCTTCAGCTTCTCCCGTTGTTATAACTATTAGTTATTCTAATACTTGGGGTGGTTGCAATCATGATTTTCAATCTTATACTATTTCTTGTCAATTTAGTGGCAATACTTGTTCTGGTTCACATGGTACGCCTATTTCTCGTTCGCCACCTGCTGGCTATGTTTATTCCTCTACTGCAATAATTTCTGTCTCTATGAATCTTGATCGTTGTGGTTCGGGTTCAGCTGTTTCTGTTAATCGTGCCGAGGTTTCTTTTCCAAACAATTATTATAATATTCCTAACTCTTCCCCCGTTACTGAGAGTTTTACTTGTACTTGTACCATACCCCTTGTACCTGTTGATGGTGTTGATGATTGTCCTATTGATTATTGTTCTTTATATCCTGATTCTGAGCTTTGTTCTGATGGTTCGTCTGGCTCAACTGGTGGTGATGGTTCCTCTGGTTCCGAGGGCGGTGGTTCCTCTGGTTCCGAGGGCGGTGGTTCCTCTGGTTCCGAGGGCGGTGGTTCGTCTGGCTCAACAGGTGGCGGCGGCGGTTCGTCCGGTTCCGGTGGTGATCCTGGCGGTTCGTCTGCGGGTTCTTCTTCCGGTTCGGGTGGCGGTGGTGGTTCAGCTGATTCCGGTGGTGAGGGTGGTGATCCTAACGGCAATGATACGACTGGCAGGGGTGGTTGCACTAATTTGAATAATTGCGACTGGTCAAAATACGAGGTGCAACTTAAACAGGTTGCTGTTGCTCAAAGGACTTTGGATAGCTTGCGTTTGCTGTTTGAGTGGTTGAAGTATAAAAGCCATGAGGATAGTCTTTTAGCCGCTGTCCGCTGGGCTGTGGACACAACGCGTCAATCCAAGCTCGTTCATCTTGCTGAGACCTTGAATGGTATAGTTTTCAATAACTGGGTTGATCAGAGGGAACTGATGAAGCAGCAGTTGAAGCAGATGGATAGTGCTAATGATGCCCGTAATAAGGGTGTTATAGATGCAATAGACCGGCTTGGTGCTCGTTCCGATTCTGCCAGCAATGATCCGTTTAATAGCTTTCTTCAGTCTTGGGATGACATTATGAAAAATTATGTTGGCGGTGGTGGTGGCGGCGGACATGGTGATGTTAATGTTGATGTTGATATGTCCGGTGTCACCGGTGGCTTGCATAAATTGGATTCCGGTATTGCTTCCGGTTTTGGTGGCATGGGTTCAGCTCTTGGCAAATTGGATTCCGGTATGTCGTCTGGGTTTGGCAACATCGCTTCCAAGTTTGATAGCCTTCTTGCTTCTGGTAGTTCTGATATCCTCGGAGCTTTGGATAGTTTAACTGGCGATTGCACTAGTTCTGAGTGTGGTGACGGCAATTATACCGGCGTGGGTGACGGCGCTTTCGGTGGTATTGACACGGTTGGCTTGTCCAAAGCTCGTTACGATTCCTTGCTTTCCGTTGGTGGTGCTGGTGGCTTGCGTGATTCCGCTGATGCGTTTGCTAGCCGCTTGCGTTCCGCAACGTCAACGCCTTGGGTTGACAGTTATGCTTGTCCTGTTGATGAGTTGTCTGTTGATGCTTGTGAGTATTTTGGTGATCATTGTAAAATTTCTTTGTGTGATAATGTGTTTAAGGTAAAAGGTAAACATGTACTTGAGTGGCTTGGTGTGTTTTTTGAGTTCGTTGCGTGGGTGATATTTTTTGTTAAGATTGCATGATTTTTTCATTTTTACCCCTAGGGGGTTGTTTTTTGGATCTTTGGAAATGACCCCTAGGGGGTTTGTTTGTTTTTTTTAGCGAGGTTGTTAAATGACAAAAATTGATAAGTGTTTGGCAAAGTTGTATTTTGCTCTTGGCGAGGAAAATGCCAAAAGTGGAAAGAACGCGGAAAATTCCGCTTTTATGGTTGAGTATCTTTCATTCCGGGCACTCCGGAATTGTCCGGAACAGGTTAAAATCCGGTTTTTCGCGATGGGAGCTGCATCGGCGCTGCGGAATGCTGTTAAACCCCCTAGGGGTAAATCTTCCTGTAAGCAGCTCTGCAGCAGCTCCCAACCCCCTACGGGTAAAAAAGCGATTACAAAGCAAAAGATTTTGAAGCCTTCAAATAAAAATTCTTGTAAAAAGGCTCTTGATGAATATATGGATTATATGGATAACGGGGGTTTTGCATGAAAAAAGAATCTATCTGCGATCGTCTTAAATTGCCAGAATCGGATTTGTTTGGCGGCAAATATGTTCTTCCCCCTGACCGTCGTCTTTTGCTTAGGATTTCTGTTCGCCTTTCTCCTTCACAGAAAAAACGTTTTTTTGCGTTGTGTTTATCGCGCAATACAACTCCTTCCGAGGCTATTCGTGAAATCGTTCTTTCTATGATTTAGGGATTTTGTTGTTTGGCTGTTTTGAGAAAGTATATATAAAAAAACACGTGTGTTGAAGTTTAAAAAAACATGTCTCCCGTTCGGTGTGGCTAAAACATTGTTTTCATGAGTTAGCTTTCTGGGCTGTGTAATTAGCATCGTGTTTTGTATATGATTTTAAATGCGGACATTTTCTATCAGGTGACAATTCGGTTCTTGAAGCAGTGTAGCTCGTTGCATAAATTATTTGCGCCCGGCATGAAAAAAATCTGTCACACTTCGCTAAAAAAAGGTAACTTTAAATTATGCAGCCAGCACATAATAATAAATACGCTTTTCGGTCGCGTGTTTCAGAAAATAAATTCCGCCGCCTGGTCAAATGCTTTGCGCTTGACACGGATGCAACCCGCGCCGCCATTCACTCCGGTTTGAGCCGCGTCACTGTCAATCGTTACTACATGGCTTTTCGCTCTGCCATATACATTAACCTTGATCGCTCTCGCATTGAAAGCGGTGCTGTTGAATTGGATGAAAGCTATTTCGGTGCAAAGCGCATCCGAGGTAAAAGGGGTCGTGGCGCGTTGAAAAAAACAATAGTCTTTGGCATTTTTGAGCGCGGACAAAAAAATAGGGTTCAGATAGATATCGTCAAAGATTGCACCAGGGAAACTCTTGTTCCGATTATCGCTGAGCGCATCGCAAAGAAAGCTGTTATTTATACAGACGGTTTTGCAACGTACGACAGGCTTGATGAACTTGGCTACTCAAAGCATTTTAAAGTAAATCATGGCGCTGATGAGTTTTCTCGTGGAAAAAAAATACACGTCAATGGAATTGAAAGTTTTTGGGCTTTTGCAAAACGGCGTTTAACGAAGTTCTGCGGTGTCGCTGAGCGTTTCTTCAAGCTTCATTTGGCAGAATGTGAGTTTCGTTTCAATTTTGGCACCTGGGAGAACATTTATAAACGGCTTCTCCAAATGTTTCTTAAAGCTCCGTTGTTTACTGTTTCCAAGCCAAAAAAATTCCGTCCCAGTAATCCGATGACTTTTCCTCGCTGGCGTAAAATGATTAAATCTTTAAAAGTGATGAAAATCACTAAAAAACGTAAAATATTTTCCCGGCTTTTTAGCCGTTTGTTGCTTTTTTGTATTTTTTTGCTCTAAAAAAAATTGGCGGCGCAAGCCGCTTCCAGTA
>Ga0268262_10004598_pt1 | contig 14175 bp, 12 predicted proteins | sample TergutNc150P3_FD_190354 | JGI IMG/M metagenome (GOLD analysis project Ga0268262, IMG submission 190354) | Nasutitermes corniger P3 segment gut microbial community from laboratory colony in Florida, USA - Nc150 P3 (SPAdes) (version 2) | ecosystem: Host-associated > Arthropoda: Insects >... | reverse complement strand
GTGCCCGCCAAAACTGCAAGCAGGGTCGCGGTTGCCAGCAAGGTCAGCCTGAGCCGGCGCCTTCGGTTGGGGATGGTCATTGGTTTCGCCCCCCCCCCGCCCTCAGGATGGCCACGGGGTTCCCCTCCGCTTTGGCCATGGCCAGGGCCTTCTCCGCGCTGTCCGCCAGCTCCTCGGGGCTGTGCGAAAGCCCGTCGCCCACCGCCACGCCTATGTTCACCGCCAATTTCAGCTCCCCCCCGTCGGGTTCGCTCTGCATGGGCTTTGCCTCGACGGCCATGCGAAGCCGCTCGGCCACGTCCTTGATGTTTGTGGCGCCGGTGTTGGCGACTATGAGGGCCAGGCCCTTGTCGCCGTAGCGGGCCAGGCAGTCGTCGGGCCTGATGTAGTCCTTAATGGCGCCGGAGACGTGGACCAGCGCCTTGTTGTGCATGCCGTCGGCCGCCTGGACCGCTTTGGGGAGGTCCGGCTCCACCACCATCAGCGCCAGCATCTGGCGGTGCTTGGCCGAGTGCAGTATCCTGCTGCCCAGCTCGCGCTCGAAGAGCTTCCTGGTCAGCGCCCCCGTGGCCCTGTCCTTCAGGATGACGCCCAGCAACGCGTCCGAAAAGCCCAGCAACGACACCAGGGACAGGCAGACGATGACGAGGCTCGAAGCTATCAGGGCAGCGTTTATCCTGCGGAACTGGCTGTCAAGGTGCCGGGCCTCGATGTCCACCCCCACGATGCCCAGGACCTCGCCGGCCTCATCGAGGATGGGCGCGTAGGTGGTGATGAGCCTGCCCCACTCGTTGTTGGTCATGTTGCTCGCGTACTTCTTTTTGGCGAAGACGGTCTCCTTTTCGGGGTCCATGACCTCCTGCTTGCCCGGGGGCGAGTAGCTGCCGCTCGCGGACGGCTCCGCGTCCAGCACGTACTCCGTGGTCTTTTCGTCCAGCTTCCTCTCCGTGTAGATGTACCTGACGATGCCGCTCTCCTTCTTGATGGCCGCCAGGTGGCGCTGCATCTTTCTGTAGTACGGGTCTTTGGCGTCCATTGTCTTCAGGAACGCCCTGTACCCGTCTGTGTCGGACATCAGCAGTTGGGCCACGGACACCGCCACGCTCGCTGCGCTGGACTCCAGCTGGCCCTGGATGTCCCTTTTCCCGAAGAAGTAGGCCAGGAAGCAGAGAACCGCCAGCACCGACACTACGGCGGCCATGGCCACCGCTATCAGACGCCTCTTGTACCTCTTGTGCATGCTGTCCATATCGGTGTTTACTGTGCCCCCCCATGCCATTGTACCGACTTTGCCGGCGGCCGTGTCCGAAAATATCGTTTCGGGGACCCGCAAACCCCGGTCTTGCTTTCCGGCGCCGGAGGCCATACAATGGTTTCCCCACGGACGCGTAGCTCAGTCTGGTTAGAGCGCTACCTTGACACGGTAGAGGTCGTTGGTTCGACTCCAATCGCGTCCACCAAGGCAAGTCCAACGAAGTGCACGAAGTGCAAGGATGTCCAAAAAACCCCGCAACGGCGGGGTTTTTCTTTGGAGGGTGTCCAACCCCGGCCAACCCCGTCCAATGCAATCTACCCCCATCCGGGGGGTAGAATTGGGGGTATGTGGGGTGGGCGAATTCAACATACCCCCAGGGCCTCTAGGAACAGCGCGGGAGTAGGGCATGGCACTGCTGGACATGAATATCAGACGGGCAAAGCCAACGGGGAAGCCGCAGAGGATGTTCGACGGCGGCGGCCTCTACCTTGAAATCGCGCCACCATCAAGCCCCAAGGGCACGGAGTGCCTAGGCTGCGCCGGGAATGGAGCGAGCCGCCGGATACAAACGGGCGCCGCAAAAACTGAACCCAAGGCGGGGAGAACGGGATCAAGTGCCGCTTGGGGCGTTATCCGTGTCGCGCATTCCAATTCCAGATAGAATTACCACGCATTCCATCTGGAATTGGAATTGGTGCCGCTAAACCCGTTCGGAACGCGCATGCGACGCTGGTTCCGAATCGCGGACGTGCTGTACCGCGCCGGCATTGCGTTTTACGCTTCCCCGCCCCCATCCGTTTTGCGGTCTTGACGGCCAGCCGGTAGAATGTCACCCGTGGCATCCGGCGACCCGCCGGCCGAGCCCAGAACACAGGAAAACGATGTCCCTCAACGCGATTGTCCGATGGCTCAAGCCGAAAGAGGCGGTCTTTTTCGACCTGCTGGAGAAGGAGGCCGAAAACCTCTGCGACTCCGTCAACTATTTCCACAGCGGAATCGCCGACGACGACCCCGCCAAGTGGCCCGAGATCAGGCACCGGATGAAGGATTTCGAGCATGCGGGCGACAACATAAACAGGGAGATAATCGAGCACCTGGACCAGTCGTTCGTCACGCCCCTAGAGCGGGACGACATACTGCACCTTTCGATAGCCATCGACGACGTGCTGGACCTTCTGGACGCCGTGAGCGAAAAGCTGGTGCTGTACAAGGTTGGGCGCATAAACCCCCGCGTCCTCGAGATGACCAAGCTGCTGCTGGACGGCACGTCCGACCTCGTCTTTTTGGTGCGCTCCCTGCGGAACATGTCCAACGTCAAGGAGATAAGGAACAAGATCAGGGATGTGGCGCGGATGGAGGACCAGATCGACACCATCTACAATTCATCGGTGGGGGAGCTGTTCGCCACATCCATCAGCGCGGTCGAGCTGATCAAGTGGAAGGAGATAATCGAGGCGGTCGAGGGGGCGTCCGACTCGATAGCGCTCGTGGCCAAACTGGTCGGCTCCACCGTGACGAAGAACGCATAGGGCGCCGGGATGCTGGAGACGGTCCCGCTGACCCTGATGGCCATCGTGCTTCTGAGCTGGTGCATCGACTTCATCAACGGCTTCCACGACACGGCGAACTCCATAGCGACCGTCGTCTCGACGGGCGTCATGCCCGTGAACTACGCCATACTGCTGGCCGCCGGGCTGAACTTCGCGGGGGCGCTGGTGGGCACCTCCGTGGCGACCACGATAGCCAAGGGGCTCGCCGATGTGTCCCACATGGTGCCGGCGGTGGTCATCGCGGCGCTGCTGGCGGCGATAGTGTGGGACCTGCTGACTTGGTGGTTCGGCATCCCGTCCAGCACCAGCCACACGCTCATGGGCGGACTGGCCGGCGCGGTGATGGCACACGCGGGCTGGCGCGCCCTCAACTGGCACAAGCTGGGGGAGATCGGCGCGTTCATAATCATCTCGCCCCTGCTGGGCCTCCTTGCGGCCGCGGCGCTGATCATCCTGATACTCTGGCTAATCCGGCGGATGTCGGCCCACAGGATCAACTTCGCGTTCCGGAAGCTGCAGCTGGTCTCGGCCGGCGCCATGGCCTTCACCCACGGCCAGAACGACGCGCAGAAGGCCATGGGCGTGATATGCCTGGGCCTGATCACCTTCGGCTTCCTGGGCAGCGCGCCCGGCGAAAACGTCGACGTGCCCCTGTGGGTCAAGATAGGGTGCGCCGCCATGATGTGCTTCGGGACCGCGGCCGGCGGGAGGAAGATCATAAAGACCCTCGGCCAGAAGATAGCCAAGCTCCGCCCCATACACGGCTTCGCGGCCGAGACGGCCGCCGCGGCGGTGCTGTTCACCACGGCGCACCTGGGCATCCCGGTCAGCACCACGCACAGCATCTCCGGGGCCATCATGGGCGTGGGGGCCAGCATGAACGCCAACGCCGTCAAGTGGGGCCTGGCCAGCCAGATATTCGCCGCGTGGGTGCTGACGGTGCCCATGAGCGCCATGCTTTCGACCTGCTTCTACTACGCACTGGTCTGGGGCGCGCCTGCCCTGGACCACGCCCCTGCATTGGACCGGGCGCCGGTGGTCGCCGGGCGGTGAGCCAAGACCCAACGAGGCTGATCTCCGACGGTCGCCTGCTGCCCTTGGCGGAAAGGGTGCTGCGCGGCGAGAGGCTTGGGGCCGAAGACGGGTTGCTGCTGTACGGAACGCCCGACCTCACCGGGGTGGGCGCGATGGCCGATTTCGCCAGGAGGCGCCTGCACGGCAGGAAGGCCTACTTCGTGCGCAGCCGGCGCATGTCCTACACGGACATCTGCGTGGCGCGGTGCAGTTTCTGCGCCTTCCACGCCGCCCCGGGGTCCGCCAGGGGCCACACGCTGCTCCCGGAGGAGGCCGTAGCGGAGCTGGGGGGGCCGCGGAACGCCGGGGTGCGGGAGCTGCACATTGTGGGGGGGCACAACCCGGAGCTGCGGACAGAGTATTTCGAGGGCCTGTTCGGCGCAATAAAGGAAAAGTTCCCCTCCATGCACATAAAGGCGTTCACCATGGTGGAGATCGCCTTTTACGCGGGGAACTCAGGAATCCCGGTGGGGGCCTTTCTCGACCGCTGTGCGGCAGCCGGCCTGGAGAGCTGCCCCGGCGGGGGCGCCGAGATATTCGACGCGGAAATCCGGAGGCGGATGTGCGGCGGCAAAGGGGACGCCGATGTCTGGCTGGACACGGCAAGGGCCTGCCACGAAAAGGGCATCCCCACCAACTGCACCATGCTATACGGCCACATAGAGGGGCCGCAGCACAGGGTGGCCCACCTGCTGCGCCTGAGGGAGGCCCAGGACTGGGCCGTCTCCCGCGGCCTGCCCGGATTCCAGGCTTACGTACCGCTGGCCTACCAGGCAGAAGGGAACGAACTGGGCCGGACCGGGGGTCTGGCCAAGACCACCGGGGCCCGGGACCTGCGGGAGCTGGCCGTAGGGCGACTGCTGCTGGACAACGTCCCGCACGTCAAGGCGCACTGGGTGATGGTTTCGCCCGGCCTAGCGCAGGCCGGCCTCTCGTACGGCGCCGACGACATGGACGGGACGGCGATCGAGGAAGAAATAGCCCACCGCGCGGGGGCCGGGACCCCCACGGGCCTCAGCGTGGGCGTCCTGCGCCGCCTGATCTCCGAGGCCGGCTTCGAGCCAGAGGAGAGGCTGGCGCCAGCGGCCTGCAACCAGCGGACGGCTTTTGGGCCGGGCGCACCCAAAAGTGGGGCAAGCCGGCCAAAAAATTATTGACAACTATTCAAGATTGCGGCTATAAAATATTGTGTTGGATTTTCAGGAGGTCTCCGTGACACGTTTCTCTATATGGTTGGTCGCCATCACCGCTTCACTTGGCCTGGCGGCAGGCCAAGCCGCTAAGGAGAATCCGAAGCTGGGCTATTCTCCCTGCGAGATACAGATCGGGGCCAGTTTCGTCGGGTACGATTCACAGCGGGCCAGAGGGTTGGACGGGTACGCGGATGTCGCGCCCAAAGGCGCCGGGCTAGCCCCTTCGCTCAAGTTCTCCGTCGACATGCTTCCATTCAATCTGGCCGGGCTCGATATGTCCCTCTTGTTCAGCGGCAGCTGGAGGTTCACCAACGATGTTCCGCTCGAGGCGGGCTCTCTGGATGTGCCGGCGGACCTCAGGCACAAGAGCCAGATGTCGCTGGGCGCCCTGCTCAAAGTCAACCTCGGCAAAAGCCTTGACTTGGGCGTCGGCATAGACGAGAGGCAGGACTGGATGTACGCCAAAGCCCTCAGCGCGGACATGACGGATTCCGAGGACAACGTGTGGCGCCCATGGCTGCGCGCCCAGGCCAGGTACCTGTTCGACCGCGGCACCAACCTGACCCCGTTCATCGGCGTCGAGGCGGCCTTCGCGCTGGCGGCCGTCGAAACGGATTCGGCCAACTACTACCTGGACTATTTCAACAACACAGGCCAGGAGATCAGGGGCATGGGCCGGCCCTTGACCGAAGGCCGCTCCCCGGAGAGCTTCACCAGGGGCCACGCCCCGCTTTGGGAAGTCGCCATAGTGGGCGGCGTCCGCTTCGGACGGCACTGCAAATAGGCGACGGCGACAGCGGCGAAACGTCGGCGGGAAATCCGACCGCCTGGCTTCCGGGTGCCCCAAAAAAAATAGTCAAACAGATGAATCCATGTTAATATTCCTATCCGAACAGTCTTTGACTTTCCTTTGGAGGTACTTGTGACACGTTTCTCCCTATTGTTGGCCGCCTGCACCGCTACGCTCGGTCTGGCGGCGGGGCCCCCAGCGCAGGACAACCCCAGATCGAGCTTCAGGCCCATCGAACTCCAGATCGGCGCCAGCTTCATGGGGTACGACTCCCAGGACACATCGTGGGAATGGGGGAAGGCCACCGTCTCTCCGAAGGGCCTTGGGCTGGCTCCCTCCTTCAGGCTCATGTTCGAGCCGATCGCGCTCCCCTTCGGCGGGCTGGGCTTCACCGCCAGCTACAGGATGACCAACGACGTCCCGCTCCAGTACGGCGACGTCGCCACCAACTCGAACTTGAGGCACAAAAGCCAGATAGCGCTGGGCGCCATCCTGAGGGTCGGCGTCACAGACAATTTTGACTTCGGCGTCGGCTACGAGACGAGAAACGACTGGATGCGCGCCTCGCGGATGGTCGGCTCCGAGTCGGAGCACACCGTCTGGCGCCCCTGGCTGCGCCTCAACGCCAGGTACCTGTTCGACAGCGGCACCAACATCACCCCGTTCGTGGGCGCCGAGGCAGGGTTCGCGCTGGCGGCCGTCGAGGTCAACCAACTGAACTACTACCGCGACTTTGTCATGAACACCGGCGACGCCTTCCTTGGGCCGGTGGACAGGCCCGTCATCTCCCCGGAGAGCTTCGCCAAGGGCCACATGCCCATTTGGGAAGCCGCCCTGGTGGGCGGCGTCCGCTTCGGGCGCCACGGGGTGTGCGGTCAGACCCCCGCGGCCAAGCCCAAGGCCGAGAAGCCAAAGACCGAGAAGCCCAAGGCCGACGGCAAACCCCAGCCGAGGCCCGAGGTCAATCCGGGCCCATTGCCCGGGGCGATTCCGGTGCCGGTGCCGAAAGTGTCTGTGCCGGGGACAGTGCCGGCGGCCGAGCCTAAGCCAGTCGCCGAGTCCAAGCCCGTCGCCGAGGTCAAGCCGGAGCCGGCGGCCAAGGCGGATGTCATCGAGATCGAGGGCATCAGGATACACTTCATCACAAACGACTCCGCCAGCGCCGAGACAAACAACAGGACTATCGTGAAGACCTGGGCCGCCAAGTACAAGAGCGTCGTCGACCCCAAGGACCTGGTGGTCACCGGCCACGCGGACAAGAGGGGCTCGCATGCCCACAACATGGCGCTGTCAGTCCGCAGGGCCAACACCCTGGCCGGCTACCTGAGGGCCGAGGGCGTAAACATCCCCGCCGCCAACGTCCAGGGCAGAAGCTGGGACGAGCCGATAGCAGACAACGACACCCAACAGGGCCTAGCCAAGAACCGCCGCGCCGAGCTTGGCGTGAACGGCCCCAAGTACAGGATCAAGTCCATGATGGAAGGCAACATAGTGGGCCTCAAGTAAGCCAAGGCCCGACGAGGCCCAGCGGACTCAAAGACACGCCCCCTGCCACGGGGGCGTTTTTTTGGCCGCCGGCAACCGACAACCAGCAACCAAGCCAAGCCCATGGACATCTTGGACGCCGCATACATAGCCGTCTCGGGCCTCGCCGGCGCCGTCGGCAGGGGCCTGAGGCGAGGACTGCCCCAGGCCGTTTCTGTGAGGCTGGACGCCAAAGCGCCGCCAGACCCCGCCCCAGGCTGGGTCTGGCTACACGCCGTGAGCGTCGGCGAACTGATGCTGGCGGCCGGGCTCCTCGGAAGACTGCGAGACAGCGGCAGCCGCGTGCATGTCACCACCGGGACCCCGGCAGGGCTGGGGCTGCTCGAATCGCGCCTGCCAGCATGGGACACGGGGACTGGGCGCGTAACCGGCGGCGGCTTCCCGTTCGACGATCTGGCGGGTCTCTCGGGGTTTCTCCAAACGCCGCCAGGCGCCTTCGTCGCGCTGGAGACGGAAATATGGCCCAACCTGTACATGCAGCTTGATGCGCGCAAAATCCCAATCTGCGTAGTGAACGGGAGGCTCACGGAAAAAACCGCAGGAAGCGCGTTCAGGCCCTTCCTGCGCCGAGCGGCGTCCCGCCTGTCCTTGGTGGCGGCCAGGGACCCAGAATCCGCGGCGCGGTTTCGCGCCTTGGGCGCCCCTAACGTGGTCATGTGCGGGAACCTCAAGGCCGACCTGCCGCCCCCCGCTGAACTGCACGGGGAATGGGAAACGCTTCGGTCCGCTTGGCGCGGGTCGCCGGTGCTTGTAGCGGGCAACACAGTGGAGGGCGAGGAAGAGATCGTTTTCGCGGCGTGGCAAAGCGCCAAAGAGACGCACCCCGATCTGAGGCTCGTCATCGCGCCGCGCCAGCCAAAGAGGTTCGGCCAGGTTGCGGCTTGGCTCGGGACGGCCGGGGCCAAGTTCCGAACGGCGTCGCTGGCGCTGCACGGAGACGCGCCCGGAGATGTGCAGGACTGGCGGGTTGCCAATGTCCTGCTGCTGGACACGATGGGCGAACTGGCCTCTGCCTACGGGCTCGGGCACGCGGCAATCGTGGGCGGCGGATGGCGCTTCCGCGGCGGCCACAACCCGCTGGAGCCGCTGCGCTGGGGCGTACCGGCGATTCTGGGGCCGCACTTCTCCAACTTCGAGGACATAGTCCTGCCGCTGCTGGAATCCAGCCCGGGCGCGCTGCGCGTGGTCGAAGAGGGCGACCTGCCGGGGGCCATAGTGGCGTTGCTTGCCGAATGCGGACGGGACAACAAGCGGGGCCATGCGGCTAGCGCAATCGAGCTGCCCCCTCAGTTGCAGAACGCGCTGGGAAAGACCTGGGAGAGCCTGGAGCCGTTCCTCAAAGGCAGTCGACAGTGATCGGTTGACAGCCGCCAGTGGCAAGGCAGCACAAGGGGAAATTACAGCATGACCAGAAAGAAAGAAGCAGACGACGGCGGCAGAACGGTTGGAAGTGTTCAATTCCAATTCCAGATATAGTCAAAGCACTTCCAAACCAGAACAAGATGAGTCTGTGGGCAGACATTCAATGAAGCAGGCGGCTTGCCCAGTGGGAAGCGCGAATGCGCTAGACTGCGCCGATAATGGAGCGAGCCGCCCGGCGGGGATGCCGGAAGTCCGCCAAGGGCGCGAATCCCAGCACCAGCAAAGGCTTTAGCGCGTCCACAAAAGGCGGTGAGCGGAATGGGAGGCGCAGGCGAAGCATGCCAATCTGTACTGATGGCAAAGTGCGTCCACTATAGAATGCGTGGCAATTCTATCTGGAATTGGAATAAGACCGTAGCCAACGCCCGTCCCATGATTCTTTAGGCCGATGGGCAAGCCGCAAAAACAAAAGACGCGCCCGAAAGGGCGCGTCCGAATTCACTGTCAACTGTCAACTGGCTACTATAGCGGTTCCCCTATTGATTAACAATTTTTGGGGTGGTTTTCGGCTGCGCTTTCCGTTCCGTTCCCCGCCTACGGAATGGGGTCAAGCGGCACTTGGCTCCAGGGCTGCATGGGCAGCCCCGGAGCTTAGTGCCGCTAAACCCATTCACTCCACTCTCGGCGCAGCCTATGCACTCCGTGCAATTCCCAAGGGGAATGGCTATAAACGCTATCTGTTCCTCACCACCACGCGCTCTTCGGAGGGAAGCTGGAACCTGATGGTGGTGGAGGCGGGTATCGTGATGACAGTGGTTGCGGTCCCGGCGGCCAGCGCCGCCCCTGCCGCGGCGCCTATGGCGGCGCCGCCAAGGGCGTGGTCTTTCCTGTTGTTTTTGCTGGAGAGGATGCCCGCGAGGGCGCCCAGCGCGGTCGTGGTGGCGATGACCGACGCGTTCCTCGCGCCCTTGGCGTCGCCCTGGACGGCATAGATGCCTCCGTCAATCGCGGCGCCGCCCACCTCGGTGAGCCTGACTGCCAGTGTGCCCTCGCCGTTGGCGAGGCGGCCGGCGGGCGTGCTGGCGCTGACCGTGCCGGCCGCGCGCGCACCCGCCTTCCAGATGGTCTGGCCGTCGGCCACAACGTCCGAGGCCAACTGTCCGTTCCACGAATCGCCCGCCTTGTGGGTTTCGGTGGTGATGGGTTCCGAAATGGCCACGGCCAACTGCGTGCCCTGCGGGACGGTTACCACGGAGGGCCTGGCCACTTGCTGGCCGTCCTCGCCCCTGCCCTTGCCTGACTTGGCGGCCTCCGCGCTCTTCGCGGCTTGGTCGGCCCTGGCCTTTTGGGCGGTGACCTGCTTTTGGACGGCGGCAACCTGCTCGTCCTTGATCTTCTGCATCTCTGCGCTGGCGGCCTGCTGCTCCTTCAGTTCGGCCAGCTCCGCCTCCAGCTTGGCCACCCTTTCCTGCTCGGCCTTCTGCGCCTCGTACTCGGCGATGATCTCCTCTTTGGACTGCTTGTCGCAGCCGACCGAAAGCGCGAGCGGCAGCAGCCCCAGCGCGATTACTGCAAAGATGTTGGTTCCTTTGACCACAAAATCCCCCATAAAAATACGATTCTAGCCTGAAAATGGCAACGCGGCACAAAAAAACGACCCCCCGGGAGCCTGTGTGTTCCCGAAGAGTCGCTATTTGTGCGCTATTGCACACCGCCGAGCGCTTAAATCCGTCTGTCTCTGGCCATGGGTGGGAGGAACAACGGACCGCTGGCCGTCCCTACTTGGCGTCGGCAGGCTTGGCGTCGGCAGGCTTGGCGGCGTCCGTGCCGTCGGCAGGAGCGGCGGCGCCGTCAGTGGGGGTGGCGTCGGCGTTGGCGTCCCCTTCGTTCACGACGGGCGTAGGGTCTTCGGCCGGCTTTTTGTCGCATGCTAGTGCCAGCGTCAGTGGCAGGACTGCAAGCGCGAGTGACAAAACGTTCTTCATGGGATCCTCCAAAAAAATCCTTTACAATTCTACCCGATGTTTGAAAAAATCAACAGCTTTTTTACAAAATTTTTGGAACGCTGAAGCAACCCCTGTCATGTCCGGGGGCGTTCATCAGGGCCTCCGCTTGGCTAAGGCTCGGCAGGGCGGTGTCCTCGCGGCGGCGCAGGGGCGGTTCAACGATGTGCGCGTCGGGTTTGGCGCCCCCCAACTCCGGGACTTCCAGCCGACCCGCAAATGAAAGCAACTGCTCCATGTCCCTGCGGAGCGGCTCTATTTCGGATTCGTCTAAGTCCAGCGCGGCCAGCGCCGCGCAGTGGAGGACATCTTCTCTGGTCACCAACTGCATGGAAACTAGTTTACAGTAGCCGGTTGCCAGTTGCCAGTATAGTGAACGCACTTTGCCATCAGTACAGATTGGCATGCTTCGCCTGCGCCTCCCAAACGGGTTTAGCGGCACTAATTCCAATTCCAGATGGAATGCGTGGCAATCCTATCTGGAATTGGAATCAGCGCAGTCTAGCGCATTCGCGCTTCCCACCGGGCAAGCCGCCTGCTTCATTGAATGTCTGCCCACGGACTCGCCTTGTTCTGGTTTGGAAGTGCTTTGACTATAAAAGCAGGAGCGGCTCAGAGTTTCCTCTGGCAACTGGTCACTGGCTGATCGCCAGATCCGCGTCGGCGTTTTCGCGCCAGGGCGATTCGCTCGGCGGCAGCAGGGCGCCGGCGGCGGCCGCCATGGCACCGTTGTCCGTGCAGAGGCGGGGCTCCGGGATGGCTGCCTGAATGCCCAGCCTCAAAGCCAGCGCGGCGGCTCCTGACCTAAGTTCCGAATTGCACGCAACGCCGCCCGACACAACCAAGCTCGCCGCGCCGTGCGCCATAGCCAAGTCGGGCAGCGGCTTTAGCAGCCACGAGGCTATCGTCTGGTTGATGGCCAGGCACAGCCGCCTCACGCTCGGCGCTTCCGGGCCGGCCGCGGCCATCCCCGGGGACTCCTCTATGAGCCTCTTCACGGCGGTCTTGAGGCCTGAGAAACTCCAGGAAGGGGCGCCGTCCCTGAACCTCGGCGGAGTGAAGACCGGCGCCGCGGCACAAGTGTCATGCGGAAGCGCCGCCTGTGCGCATGCATCGATGGCCGCCCCTCCAGGGTAGCCCAAGTTCAGCATCCTGGCCGTCTTGTCGAAGGCCTCGCCGGCCGCGTCGTCCCTCGTCTTCATAAGGAGCCGCACCGTAGTCCAGTCCTGCGCCAGATACAGATGCGTGTGGCCGCCGGAGACGAGGAGGGCCAGCGCCGGGAACGGCAGACGGGGGGCGCCGAACCTGGCCGCGTTGATGTGCCCGATCGCGTGGTGGACGCCGACGAAAGGCAGGCCAAGCCGCCATGCGACTGCTTTTGCTGCGCTGAAGGTTGTTAGCAGGCAGCCTATGAGGCCCGGCCCGCGCGTCACGGCGACGCGGCCCAAGTCTGCGGCGCGCGCCCCCGACTGCGCGACGGCGGCGCCGATGACCCGGCGCAGCGCCATGATGTGCTCCCTTGCCGCCAACTCCGGCACCACGCCGCCGTACGGGGCGTGCAGCGCGTCCTGCCCTTCGCGGACGAAAGACAGTATCCTGGGCCCCCCGTCCGTTTCCTCCACTACGGCGGCGGAGCAGTCGTCGCAGCTGGATTCGAGGCCAAGGACAAGCATTGTTTCGATAACTCCATCGGCAACAGGATAATCGCGCGGCCGGCGGACACAGCGCAGGAAAAAAAGTGATGAAAACAATCGTTGTTTTGCGGCACAACCAACGTGTGGGGCGATATTCTGAACCCTGCACGGAGGATGCGCATGGTCAATCCCGTCCAATCGCTGGTCTGTTCGTCCCTCATTTTGGGGGCTGCGTTTTCCGCGCATGGGGCCCCGCTCTGGGTTCAGCAGTCGGCCCGGCGACAAATCCTGAAACCAGCATTGCGTCCGCCGGAATCGCAGTGGCAGAGACAGTTTGAAGATACCATTGCGCTCCGCGACAACGCCTCGTTCATCGCGATTCTGAACGACAGCGGGCTTTCGCTCATCAACACGGGACGTGAGGACAGGGCGGGCGATGTGGGCGTGTGGGTCCGCCGCAGCGAAGGCGACCCCGGCTCCGCGATGCCGGCGCTCTCCCTGGACATGCGCAAGACCAAGACGCTGACCACGAATGACATAGGCATCAGCGTCAGACAAGGCGGAAAGACCGTTCGGAAGACACTGGCCGAGCGCTTGTCCGAGCTGGGCCTATCGCACAGGGCAGCGGACGAAAGCGTGGAGGTGCACTGGCAGTTGGTCATACTCCCCGTGCCCGACGCCGCGTCTGCCGGGCCGAGGCCGTTGTTTGACCCCACGCTTTCATACCCGGACGGCGCGGCCCCAAAGCCCAGCGGCACGGAAGGCGCCGGAGTCAAACCAAAGGATGCTCTCCTGTTGCCGCGCCCGCCCGCGATTGAGCCGCCCCTGGCCGCATTCAATTTCAGCGTCAACACGGACGGGACGGCCGCCTACGTAATCACCGACGGGCCTGCGGGCGGGGGCGGGGCCGTCGTCGCAGGCGCCGGGCACAGGCTGCTCTTCGCAAACATCGGCGGGAAAAGGGCCCCCCTTTCGGTCAGGGCCGTGGCGCAGGAGACCGGCGGCGCGGCAGTGCTGGGCGCGGACACAGAAGCGCCGCGCCACTGCATAGTGCAGATTCCGCTCAATCCCCGCGCTAATGGCCTGTCGCCGGGGGACTTCCAGGCACCGCCCAAAGTCGACCTTGCGGGCGGCGCCCCACTTTTGGATGACCGCCCCCCCAAGTCGCTCAAGCGCCCCAATGGCCCCGGGAGGCCGCTTGACGCAGCGCAGCCTGACGCACCTGGACAAGACGACGGGGGCGACACTCGAGTCGTGCGCGGCGGGCAGGTCAAGGTGGACGGCGCGGGCGCGGTGAAGTCCAGGCAGGGCGAAACCCATGTCATGCCGCCGAATCGACCGGCGCCCGTTGAAATGCCCAGATTTGAGGAAGCCACCGTCATCCCCGGGCCGAGGTTCGGCCTCATCAAATTCGGCCTAGGGGAGCCCGAGGGGCCCTACTCGGCGGGCGGCGGCTTTCGCGGCAAAAGGGCGCCTGAGCCAATCCGCGTCACTTACGTCTATTTCGTCTCGCCAGCGGCCGGATTCAGCCGGACAAACCTGGACAGGCTCGCGCAAAAGATAGTCGAGATGACGAGCGAATGATTCCAGTTCCAGATATAGCCGTTCCCGCAGGGAATGGCACGGAACGGAAAGCGCAGCCGAATTCATGAGAATCCGAGGACAATCATTAGGGCATTTTAACTTTGAAATGGCACGTCAACTTGTAGTTAGCGTCTGCGCTCTCCGTTCCGCTCACCGCCTACGGCGGCTCGCTTCACTCTCAGCGC
>Ga0268262_10004597_pt1 | contig 14176 bp, 16 predicted proteins | sample TergutNc150P3_FD_190354 | JGI IMG/M metagenome (GOLD analysis project Ga0268262, IMG submission 190354) | Nasutitermes corniger P3 segment gut microbial community from laboratory colony in Florida, USA - Nc150 P3 (SPAdes) (version 2) | ecosystem: Host-associated > Arthropoda: Insects >... | reverse complement strand
ACCGTCAAGTTCTTGATTTGTACGCAACGAGCCTTGACTACAATGCCGCAATGCCTGAAACGGTTGAATTTTTCAAAATTGTACAGAACAAACTTCACTACGCCGTAAGCGGACACACGGCAAGTGAGATTGTTTTTGACCGCGCCAATGCCGAATTGCCGTTTATGGGTTTAACTGTATTCAAGGGTAAACGTCCTGTTAAAAGCGAAGTGACCATAGCAAAAAATTATATGACCGAAGAAGAACTTTTTGCCCTTCGGCGAATGGTCAACGCCTTTTTCGACATGGCGGAACTGAAAGCGGAGCGGCACGAACCCATGTATATGCGCGACTGGCTTGAAACACTGGACAAGTTTACGAGCGATTTTGGTTTTGGTGTTTTGGAAGGATCGGGGAGCGTTAAGCATATTGAAGCGGTGGAAAAAGCCCACAGAGAGTACAACTCATACAGAACACAGTTATCTGACGATTTGACCGATGTGGAAAAGGCTTATCTTGATAATCTGCGGGATATGCAGAAGCAGTTAAAGGACTCGAAACATTTTTGCGAATTAGAATAAGGCAACAGGATGATAAATAAATATACACTTTTGTCAAATCAATAACTATACCAAACCCACCCAATTTAGTGTATAATAACCCAAAAACCAAAGGAGAAAAATTATGCCGCATGTTGTGATTAAAACCATATCGGGTCCGTCAAAAGAGGCGCTGCAGAAGGCGGCGGAGCAAATTGGTGATATTGTAAATAAAACTTTGGGGAAACCAAAGAAATATATTTCGGTTTCTTGTGAGGAATATTCGTTTGATGAGTGGGAAGGCGTTTATAAGGAATTTGTCGAAGGCCGGGATAATGTGTTGGTAAAACCCGGTTATACCGATCCTAAAACTTTTCAATGACCTTCTTTAACCGTTGATCTTACTACATATACCCCCTGGCCCTCATCTTGACAAAGCCGCATAACTAGCATTATATAAAGACCAGCGGAGATCGATAATTATGAATAATTACGTTATCACGATAGCAAGGGGGTTCGGCAGCGGCGGGAAACAAGTCGGGCTTATGCTTTCACGCGATTTGGGGATTCCTTGCTACGAAAGCCAAATACTCGCGCTTGCGTCGGAGTACAGCGGGATAAACAAGAACAGGTTTGTGAAAGTAGACGAAAAACTCCCCCTGCCCTTCAGTTTTCTGCCAAAATTAAAGGATACCCCCAGCACAGATCACCTTATGACGCCGCAGGATAAAAGATTCACCTCCGCGAAAAATCTGTTCAACATTCAGACAAAGATCATCCGCGAACTGGCGGAAAAAGAATCGTGCATAATTATCGGGAAATGCGCAAACTATGTCCTGCGCGACCTTAAAAATGTTATCAGCGTTTACATTGAGGCCCCGCGCGCGTATTGTCTCGCGAATGTCATGGATAAAATGGACGCTACGGAGGAAGAGGCGCACAGGCTTATTACAGAAACAGACAGATACCGCGCGGCATATTTCAAATATTATACCAGAGGGCGCATCTGGACAGACCCGGTTTTGTACGATATGACGCTGAATAGTGAGCGCGTGGGTATAGAAAAATGCGCCCAATTGATTAAGGAATATATCAAAATTAAGTTTTCAAATTGACGCGCCGGCTGTATTGGTATTTTCTTAAGAACGGCTTGACAAAAAATCGAAAATTTCATAAATTTAGCGTGTAAACAGCAAGGGCGCTGCGGACTCTTTGTCTGCAACGCCCTTCTTTTTTGTCTGGAGAGACATTTTGCTGCCGTTGGCACTGCTCTCTTGACAGGGATTTCCATTTAAAGGAGGAAATTATATGGAAAAAAGAATTTTGCAAATTATGGCTACTTTGGTATTGGTGGCGCTTCTCATCGCCGGTTTCGCCGGATGTAAGAAAAAAGGAGCGGCTGGTGACTCGGTTAATGTCGGGCTTCTCCATTCACTCACAGGGCCCATGGCAATCAGCGAAATATCCGTGAGGGACGCGGAATTGCTCGCGATTGATGAAATCAACAAGGCTGGCGGCGTTTTGGGAAAGAAAATCGTATCCTTTGAAGAAGACGGCGCGTCGGAACCTTCAGTTTTCGCGACAAAGGCGGAAAAACTTGTAGGACAGACAAAAGTCTCCACGGTATTCGGGTGCTGGACATCGTCTTCACGCAAAGCGGTAAAATCCGTATTTGAAGAATACAGCAGCCTTTTGTGGTATCCGGTTCAGTACGAAGGTATGGAACAATCGCCTAACATCGTGTACACAGGCGCGGCTCCCAATCAGCAAATAGTGCCCGCAATCGAATATTTAATTGCAAAAGGTTACAAGAAATTTTTCCTGCTGGGTTCCGACTATGTATTCCCGCGCACCGCGAACATGATCATAAACGCGCAGTTAAAAGCCTCGGGACTTCAGGCTGTTGGCGAAGAATACGCGGCGATGGATCAGACGGATTTTGCCACAATTATCGCAAAAATCGAAGCCGCCTCACCGGATGTAATCGTGAACACATTGAACGGTACCGGCAACGTGTCTTTCTTCAAACAGATGTCGGAAAAAAATTATGACGCGTCAAAATATATGACCATGTCCTTCTCCATCGCTGAAGAGGAAGTAGCGGCGATTGGCGCGAATATTCTTAAAGACCATCTGGTCTCATGGAACTATTACCAGACAACGGCTACGCCGGAAAACGAGAAATTTGTGGCGGCCTACAAAGCGAAGTTTGGTCAGAATCGCGTAACAAGCGATCCGGCGGAAGCGGCGTATATCGGCGTTTATCTGTGGAAAGCGGCGGTAGAAAAAGCCGGCAGTTTTGAAATAGACAAGGTTCTGCAGGCTATAAGAACCGGAACCATTTCTTTCCAGGCTCCTGAAGGATATGTCGTAATCGACGGCAACAATCAACATCTTTCCAAGCCTGTCCGTATCGGAAAAGTCGGTTCCAACGGTTTAATTAATGAAATTTACGCTACACCGGGTCCTGTCGCGCCGGACCCCTACCTGACAACATACACCTGGGCGGTAAGCGCTGGAATATCGAAGTAATTTAGTGTAGGATACTGGTCTGGCCGTTGTAAGCGGTCAGACTAGTTAATGGAGTTTTTGCAATGGCGCAATTTATAAACGCGGTCTTTAACGGTTTCAGTTTAACATCTATTATTTTGCTTACCTCATTGGGGCTTGCGATTACTTTCGGTCTTATGCGCGTTATTAACATGGCGCACGGCGAATTCATTATGATTGGCGCATATATGACTTACCTTACACAGCAATTTTTTGTATCATTTCTGCCGAAAAGTATTTTTAGCCTGTATTACTTCGCGGCGATTTTTACAGCTTTTGCCGTCGCTTTCATACTAGGAAGTATAATGGAAAGATTTATAGTGTCGCGGCTTTACGGGCGGGAAATTGACAGCCTGCTTGCGACTGGCGGCATAAGCCTGGTGCTTCAGCAGGCGGCACGGAGTATTTTTGGAGCACAGGGAGTAAATGTAAACGCTCCTTCGTTTCTGACCGGCGGCATTACTTTTGGCGGCAGTACATTTTCGTATAACAGGTTATTCATAATCTTATTAACAGGATTTGCCATTTTTATTGTCTGGCTGATTTTATACAAAATGAATTTCGGCAGGCAGATGCGCGCCGTTATGCAAAACCGTTCAATGGCCCAGTGTTTGGGCATTAACTCCCGCAGGATAGACAACATCACTTTCAGCATTGGTTCGGGCCTTGCCGGATTGGCGGGCTGCTCTGTCGCGCTGTTGGGTTCTATAGACGCGTCAGTGGGACAGAACTACATTGTAAATTCATTTATGGCCGTTGTGCTTGGCGGCGTCGGAAAATTAATAGGCACGGTTTTAGGTTCACTCGTCATAGGTTTTGCGGGTATCAGCATCGAAAGATTTACATCGTCTTCCATCGCGAAAGCAGCGGTGCTTTTAATAATAATTTTATTTTTACAAAAGAAGCCGCAGGGGCTCTTTACCATACGGACCAGAAGTCTGGACGAATAGGAGAAAAGGTAAATGAGCTTTTTAAAAAAACATGGACGCAGCGTCTGTTTTGCCGTAATATTAATTGCCCTTGCGCTCATGCCGGTTTTCTCGGAAGGCCCAATGATTATCTTTTTGGGAAAATGTATCTCTTTCGCGATTGTCGCGATGGGGCTGGATTTGATCTGGGGATACACCGGCATACTCAGTCTGGGGCACGGTCTTTATTTCGCGCTTGGCGGTTACTCCATGGCGATGTATTTAAAGATGCAGGCCACTGGCGGCAAGTTAACGGAGTTTATGCGGACTGGCGGGCTTGTCAATCTTCCGCTTATATGGAAACCTTTTCTTTCGGGCCCGCTTTCTTTCATTCTGGTAATCGCGGTTCCGGCTGTCATATCATACATAATCGGTTATTTCATCTTTAAAAACAGGGTTAAAGGCGTTTATTTTTCGATTATTTCACAGGCGCTCACATGGGCTGCGTATTCCATGTTTATCGCAATGTCACCTTACACCAACGGAAACATCGGCATATCGGAAATAAAATCCGTTCTTGGGAGTATCCGCGGCGCTGCAAACCAGGGAAATTTATTTACCCTTTTTTACGCCGCGCTTGTTATTCTGACGCTTTCATACGCGTTATGTGTTTTTTTGACCGGGGCCAAATTCGGGAAACTGCTTATTGCGATCCGGGACGGTGAAAACCGCACTTATTTTTCCGGTTACCGCGTCAGCCTGTATAAAACATTTGTTTATGTCATGTCCGCCTGCCTCGCCGGAATCGCGGGCGCTATCTTTGTAAATTTTAACGGCAGTATTACCCCGTCCCAGATGACAATAGCGTTTTCAGTTAACATGATTATTTGGGTGGCGATAGGCGGCAGGGGCACAATTATAGGAGCGGTAATAGGCGCGCTTCTGGTGAATCTGTGCGAATATAATTTTAGTTCCGGCGGTATGGTTGAAATCTGGCAGTATATTATCGGGACGATATTCTGCGTTACAATAATTTTTTTCAAAGGTGGAATTGCAGGGGTGTTCACGCATCAAATTCCTGAGTTGGTTGTAAAAATAAAAGGAGCGGTACGCAATGCACCAGGTTGATGAAAACACCGTTCTGACAATCAGCGACGTTTCGGTATGCTTTGACGGTTTTTACGCCCTTACCGAGGTAACCATTGCCGTAAAACGCAACACCGTCCACTTTTTCATCGGTCCGAACGGAGCGGGCAAAACAACGCTTCTGGATATTATCTGCGCGAAAACCAGGCCAACTCTTGGTAATGTTGTATTTTACCCCAAAAATAAAAACAAAATACGCCTTACCGGCATGAAAGAATATGAAATTGCGCGTAACGGAGTGGGCAGGAAGTTCCAGGTGCCGTCCGTATTTGTAAACCTTACTGTTTTGGATAACATGGTTCTTTCGCTAAAACGGCATAAAACTATTTTAGATTCGATTTTCCGCAGCCCGTCCGCCGAAGAATTCACGCAAATTGACGAAATCCTTGAAAAAGTGGGATTGTCAAAACGAAAAAACGTAAAGGCAAGCTCTCTTGCGCACGGCGAAAAACAGTGGCTGGAAATCGCAATGCAGATCGCCGCAAAACCCGAACTCATCATGCTTGACGAACCTGTCGCTGGAATGGGCAGGACAGAAACGGACAAAACGGCGGAAATACTGGCTGAAATAAAAAAAGAATGTACCGTAATCGTGGTTGAACACGATATGGAATTTGTAAAGATGGCGGCGGACACTGTTACGGTTCTGCACGAAGGCAAGGTGCTGACCGAAGGCGTTTTTTCCGATGTACTTGCGGATAAAACAGTACAGGCTGTGTATTTGGGCAGAGGCGGTGAACGTAATGCTTGAAATAATCGATCTGGACACATACTACGGCGAAAGCCGGATCATAAGCAAACTTAACCTGAACATAAAAAGAGGAAGCGTTACCTGCTTAATCGGAAGAAACGGCGTTGGTAAAACCACAACGCTTAAAAGTATTATGGGACTGGTAAAAACACCGGCGGGAAAAATAATTTTTGACGGGCGTGACATAACTAAACTTCCGGCTTATGACCGCGTAAAGCTTGGCATCGGCTATGTACCGCAGGGACGTGACATTTTCCCGCAGATGACCGTGCGCGAAAATCTTGAACTGGGGCTGCAGCCCCTTGCGGGAAAAAAACAAAAAGCCGCAATTCCCGAATATCTTTTTGAACTGTTCCCAGCCTTGCCGAAATTCGCAAAACGGAAGGGCGGCGATTTATCCGGCGGCCAGCAGCAGCAGCTTGCCATTGCCCGCGCGCTTGCGGCGGAACCGAAAATTCTTATTTTGGACGAACCGACCGAGGGGATTCAACCATCAATTATTCAGGACATCGGCAGGGCGATAAGGAGAATCAACTCCGAGAAAGGGATAACGGTTCTTCTTGTAGAGCAGTATCTGGAATTTGTGCTGGAAATTTCAGACCATCTGTTCATCATGGAAAAGGGAAATATCGTGTTAAGCGGTGCAACCGCCGAACAGGACGCTGAGCATATTCAAAAAATATTAACAATATAGGAGGGTTTATGCACCTGACACCGAGGGAGCAGGAACGGCTTTTAATCCATTCCGCCGGACAGCTTGCAAAAGCGCGCAAGGAACGCGGGCTGAAGCTGAATTATCCTGAGGCTATAGCCTATATTACATCGGAACTTTTGGAACTCGCGCGCGACGGGCTTTCCGTTACAGCCCTTATGCAGGCGGGCACTAAACTCTTAGGAGCCGACGACGTTTTGGACGGCGTTGCCGAAATGATTCACGAGATTCAGCTTGAAGCAACTTTCCCGGACGGCACAAAACTTGTTACGGTACACGAGCCTATTCTTTCAAACGGAAAGGCGCATCCCGGCGAATTTATTTTTGACGACAGTCCAATCACCATAAACTCAGGAAAGGAAACCATAGAAATTAAAGTCGTTAACACGGGGGACCGCCCCGTTCAGATCGGCTCGCACTTTCACTTTTTTGAAGTTAACAAAGCGCTGGATTTTGACCGCGCCGCGGCGTTTGGAATGCGGCTTGATATTCCTTCAGGTACAGCAGTCAGGTTTGAACCGGGAGACAGCCAGACAGTCCGCCTTGTAAAAATAGGCGGGGCGCGGAAAGGGTTTGGATTGAACAGCCTTACAAATGGCAGCATGGATGACCCGAAAGTGAAAGCAGCCGCCGTTGAAAAAGCGCGCGGCCTGGGATTTAAGGGGGCATGACATGTTTGAAATGACAAGAAAACAATACGCGAGCATGTACGGCCCGACAAAGGGCGACAGGATCCGCCTGGGCGATACCTCAATCATTATTGAAGTTGAACGCGATCTGACAGTTTACGGAGAGGAAGCGAAATTCGGCGGAGGCAAATCCCTGCGCGACGGAATGGGCCAGTCCTGCGGCGTAAAGGACGCCGACTGCCCTGACCTTGTTATTACAAACGCCGTTATACTCGATTACACGGGAATAATAAAAGCGGACATCGGCATTAAAGACGGCAAAATTTGCGGCATAGGCAAGGCAGGAAACCCCGACATCATGGACGGCGTAACAAAAGGGCTGACGGTCGGCGCATCCACGGAAATCATCGCGGGCGAGGGAATGATTGTCACCGCCGGCGGCATCGACACACATATACATTTTATCAGCCCCACTCAGATAGAGACCGCGCTGTATTCGGGAGTAACAACGATGATCGGGGGCGGCACCGGGCCCGCCGACGGGACAAACGCCACCACCTGCACGCCCGGGCGCTTCAACCTTGAAAAAATGCTGGAGGCTGCGGAAGGCTACCCGATGAATCTCGGGTTCCTCGGCAAGGGAAACAGCTCTTCGCTTAACGCGCTTACCGAACAAATTGAGGCGGGGGCCTGCGGGCTTAAAATCCACGAGGACTGGGGCTCAACTGCCGCCGTTATCCGCGCCTCGCTTGACGCCGCCGACAAATATGACGTTCAGGTCGCGATTCACACCGACACGCTGAACGAGGGCGGCTTTGTCGAGGACACGCTCGCCGCGATAGGCGGACGCGTAATTCACACATACCACACCGAAGGCGCTGGCGGCGGTCACGCTCCCGACATTATCAAGGCGGCCAGCCTGCCGAATATTCTGCCGTCATCAACAAACCCCACCATGCCGTTTACCGTCAATACCGTTGACGAACACCTTGATATGCTGATGGTATGCCATCATCTGGACAGCCGCGTACCCGAAGACGTGGCCTTCGCCGATTCGCGCATACGCCCGGAAACCATAGCCGCGGAAGACGTGTTACATGACATGGGAATCTTTTCGATGATGAGTTCCGATTCGCAGGCAATGGGACGCATCGGCGAAGTGATAATGAGAACATGGCAGACCGCGAGCAAAATGAAAGACCAGCGCGGCAGCCTCGCCGAAGACAGCGAGCGTAATGACAACTATCGGGCCAAGCGTTATGTGTCAAAATATACGATAAACCCCGCCATTACACACGGTATAGCGGAATATACCGGCTCCGTGGAAACGGGCAAATTCGCCGATCTTGTTATCTGGCGGCCAGCGCTATTTGGCGCGAAGCCGGAAATGATAATAAAGGGCGGATATATCATTGCGTCCAAAATGGGCGACGCAAACGCCTCCATTCCCACCCCGCAGCCTGTGTTATACAGAAATATGTTCGGCGCTTCTGACCTGGCGCAAAAACGCACATGTATCACCTTTGTATCGGGCGCGGCGGCAAAAAGCGGAATCGCCAAGCGGCTTGGATTGAGCCGTATAGTCCTTCCCGTGAAGAACTGCCGCAAATTGTCAAAGGCGGATATGCGTTTTAATGACCGTACGGGGGACATAAAGGTTGATCCTGAAACATATACCGTAACTGTCGATGGGAAAAAAATAACCTGCAATCCGGCCGAAGAATTAAGTTTAACAAGAAGGTATTGGCTGTTTTAATTATGGTAATAGAAACCATTTTAGGGAAAAAACCGGAAAACTCAGGCGGAAAAATTATTGAAACCGTCTCTTTTGAATGGTTCGAAATGAACAATAAAATTTTGAAAAAAGTATCATCAAAAGGCACTGAAATAGGGCTCAGGCTTTCACAGCCCTTGTCCGACGGCGCGTTGTTATACGAAGATAACGAAAAGATTATCTGCCTTGAACTCCTGCCCTGCGAGACAACGCGGGCGCACGTTCACGATATGAAAGAAATGGGGCGCCTTTGTTTTGAACTTGGCAACCGCCACCTGCCGCTTTCCATCGCGGAAAATTCCGTAAGCACGCCTTATGACAAACCAACTTTTGAATATCTGGAAAAACTTGGTTTCCACTGCGAGCGCGTAACGGAAAAATTTACGCCGGAGATAATTACCCATGGACACGGACACCACCATTGAAAGCAGAATAGCCCTGCTTCAGGCCTTTGACCCGCTGTTTCCCACGGGAGCCTACACCATGTCCGGCGGCATGGAAACCTACACCCAGAAAGGACTCGTACAGGATAAACCTGCCCTTGTCTCATACTTGAAAGCTCTAATTTATATTTTGCCTTACAGCGACCTGGGCGTCTGCGCAAAAACAGCGCAAGGCGAAGATTTTATTTTAATGGATGGCCTTTGCGCCGCTATGAAGCAGCCCTTTGAGATACGAACCGGCAGTGAAAAACTCTGCGCGCGTTTTTTGAAAGCCCAAGAGTCGTTACGCGACTATCCGTCGCTTACCGAATACAGACAGGCTATAAAGCAGAAAAAATGCCGGGGGCATTATTCTGTCGCCGTCGGTCTTTTTATACGCGGCTTAAATACGGACATAGGCGAGGCGCTGGAACTGTATTGTTACAGCCTTTTGTCACAGGCGGTAAACCACGCCGTAAAACTTATTCCGCTTGGGCAATCCGACGGGCAGGCGGCTCTTTTTGAGGCAATGCGTTTTATCCCCGGCGCGGTACAAAAGGCAAAGGCGGCGTTAGTTGACGATTTGGGAGTTTCAGGCTGCGGTTTTGATTTACGCGCAATGCAGCATGAGACGCTTCATGGCAGATTGTATATCAATTAACAGGCGGGTAAAATTATGAGTTATGTGAAAATAGGAGTCGGCGGGCCGGTAGGCTCAGGAAAAACCGCCCTCATTGAACGGCTGACAAGAAAAATGGCGGATATATACAATATCTGCGTCGTAACCAATGATATTTACACGCGCGAGGACGCGGAGTTTCTCGTCAAAAATTCCGTACTGCCGCCCGAGCGAATCATAGGAGTTGAAACCGGCGGCTGTCCTCATACCGCTATCCGCGAGGATTGCTCCATGAATTTGGAAGCCGTTGAGGAAATGGCGCGCAAGTTTCCGGATGTGCAGATAATTTTTATTGAAAGCGGAGGGGACAACCTTTCCGCGACTTTTTCGCCGGAACTTGCGGATGCCACTATCTATGTTATCGACGTGGCGCAGGGTGATAAAATCCCACGCAAGGGCGGCCCTGGCGTTACGCGATCAGATTTGCTTGTTATTAACAAGATCGACCTTGCCCAGATGGTGGGAGCAAACCTTGATGTAATGGCAAGGGATTCGGAAAAAGGCCGCGGCGGACGCCCTTTTCTATTTACCAATTTGGTCACTCTGGAAGGCGTTGACGCGGTAGTTAACTGGATTCGCAAAAACGTACTGCTTGAAGAATGAAGGACTAAAATTTTGAGCGAATTGTCAATAAGTACGGCTTATAAAAACAAAAAAACCGTCATGTCCGATTGTTTTTTTACATCTCCGTTCAAAATTGCCAAACCTTTTTACCGCGATAACGGTTATACTGAAATTATGGTAATGTGCGCGAGCCCGGGGATTTTAGCGGGCGACAGATACAATATGCGGTTTGATTTGTCAGACAACACAAAAACAATTATCAGCGAACAGTCGTACAGGAAAATTTACAACTCGGGCGATGATTTTTCACAGCAGCATACGCGAATACAGGCGGGAGAAAATGCCGCGTTGTACTATGTACCCTTTCCGGTTATCCCATTCGCGGGAAGCCGTTTCCGTTCGCGGACTGACATTTTTTTGCGCCCTTCCTCAAAATTGATCTTCGGTGAAATTTTAACCTGCGGCAGGGACGGAATGGGGGAACGTTTCGCGTTCAGCGAATTTTCATCGCGGACAGCCGTATATGTCGACGGCAAGCCGGTATTTCTGGATAACAGCCGCTTGATCGAAGACCGCGATGCGGATTTTTCCGGCCTGGGCTTTCTGGAGGGTTACTCCTGCCAGGGCGTTTTTTTTCTTTACGGCTTCGATAACGTATCCCTGCCGGAGCGTGAAGGTATACAGGCAGCTGTTTCAAAATCTTTGGCCGGTTTTACAATACGCGCGTTAGGCGACAGCGCGAATAATCTGTATAGCTTTGCCGGAAATTTGTCCCGCTTTTGTCAAGGAGACATATAAAGATGGCCATTTTATTTTCAGGGGATTTTCACGCCAACGCGAAAGGCGAACTGGAATATATTTCTGAAAACACACTACTAAAAAAATACAAAGAAGAACTATACAAAAAAATTAATTACCATATAATTTTGGGCGATACGGGGTTCTTGTGGCCGGAAAACGAAGAAGCAGAAGAGAAAAATAACAAGGAGCTGGCGAAACGGCCGTTTCCAATATTGTATGTCGCTGGCAACCACGAGCCGGTACTGGGGCGTTCCGATTTACCGGAAGCTGACATAGGGTTAGGCGAAAACGTGGTGCTGGTAAATAAAGAAAAACCGTTTACGGCGTATCTAAAACGGGGAAAAATATACAATATCGAAAAATATAAATTTCTTGTTTTGGGCGGAGCGTTATCCATAGACAAGGTGTACAGAACGCCGCTTAAAAGCTGGTGGAAAGAGGAATATTGGAGCGATGACGAGAAGGCCGCCGTTTTCAGTTTATTGGAAAATGAAAATTATTTTGATTATGTGCTTTCACATACAGGCCCAAGCCGGATAAACAGGGTAATCAACAATGTTGACAGCGACTATATACCGAAAATCAAGGACGAAGTGTCGGCGTTAAACGAAATGATAGACGCAAAAATAACCTGCAAACAGTGGTTCTGCGGACATTGGCACAAAGATATATACTACTATGATAAAAATACAGTCAAAGGATATCAATACTTATATCAGCAGACAGCGCTGCTGGACGGCGATGATATTATTGTTCTATAGGTCTTGGCTTTTACCGGGTTTATATAGTATTTTGAAAAGAGACCAAAATGAAAATAGCCGAGTTACTAAAACAGAAAAGGACTCTTTCCTTTGAGGTGTTTCCTCCCAAAGACGAAACGCCTTTGGACGGAATTCAAAACACCCTTTCCCACCTGTACGATTTTAAGCCTGATTTTATCAGCTGCACCTACGGCGCTGGGGGATCAAAAAGGGGAAGGAATATCGAGCTTTGTGATGTCGTCCAAAAAAGCAAAAATGTCGTTATGCCACACCTGACCTGCGTCGGTCATACCCGTGATGAAATGAAATTAATAATAAAAGATTATATTGGCCGCGGATATGAGAATGTTCTTGCTCTGCGGGGCGATTTTCCTGAAGGCTGGGACAATACCAAAGGAGATTTTTCCCACGCTGACGAGCTAATCTCTTTTTTAAGCGCCCAGTTTCCGCAAGTTTGCTTCGCGGCGGCGGGCTATCCGGAGAAGCACATCAGCGCGCCATCAATGGAATCGGACATAACGTACCTTCGTTCCAAGCAGGACAGCGGAGCCCAATTCATAATTACCCAGCTTTGCCATGACGTGCCGGCCTTTCAGCGTTTTCTGGAGCAGATACGAAAAGCCGGCGTTACCATTCCCGTCATAGCTGGTATTATGCCGGTGTTGTCATGCGAGCCCATTATCCGCATGACAATTTTCAACGGCTGCTCAATTCCGGCGGAACTCGCCGCCATCATAGGCAAATATCAAAAAGATCCAGCCAGCTTCACCCGAGCCGGCATTGAGTACACCGTTACCCAGCTTCACCGTTATATCGCCGCCGGCGTAAACGGCCTTCATCTGTACACGCTGAACAAGTGGGAAAGAATCACCGAGGTGCTGAACATAGCGGGGATCAGCAACTAGCTTTTGTACATACGCCCCTGGACGAAAAGCTGAAAGGCGGTGGCGAAAATGAAAACCGGCCAGGAAAATTTAAAACCTATCAATAAACCAAGCACGATGAATATGCCGATTGCGAATAACCAGATCGCCCCGCTGAACATACCAAAACGGCTCGCCTTTGCGGGATCACTCCATATCGCCATTTCTCCTTCTACTACCTTGTCATGAAGATTCTTTGCCCAGGGTTTAAGCCTGTCTTTCTCGGTAAAGATAAGAAAAGCAAGTATGCCTATGCCGGGCAGAACAAAAGGAATTAATACAGAGAGCATGGGAACTATCATCCCTAAATTAAAATTACCTTTTATTTTAAGTCCGAAGTAAACGACCGGCATGACAAAAAGACCAAAGGCGATCAATAGCGCGGCGACAGCATACCAGATACCGCGTTTCTTGCTTACCGGGCGCATTGAGGCCGTCTCCTGAGTCATGCCCAGCCAGGTAAAGCCCGCCGCGGCGATGGTAAGGAAAGGCATCATTGCCCCAAAGAAAGCGGTTATGTTGATATGCTCGTTCAACCCTGTTTTTCTTGCCGCGAAAAGGGCGATAACCGCTATGATTATGCCGAAAAGCGCCACTATGCCAAATGACACATAACCCGCAACGCGTTTTGCCGGCATATACGCTGTAATGTCCATATAAACCTCCTCAAATACTTCTTTCCGTTTTTTAAGCGACATCTCATCCGCCAGAGCGGACACGTCGCCTAACTCCGCGCTTGCCTTCGCGAACGCCGCTTCCATATCCATGCCTTTCCTGATAAAGTTTTCAACTTTCGCGTTCAGGTTAGTCATAAGTTCTTCTTTGAAGTCCGCGAGCGCCTCTGTCTGCTCGTACCCTTCAAACAGTGAATCAACAAATTCTTTCGCGTTCATTTTATTTCTCCTCCAATAGATCGTTAATGATTTTCTGCGTGAATCTCCAATCACGCATGTTTTGCTCAAATACCGTCCGGCCCTTGTCGGTTATCCGGTAGTATTTCCGCCGCGCCCCCTGGGTCTCGTCGCCCCAGTACGATGT
>Ga0268262_10004596_pt1 | contig 14178 bp, 12 predicted proteins | sample TergutNc150P3_FD_190354 | JGI IMG/M metagenome (GOLD analysis project Ga0268262, IMG submission 190354) | Nasutitermes corniger P3 segment gut microbial community from laboratory colony in Florida, USA - Nc150 P3 (SPAdes) (version 2) | ecosystem: Host-associated > Arthropoda: Insects >... | reverse complement strand
ACATAACGGCGAGGCAATGCCCAGAAGGGAAGCGGGGATAATGCCGGCTATTCCCATGTCCGTATTCCGCATTTTGACAAAAAGCGCGTGGACTTTCTCTTTGCCGAATACGGAAACAAGGGAACCTGCCGCCATTCCCGCTAACCAGTACCACACAATTTGTTCCGCCTGAATTGAGACGTAGTACCAGAGGTATATCAGTTCCCTTGTAAGTGTTTCGGTCATTGTGACGCGCCGTTCCCGCCTGTTGTACAATAGTATAGTAAAATAAGTTAAGTTTATACAGGAATATGCGGAACAATTCAGGAGAAAACGCAAGGGCTGGCCGGGAAGTAACCAGGGCAACGAAGTTGCCGCAACTTCCTGGACAGCCCCACAGACTCCGCGGCTTGAAAGGCTCATTTCCACTTATCGTTGACAAAAATGAAAAAAACACTTGACAAAGAAAGGGAATATGAGTATTATATTCTTATTGGTGTTGCGTAATCGTTTACGCAACTGTGTTATTTATTCCTTGGAAAGTGTAAAGGGGATAACGTTCCGTATTGCGTAATCGATTACGCATAGTTATGTATGTACCTGTTTTTTGGAGGATTGTATGAAGTATATATTAGCCCATGACCTTGGAACTTCGGGAAACAAAGCGACTTTATTTCCTCTGGATGGGAGTCCTGCAACGAGTTCTCTTTTTGAATACCCGACCAATTACCCGTTTACAAACGCGGTTGAACAGGACCCGAATGATTGGTGGAAGGCTGTATGCGTATCCAGCCAAAGGCTTTTAGAAAAAACAGGAGCTAATCCAAACGATATTGCCGGAATGAGCTTTACAGGCCAGGGTATGGCATGCCTGATGGTTGATAGAGACGGTAACCCGCTGGAAAACGCGATGATTTGGGCCGACTCCAGATCTATTAAAGAAGAAGCCGAAATAGAGCGGCGTATCGGGAAGGAAAAATTTTACCGCACTACCGGACACCGTATCAGCGCTTCATATGCGCCGCCAAAACTTATGTGGGCAAAAGAAAATAACGGCGATGCTTTTCGAAAAACGTATAAAATACTCCAGCCGAAAGACTACATAATATTAAAACTTACCGGTAATTTTGTAAGCGAGTACAGCGACGCGAACATGGCAGGCCTGCTGGACATCAATAACCTTAAGTGGGCTGTAGATATATTAAAAGAACTTGGGATACCGGAAGGAATATTGCCGGATTTGTATCCGTCTACCGCGCAAGTGGGGAAAATTACAGAAAAGGCGTCCAGGGAAATAGGCCTTCCTCAGGGAATTCCTGTAATAGCCGGAGGAGGAGACGGAAGCTGCTCAACGGCCGGGGCGGGGGTATATGAAGAGGGCAGCGCTTACGCCGCGTTAGGGTCGTCTTCCTGGATATGCATGGCTACCAAAGAGCCTTTTTTTGATCCGCAAATGCGTACCTTCAATTTGGTTCATCTTGATTCCAAACTTATCACCCCCTGCGGAACCATGCAGGCGGCTGGTTTTTCATACAACTGGTACCGGGGTACGTTTTTCAAAAAAGAAGCCGAAGAAGCTAAAGAAAAAAACCAGAACCCTTATGAAATTATGGATAAGGGCGTACTGGAATCGGTCCCCGGAGCGGGAGGGCTTTTCTATCTTCCTTATCTTTTGGGCGAACGATCGCCGTGGTGGAATCTTGACGCCCGCGGCGCTATTATCGGCCTTTCTATGACTTCAAAAAAAGAGGATGTTTCCCGGGCAATCTTGGAAGGAGTTGCCATGAATTTAAAAATTATTCTTGACATTCTTGAAACACAGGAAAATGCCGCAAACCCGGAAAAAATAACGATGATTGGCGGCGGCGCCAAGGGGAAGGTATGGCTCCAGATATTTTCGGATGTGTGGCAGAAAAAACTTGATGTGCCGCATTATACCGATGATGCCACCAGCTTGGGTGCCGCAATCTGCGGGGGGGTAGGCGTCGGGGCTTTTAAGGATTTTTCCGAAGCCATGAGGCTTAACCCGGTACGGGAAGTTATTATTCCCAACAAGGAATTTGCCCCGCGTTACAAAGAACTGTATTCGATATTTACGGACGCCTATTCAAGTTTAACGGGAGTTTACAAGCGGCTTGCGGCATACCGTATGGAAAACGCATAGTGTCATTCATCATAAGGAGAATAGAGTATGACGGCAACGGAATCGTTGAGAAAAAGCCTTACACCGGAAGTTTTCGCTTCTTATGTTGATTCGGCTTTTTTAAAACCAGGATCGGCCTACGCGGATTATGAGCGGCACTGCAGGGAAGCCGAAAAGTACCGGTTTAGAATGGTGGCCATTCTTTGCGGGCCGGTTAAAATCTGCAAGCAGGCACTTGCCGGCTCAAAAGTCCGTGTCGGCGGAGCCGTAGGTTTTCCGCTGGGAATAATAACAAAAGAAACCAAGCTGTTTGAAACCCTGGAAGCCATCAAAAACGGCGCGGACGACATTGATTATGTGATTAATTTAACTGAAATGAAAGAAAAAAACTACAAATACATAGAGCAGGAAATGGCGGATATCGTGGACGCCTGCCGCAAACATAATGTGATATCCAAAGTGATCGTTGAAAATTGTTACCTTACCGATCAGGAAAAAAAGGAAATATGCCGGATTGCTGTAGAAATAAGGCCGGATTTTCTCAAAACGTCCACAGGCTTTGGTCCCAGCGGCGCTGTTGAATCGGATGTGCTGCTTATGAAAAAAGAGCTTGGGGACAAGGTAAAAGTAAAAGCGTCAGGCGGCTTAAGGGATTTGGATACAACCTTGTTGATGATAGCGTCCGGCGCGGAATGTATAGCTTCTTCCTATGCCGGAAAAATTATGGAAGAATTTTTATCCCGCATGTGAGTGAATTGAGGAGTTCTTATGAAGGCGGTAGTGGTTAACAAGCCCGGTGACGTGCAGATTACGGAAATAGAAAAACCAAAACCAAATTCCCGCGATGTAGTCGCAAGGGTCCTGCATTGCGGCGTTTGCGCCACCGACATTTCAATAATAAACGGTACTTTAAACCTGTATAAGGTGGCGGAAGTTCAGTATCCGGTAAGAATAGGGCATGAATGGGTTGGTGAAATAGTAGAGGCCGGTTCGGAGACAAAACGGCTTAAACCGGGCGACGTAATTATCAGTGACAATAATTATTCCTGCGGCGTCTGCGAATTTTGCCTTAGGGGCGAATATTATCTTTGCCGCGAAAGCCGGGCTATCGGTACTTTGGGTAACGCGTGGCCGGGCGCTTTTGCGGAATATATGATAATCCCCGAACGCCTGGCCTTTAAGGTTCCGGATAACGTACCTTCCGATATTGCCGCCCTGGTAGAACCGGCGAGTATTGGGCTTTTCGGCCTTACACGGGCGCCCCTTGGGCCTGGGAGTACTCTTCTTGTTATGGGAACCGGCGCCATTTCAATGGGGGGTATGGCCTGCGCCAAGGGATACGGAATCGGAAAAACAATATTGGCGGGAAGAAAAGACTCAAAGCTTGAAATCGGAAAAAAGCTGGGCGCCGATGTCCTGGTGAATATGGGAAAAGAAGATATTAGTTCCGTGGTAATGCGGGAAACAAACGGCATGGGCGCGACTATTGTATTGGACGCGACCGGTTCGCCGGAACTGCTGAACACTTCAGTTTCTCTTGCCCGGGATTTTGGATGCATAGTTCTTCCCGGTTTTTATGAGCAGCTCGTCAGCGGATTTGCCATTGACAACGCTATTGCCCGTAATTGTACGATCATCGGATCCGCCGGCGCCCAGGATATTCAACGGCGTATCCTGGATCTTCTTGCCAACGGGCGCGTGGATCTTGGTCCCATGATCACCCACCGGTATCCGTTTAACCAAATTCTTGAGGCGTTTAAGGCAATGGAAAAAAGTAATGACACCCGGTGCAAGATTATGATCGATTTTTAATGGTGGTTTTTTTAGGTTTGTGCGTAATCGATAACGCATATTATATGAGCTGGAGGGATATTGAATGAATCGGGCGAACAGACTTCGGGAAATGTACCGCAAAGGCGAATTGATAAGGGGCATCCATGTGCAAATTGGGAATCCCGCGGTAACGGAACTGCTGGCAATGGTTGGCTTTGACGCGATATGGATTGATATGGAACACACGGGAATGACGACCCAGGAAGTTCTGCCCAATCTCATAGCCGTGGCGACTTCTCCTAAAGCAGCCTCTATTGTTCGTGTTCCCTGGAACGATCCGGTATTGGCTAAACCGGTACTTGAAATGGGCGTTGACGGCATGGTTTTTCCCATGATCAAAAACGCCGAAGAGGCAAAAAAAGCTATTGCGGCATGCCTCTATCCGCCGGAAGGAGTACGCGGATTCGGCCCGATCAGGGCTGTTAATTACGGGCTTTTAAACGCGACTGAATATGTAAGGAAAATAAGCAAGGATGATATTTTTAAGATCATTCAGATTGAGCAAATTGACGCGGTCAATGACATTGAAAATATCATAAAGGTCCCCGGTATTGACGCGTTTGTTATAGGGGCCATGGATCTCGCCGGTTCCCTCGGAGTGCTGCCGGAATCCCACCACCCGCAGGTAAAAGAAGCGGTACGCCATGTTCAGGCAAAAGCCAAAGAAGCAGGAATAATGGTTGGGTTTTCCGGCGGGTATAACGCGGGGGCTAATACCGGCATGGAATACTGGCTTGATGAATTGAAGCTGGATTTCATATTTGCGGGTTCCGATTTGTCACTGATAGCCGACGGCGCGAAAAAAACATACGAAGCTTTGATTAGAAGGTAGGTAGACAAAATGTCAAAGATAAAAATTGGATTAACAGGCGGGCCTGAAGGGTACGCGGAATATCTTGAGGAAAAAGGGTTTGAAGTCTTTGTCCGGCCCTGGCTTTCACAGGATGAAGATGACTGCATTAAACGCCTTAAAGGTATGGACGCGGCTCTCGCGGGTTCGGATCCTTTTTCAGCGCGGGTCTTGGATGCTTTGGGTGACAGCCTTAAACTCATTTCGCGTCTTGGAGTCGGTGTAGACGCTATTGATCTTAAGCATGCCGGTGAATTGGGTATTGCGGTCTGCAACACTCCCGGTATGCTTTCTGTACAGGTTGCCGAACATACTTTGGCGCTCATTTTTTCGTTGTACAAAAAAATACCTTCCTATGACAAAAATGTCCGCTCTGGTAATTGGGAAAAGCTTCCCGCACATTCAGAAATTGAAGGCAAGGTGGTGGGGTTTGTCGGTTTTGGCGGTATTGCCCGGCAAACGGCAAAGTTCCTTGCCGGATTTGACTGCACTTTAATTGCCTATGATCCGAACTTCAACTCCGATGCGGCAAAGAAGCTGGGGGTAAACGAAGTGTCAATTGATGAACTGTTTTCAAAAGCGGATATCGTGAGCCTGCACCTGCCGGCCGCGGCCGACACTGTCGGAATGGTTGACAAGAGATTAATTTCAAAAATGAAAAAGGAAGCGGTTATCATTAACACTTCCCGGGGCACTATTATCAAAGAAAGCGATCTTATTGAAGCTCTGAAAAACGAAACTATCGCCGGCGCCGCGTTGGACGTATTGGAAACGGAACCGCCCGGGAAGGAAAACCCATTATTTTGCTTAAACAATGTTGTCTTAACTCCACACTGTGCGTGGAATAGTAAGGAGGGTTTTTGGAGAGTTTCCAAAGAAGCCGCGGAAAGAGTCTGTGAATTGCGTGACGGCAGGGAAATAAAGAATTTAGCTAATGGTAATTTTTTAACGGGCAGGAAAGCGTAAAGAAGGAAGATAACGATGGAAATTGCCGGAACCTGTTATAAAGACGTAGAAGCGGTACAGCTTAAAACAGAAAAACTTACCGCAACGTATCTGCCGGAACTGGGCGGAAAATGCGCTTCTCTGCGTGATACGGCAACCGGGAAAGAATATCTTGAACAGGACAAGGGTAACGCCTACAGAAAACTTGAATACGGCGGTGATTATGTGGCGGCGGAATGCAGCGCTTTTGACGATATGTTTCCGTCCATCAACGAATGTTACTATGACCGGTTCCCCTGGAAAGGCGTTGAGATTCCCAATCACGGCGAATTGTGCGGCTTGAAATGGCAGCATGAAATAAAAAATGATACATTGCGGCTTTGGACCTTCAGCCCCAGATTTGGGTACTGTTTTGAGAAAACAATAACAGAAGGCCGGGAGGGGCGCATTCTTGTCAATTACCGCGTAAAAAACAATACCCAGTTTGAACTTGATTTCATTTACGCGCCCCACTGCATGATTGCAGCCGAAGAAGGCGGCAGACTTGTTTTGCCCGGAATACAGGACGGGGAAAGCGGGACGCTTATTTTCAGCACAAACCCGAAACACGGCGCGTATGGTTCGCCTTTTATGTGGCAAAGTACGGAAAACGGCGTTACCCCGGCGTCAAGGGAACAGTATAAATTCTTTTTTGACAAGCCGCAGACTTTTGGAAGAATCGAATACCAGTATCCTGACGGAAACGCCGTGGCCATGGAATATGAGGGCCAAAAACTCCCATATCTGGCATTCTGGGTAAATTACAACGTTCTTCATGATCTTTGCAACGTATGCTTTGAACCATGTTCCGGCAGCTTTGATCGTCCTGATCTCGCAAGGAAGCGGGGACAGTACAGCGTTTTGCCGGCTTACGGTGAATTTTCCTGGTTTATTTCATTTAACGCCTTTCAATGGAAGGGGTAAGTCCTGTGATGAATGATTTTTTGCCCGGCCTGTCGGCACATCCTGAATTTCTCTATTGGCAGGGGCGGAACGTGTAATTTATAGACGAATGTCTATGAATATAAATTTTATTTTATGGAGGAAGAAAATGAAGAAACTTGGCTTTGCAATCGTACTGTTGTCATTGCTGGCGATAGTATTGATTGGATGCGGAGGGAAAACCGGGGGAACAACGGCGGAAAGCGGAGAGTTTGATCCGTCGAAGATAAGAATTGCCTATGTCGGCAATTCCTTGAACCATCCGACTATCCGTTTGTGGACCTTTGGTTTTGAAAAGGCGTGTCAGGAACTGGGCTATACCCAGGCAAAAGTAATCGGCACCGATTCGGGCGATTTTACGGAATCCTATGTAGCCTGTGAGTCGTTCCTTGCCGAAGGCGGCGACGCCATGTGCCTGCCACTCTTTGATCCTTCCGGTTATACCCTTGTGGAAAGGGCGGGCAATCAGGGGATGAAGGTGTTTTCGCCCCATACGAAGCTTCTTGACGAAAACGGCAAACTGCCCCCCGGCATGACGTTCACTATCGGCCCCGACCACATATCCTATTCCAGGGCGGCCGCGGAAGCCATGGCAAAAGTCCTGAGAGGAAAAAAAGGCTCTATCGCCATTTCACAATCCGAGCTGATTGCGCATTTGAACGAAGCGAACGCGGCCTTTCAAAAAAGGTGGAACGAGATTGCCTCGGACTACGATCTTGGGGGCATAAAGATTCTCCCGACCCATGTTGAGGGAATCGGCAATGTAGACCAGTCCATTAACACCAACCTTTCCCTGATCCAGGCAAACCGCGACCTTATCGGCGTATACGGCCTTACAGGCGGCAGCGTCATAACCTGGGGTGACGCGGCGGCGCGGGCAGGCAAAGCGCCCGGCGAAATCATCATTATCGGAATGGACGCTACGGAAGGCAACCTTGACTATCTGGAAGCCGGAAAGGCCTACGCCCTGGTCGCCCAGCCCTGCTTTGAGGAATTTTACGAGGGAATGTACATGATGGACAAGGTTCTTAGAGGAGGAACAGTTCCCCTGTGGACCGAAATGGAATCCCCTATCGTAACCAAGGATGGGACCGGAGTCAACGGACCCGACTATCATCGTAAAATTGTCAACGAGGCAAAAGCCTGGTACGCGGGCAGGTAAAGAACGGTTGATTTTAGGTTCAGCCTTGAACCTGCGTTTAGGTTGAGACTGAACCTAAACGCAGGTTGAGACTGAACCTAAATACAGGTTTAAAATTTCCGGTTTCGATCCATGTCATTGGTTTCGATCCGTCCATAAGGAAAAGAAAATGGACTATATCCTGGAAGCGGTAAATATCACAAAGACTTTTCCCGGCGTTTTGGCGAACAAGGATGTCTGCCTTAATCTAAAAAAAGGGGAAATTCTGGGCCTTATCGGGGAAAACGGCGCGGGTAAATCCACTTTGCTTAAGATGTTTAACGGCATTTACCCTTACGGCACGTATTCGGGGAAAATTATTGTCGAAGAAAAGGAAATGCGCGCGGAAAGCCCCGCGGACGCGCTTAAATCCGGCATTGGTTACGTGCCGCAGGAAATAAACGTATTAAAAAATTTCTGCGTAGCGGAAAACGTTTACGCCCCGGATTTGCATCTTCGGAAATGGGAAGGGAAAGAAGGACATAATCATAACAATAGGGAATTATTCGTTAATTTTAAAAAACTCTATAAAGCCACGGAACAGCTTTTTAGGGAAAACAGCATAAACCTGGATCCCAGGGCGGACGTCAGAAAACTTTCCGTCGGGCAATGGCAGCTTTTAATGATAGCTAGAGCGTTGGCGGCCCGGCCAAAGGCGCTTATCCTGGACGAGCCCACCACCTCCCTTTCGTCAAGAGACGTGGGGCATCTTTTTGAAGTGATCCTGGAACTGAAGAAAAAGGGCATGGGAATTATATTTGTTACCCACAAGCTCGCGGAAATAATGGAACTTACCGACAGGGTAACCATATTAAGGGACGGCAGAAATATCTCCACCTTTGAAAGAAAAGACTATAACGAAGACCGGATTATCACCGATATGATCGGCCGGGAAATAAAGAATATGTATCCGTCCAGGGAAAGCAATATCGGGGAGGAAGTTTTACGGGTCGAAAACCTGACAATCGAACACCCCTATATCGCAAACAAGAACTTAATCGAAAACGTTTCGTTTAATGTCCGTGCCGGGGAAGTGCTGGGGCTTGCAGGGCTTGTCGGGGCGGGGAGAAGTGAAGTCTGCATGGGCCTTTACGGTTTAATTCCGGTAAAAAACGGAAAAATATTTATGCGGGGCAGGGAAGTTACGATAAGAAAAACCGGCAGCGCGATGAAGCAAAAAATCGGAATGATCAGCGAAGACCGCAAGAGATACGGCCTGAACTTTGTATGGGATATAAAGCACAATATTGCCATTTCCAACCTCAAAAGCATACAACGCGGGATTTTCGTGCTGCCGGGCCTGATGACAAAGATGGCAACCCCTTTTTTTGAAAGGTTAAAAATAAAGGCGCCGTCGTTAAAGACCATGGTGCTGAATCTTTCCGGAGGCAACCAGCAAAAAGTCGTTATCGCGCGGTCGCTTAACACGAACCCGGAGCTTATTATTCTTGACGAACCCACCAAGGGCATTGACGTGGGATCAAAAAATGAGATTTACCACCTGATAAACGAAATGGCCGCCCAAAAGAAGGCGATTGTCCTGATTACTTCGGAACTGCCGGAACTTTTGTCCATGAGCGACCGTTTTATCGTGATGGCCGAAGGCCGGGTAGTGGACGAGTTAAGCAAAGAAGACGCTTCGGAAAAAACAATTATGGAAAGGGCCGTTAAAACCGCCAAAACCGCCGGTTTGGAAAATAAAGGAACCGTCATATGAATAACAAGATTCTGCGTAACACAATCATAACGCCGGAAGTCGGCATTTTAATTCCGACCATAATAATCGGAATCGTCACGGGGTCTATTAACCCCACGTTTTTTACGGGCAGGTATCTTGGTTCAATTCTGAACGGGGCCGTTCCGGTAGGCATGGCCGCCCTTGGGGTAGCTTTTGTTATTATGTGCGGGGAAATCGACCTTTCTACCGGCGCGGTAGGCTGCTTCTCGGGCATAATGATGAGTAAAGCGGCTTTGTCCTGGGGGTGGGGGCCCGTGCCTTGCTTCCTGCTGCTCTTTTTCACCGGCGCGGGCATGGGGGCCATAAACGGCCTTATCGTCACAAAGGTCGGGATCAGCAGTTGGATAACCACGCTCGCGATGATGTATATATGTAAGGGGTTAAGCCAGACAATAAGCGGCGGCGTGGTTCAATCCGTTGAAAGCCTTAACGTAAAGGCTTTCGGCATGGCCAGGCCTTACGGGTTAAGCTATTTTGTCTTTATTTTCGTTTTTATACTTGTCGTGGTGGACCTTTTGATGCGGCATACAAAGTTCGGCTATGAGTTAAGAGCCACCGGAGGAAACCTGGAAGCCGCCGAAATGGCGGGAATAAACGTTAAGACGCAAAAATGGCTTGCTTTTGTGCTGGCCGGGTTTTTCGCTTCCATGGGAGCCGGTATCGACGTTATTCAGATGAACGCGGGGGTATACACCCAAGGGGACGGGAGGGAATTTTTGGCTATTATCTGCTGCGCCATCGGAGGCATACGCCTAAGCGGCGGTGCCGGTTCAATTTACGGGGTCGCCTTGGGGATATTGCTGCTCAATGTCCTAAGAAGCAGTTTACGGCTTCTTGGGGTCAACATAAACATCCTTCTGTTTTACATGGGGCTTATATTAATTCTTGCGGTTATGCTTGACCGGTTTCAGAATTACCTTAAATTGAAGACATTGGTTTACGGAGACAAAAAATGAAAACACAACTGCGAAAGCTTTCCAATGCTGTTCTTAAACAGGACGAATCGGGTGTTTTTCTTTCCATTGTGGGAATAGTTGTTATCACCCAAATTTTCCGGAATGATTATATTAACATTGAAAATTTTAAAACCATATTCGCGCAGGTAAGTTTTGTCGGCATTGTCGCGTTGGGGTGCAGCATTCCCCTTATGGCGGGCAATATCGACATTTCCACCGGAAGGACCGCGGGGCTTGCCGGAATAGTAATGGCGTCTCTTGTGGTAAACAGCGGGTGGAGCGCGGCGCCCGCGATTATATTCGGCCTTATCGCCGTTATTATTGTCGGAGCGCTGAACGGTTTTCTGGTTGTTTACTGCAAAGTCAATGATTTTATAGCCACGATGGGAACCTTATACATGGTAGGGGGAGCGCGGTATTTCTTTGTAAAAGGCCATCAACTGTCTTTTGCCAGGGTTCCGAATTTTACCTTGCATCTTATATTCCAAAACCGGTATTTCGGGATGCCCATATATTTCTGGATTATGCTGGTTCTGGTTATCCTGGTTACAATCGTTATAAAGAAAACGGTCTTCGGCCGCCGCCTCCTTATGACCGGCGACAACAGTGAAGTGGCCCAGTTGGCCGGCATTAATGTAAACCACATGCGCTTTATAGCCTATATAATCTGCGCCGTATTTGCCGGTATAGCGGGCATGCTGGTAACGCTGAGCCTGGGCCTGGGACTGCCGGAGAACGGGGACGGCTGGGAATTCAGGGCGATTGCCGGGACGGTGGTCGGGGGAACAAGCCTTATGGGAGGCAAGAGTTCCCCCATTGGGACTTTTTTGGGCGTTTCCCTTATGTTTATCGCGGAAAACGCCTTTGTCTTTCTTGGCCTTCCCGGAACCATGAGAATCGGAGTACAGGGTTTTTTAATGGCCCTGGCCGTACTTGTTGATCTCCGGCGCCAGCGCCGTAAAATACCGGCATAACAATTTTAGGAGAAATATGGACAAGCCTTTTGACTTTTGGAGGGATTTTGACCTGCGTCCGCGGAAAGAGAAAATAGAAAAAGCCTTCAACTGCGAAAAACTCAATTCCGCGGAGGATTTTCCGGTCATTGTCAGCACCAGGAATTATTTTGCGTTCGGCAGCAACCCAAGGCCCTTGGACTACTGGGAAAACCCCGCGTTTATGCTGAAATTTCAGCAGGATTATTATTACGAACATTTAAAGGAAGTCCAGGATGACCTGGTTCCGTATTTTATGCCATGGTTTGGAACAGGGGTGCTGGCTTCGGGCTTTGGCTGTACATGGAAAGCCCCTATTGGTAACGGGAATGATCCGTTTGTGGAAGGGCATATTATCGACAAACCGGAAGAGATTGCGGGATTAAAACTGCCGGACCCCCATAAAGACGGCATAATGCCAAAAGTACTTATGTTTATGGAATACGCCAAAACTCACGGGGATCTGCCTGTAGGGCCCACAGATTTGAACAGCCCCTTATGTACGGCCGCCCAGTTATGCGGTTATGATAATTTGTTTGTCTGGATGTATGAAGAACCGGAAGCCATTCATGATCTTTTGGCAATGGTGACCGAGGCGTTTATCAATTGGGTTACGCTTCAAAAAGAATATTCGGGCGAGCCCATGGACGCGTCAAACGGCCTGCAGGGGATATGGAGCCCGAAGGGCGTCGGTGTTTGGGTTTCTGATGATGATTTGGTTTCTGTCGGCGGTGATTTGTACGAAGAGTTCGTAGTTCCCTGTTATCAAAAACTCTTTACTGCTTTTTCCGGAGGCCATCTTCATTATTGCGGGGTTGGGACCCAACATCTTGAAAACTTTAGAAAAATTAAAGGGATACGGGCAATTAATAACTCGATACTGGGTAATTTTAAAGACTTTGAAACTCTTGCCAAAAGACGGCCCGCAGGTACGGCGTTGGAGATTCAGGACGGTGTTACCGCTAATCCCGAGGACTATTTCAGACAAGCCTTTGCCAATATCACCGATTTCTCCGGCATTATGGCGGGAGCCTTTGCTCTGGACACTCTCATGTTAAGCGACACCGGGACGTATGTCCCGGCACCGGAGGGCTGGGATCCTGTTAAAGCCGCGAATCTGACGGTAAAAGGAATCCGCGCGGTAGTGGCGGAAAAGCTTAATGCCGCGGCATGATTTATTAGAAAGGTATGTGGATGAAACTGTATAAATTGCAGCCTTTTTTTTTGGATTATCTTTGGGGCGGGACCGATCTCATAAAAAACTGGGGTAAAAAGCCTCCGTCCCTGAAACTGGCGGAAAGCTGGGAGCTTTGCATACACCCAACCGGGGAGAGCCGGGTTGCGGACGGCGCGGACGAGGGTAAGCCCCTTTCCCAGGTACTGACAAAAGCGGATTGGGGGGATAACTGCGTAAATTTTCCCGTCTTCCCTTTGATGGTAAGGCTGATTGACGCGGAACAAAACGTTTCCATTCATGTGCACCCCGGCAACGCCTACGCCCAGGCAAAAGGGGAACCCTGGGGTAAAACGGAAATGTGGTACATCCTGGAAGCTAAACCGGGGGCGGGCATTTACTGCGGTTTTAAGGAACCTATTACCAGTGAAGAATATGTCCGGCGAATTCATGACGGCACCATTACCGAGGTTTTGCGTTTTACCGAAGTCGAGCCGGGGCAGGCAATCAAGATCGAGCCGGGTACCGTTCACACCGTCTGCGCGGGATTACTTATGATGGAGATAAACCAGAACAGCAATATAACCTACAGGGTGTTTGATTTCGGACGTAAAGATAAAGACGGCAACTCAAGGCCGCTTCACCTTGAGGATGCCGCGGCGGTATCCAAGCTAACACCATATAAGGGCAGAAACCCACGGCTGTCTATGGGGCCGGGCAAAACCCTTTTGTGCGCAAGCCGTTGGTTTTCGGTGTATGAATACAGAAACGTGATGAATGCGGGCTCGGCTTGCCTCTCCGTCCCTACCGACAAACGAAGCTTTTCCGTCCTTACCTTTTTGGAGGGTGAAGGCCATGTAAACGGCCAATACTTTAACAAAGGGCAAAGCTTTTTATCCACCGCGGAAAAGGGAGTATTAAATATAGAAGGGCCGTGCCGCTTCATATTGGCAAAAGTAGTTAAGTACTTTGTGAACATTACTATAGACGGTACATATATCAACGGCACCGTCATTGACCAGGATAGTTTTATGCTGGCCGAAAACAAAATCCCCCTCCAAACGCGTCAAAGCGGGGAGTCGGCTGTACAAAATCTGACAACCCTTGTAGCATCGCTTCTGGAGCAGGCAGGCCTCACCGTCGATGATGTGGAAAGGATCGGTATACCGCAGGATTTTAACAATCGCTGCGGAAACAACGCGCCTGTCGCGGAGATGCTGAAAACATATTACGGCCCGGCGGTACCCGTCACCAATGATGTAGTTTTTTAAACCCCAGTGTTATAGTTGGTTATGATTCCTTTCCATCCTCTGGTTGTTTCATGGTTCAACGAACGTTACGGCAAACCAACCGCGGTCCAGAAAGAAGCCTGGCCCCTTATTGCCGACGGAAAGGATCTTTTGGCCA
>Ga0268262_10004595_pt1 | contig 14184 bp, 13 predicted proteins | sample TergutNc150P3_FD_190354 | JGI IMG/M metagenome (GOLD analysis project Ga0268262, IMG submission 190354) | Nasutitermes corniger P3 segment gut microbial community from laboratory colony in Florida, USA - Nc150 P3 (SPAdes) (version 2) | ecosystem: Host-associated > Arthropoda: Insects >... | reverse complement strand
GCGCGGGATGGATATTATTAACAAAAGTTTTTTCTAAATCATCAGAAATAGAACCAATAACCGAACAAATAACCGGTAAAATTTCCCTGCTTATTTATCCCGGACTTTTTATCTGCTGGTTAGTAAGAATGAGCGGATGGGAAAATTCCGCGGCGACACTCTTATTCTTATTCGTCACATTCAGCAGTGATTCAACCGCGTGGCTTTTCGGTTCGCTGTTCGGAAAAAACAACCGCGGAATAATTCCGGTAAGCCCCAACAAAAGCATTGCCGGATTCATAGGCGGAGTGTTAGGTTCTATAATTGTAGCCGTGGGAGCCGCGTTTCTTTTTCCCAAAATATTTGTTTATTTAAACCTTGAGATTCCTTCCGGTAAACTGGCAATTTTGGCGGCTATTCTGGGCTTCTGTACCGGTATCGCCGCGTCGTTAGGCGACTTGGCAGAATCCGCGATAAAAAGAAGCTGTGATTCAAAAGATTCCGGGAATTTGATGCTGGGACGAGGCGGCGTTCTTGATTCGATTGACTCCATTGCCGTAGCCGCCCCTGTATTTTATCTCCTGTTCAACATATTTTTCAGAGTGTGATGAAAAAACGCATCGCTGTTCTAGGAGCGACAGGCTCAATAGGAAAAAGTTCCCTCGACATAATTTCTCGCGACCCTGAAAACTTTGAAACAGTCCTTCTTACAAGCCGCTCCCGCCGCGACAAACTTGAAGATTTGTCCAAACAATTCCCTGCCGCCGTTTGCGTCCTTGCCGACGACCCCAACGGCAAAGAAAAACTTTTAACCGCAATTGCCGAAACAAAACCCGACATAACAATAAACGGCATATCAGGCGCCGCCGGACTGGAACCCTCTCTCGCGGCAATCAATGTCGGCTCTCACCTTGCGCTGGCAAACAAAGAGACAATCGTCATGGCTGGCGATTTGGCTATCCGCTCGGCAAAAGAAAAAAATGTAAACATCATTCCCGTTGACTCAGAGCACTCCGCAATTTTTCATCTTCTGCGCTTTTTTGCCGAGCAAGGGCACAAAAGCGAAAATGTAAGCGAAATAATTTTAACAGCGTCTGGCGGTCCCTTTAGATCTTTGAGCCTCAAAGACATGGAAAAAGTAACTGTAAAAGACGCTCTCGCCCACCCCACATGGAACATGGGGCAAAAGATAACGATAGATTCCGCGTCAATGGCGAACAAAGGATTGGAAATAATCGAAGCCTGCGTTTTTTTTAACATGCCCAGCGAAAAAATAAAAGTGGTAATCCACCCACAGAGCATTATTCACTCGATGATCCGTCTTTGCAACGGCGTAATTTACGCCCAGCTTTCCAAACCCGACATGCGCCACCCCATTCACGACGCTATCTACTGGCCCATAACAACCAAGTCAACATTAGAACCTATCAGCTTTGATTCTCTCACTCTTGAATTTTCCAAACCCGACCCCGATAAATTCCCCATGTTAAAATACGCGTGGGAAGCCGCAAAACAAGGGGCGTTATATCCATGCGCCTACAACGCCGCAAACGAAACAGCGGTTACGGCGTTCTTGGAACAAAAGATTGGTTTCCTGGATATTCCAAAAATAACGGAACATGTTTTACAGGCGGACTGGAGCGCCGGAGCTTTGGATTTGGAGACAGTCCTTAGAGCGGACGCAGAGGCAAGGCGGAGAGCGGGCTCTTTAATTTTTTAACCACGAACTTCACAAACACTCACGAACTTTAGCTTCGATATCTTATCGTTGTTCGTGTGGTTCGTGGTTAAAATTCTCTTGACAAAAATTCAATATTTTTATATATTTAATATTATGAGAAAGCTTCTACTTTTTTGTATTATTTTATTGGTTTTTCTTGCTACGTGCAAAAAAGCACCTCCTGCGGTAACAGTAATACCTGAAAATAATATTACTACTGATGAAAAAGTTGAAGACAAAGTTTATATTGATAACAGTAATAGAAAATATGATGAATTATATGTTAATGAAAAATATATAGTATTTGAAGAATCATTATTCTCTGAAGTTGCCGGATTATGGTATACTAACGGATTTAGTGTATATGAGTACAATAAAAACTTGGAAACAACGGAATATAAGGATTCGGGAAATAAATTGTATTTTATAGGCGATGGTCCTTATAGTTATGATGGTATTTATAATGACTTATTATTTATTGACGAAGGAACCGGTCCCGATGTAAGAGCAATTCACATAATTGATCTTACCAACAATAAAGAAATATTTGTCGGAACATATCATGGATCTTACTCGTTTGAAAATAATATTGTCAGCGGTTTGACAATGTCAAGTGTAGGATATGGAGACTATGACGATAATATAAAAACAAGGTTTTACGAACTCATGGAAGACACTGAGACATCGGAAAGTGATAACGGGCTAAGTAAAAGATTTGTTGTAAGATATAATTATAATGTTTTAACAAAAGAAATATATCTCCTTTACGGAACCTATGTTTATGAGCAATAAATATAGTATAAATACTCAAAATATGCTATCATAAACTCATGATAATTTTAAAAATTCTGCTGGGGCTTTTTGGGCTGGGGATTGTGGTTTTCTTCCATGAGCTTGGGCACTTTCTTGCCGCGCGCCTTGTAAAAATAGATGTGGAAGCGTTTTCTATCGGATGGGGAAACCCTATTTTAAAAAAGAAAATCGGCTCTGTGGAATACCGCTTGGGAGCGTTTCCGGTGGGCGGCTATTGCAAAATGAAAGGCGAATCCGATTATAACGAAGCTTGGGAAAATACAAATAAAGGGATAAAACCGGAAGAAGGCTCTTACCTTGCGGCAAGCCCGGCGGCTAGAATACTTGTCGCCGTCGGCGGTCCGTTATTCAATTTGCTTTTTGCGATTATCCTTCTTTGCTTCCTTTGGGGTTTCGGCTTTGAAATGCAAACGCTTGATAACCGGATTGTTCTTGCATCGGAATTTTCCGGCGAAACTTTTCCGGCGGATAAGGCGGGGTTAAAGACAGGCGACCGTATTATCAATATTGACGGCAAAGAAGTTAACTATTACCATGAGGTGCAGGAAAATATCGCCATAAATCCGGAAAAAAATCTTCCCATAACGGTAGACAGAAACGGAAAACTTATCAATTTGCAGGTAACGCCGGCGCTTGATAAATCCAGCGGAGCGGGAAAAATAGGCGTGTATTTTTGGACGGATTCAGTAATAGAAAATGTGGCGGAAAGCAGTCCCGCCCAGAAAGCGGGGCTTTTGCCGGGCGACATTATCAAATCCGCAAACGATACGCCTATACGCAATACCGTCGATCTTATGAAGGTTATGGATCAAAAGCCCGATCATCTTGATCTGGAAATAGACAGAGGCGGCGTTAAAGAGCGGGCTTCGCTGGATACAAGTAATCCGGAGAGCGACACGGGTATTTCATGGAAAATTATAACTTACCGCACTCCCAACCTTTCAATTCCGGCGGCTGTCGCAAAAGGATTTAAAGAAGGGTACAAAAATCTTACAGTATCCATTAAAAGCCTCAGGCTCCTTTTTAAGGGAATTGATCTTACAAAGGCGGTTTCAGGACCTGTGCGCATAACGTACATGATGGGAGACATGGCCGCTCAGGGCTTTGGGCAGAGCATTGGAACAGGGCTTAGATACTTTATCGACTTTATCGCAATTATTTCCATTGCTCTTTGCGTAATGAATATGCTGCCTCTGCCCATTCTTGACGGAGGAATGATTATCCTTTTTATTGTGGAAATGATCCGCAAAAAACCCGCCCACCCAAAAGCAATATCAATTTTTCAAGCCTGCGGAACGGTTATTATTTTTACATTGATGGTTTTTGCGCTGTTCGGCGACATTCTTTATTTTATTCATCGTTAGATGGGAGGGAGCATGAAAAGCAACATTACCTGTTTGTGCGGAACAAGTATTCTTATTGATTATGAGGAAGTCATCGATCTGGATCAGGAGCCTAAGTACCTTGAGGAAATTTTAAACGGTACGTTTATGACTTACAAATGCTCTTTTTGCGAAAAGAAAAACAAGCCCGAATTTCCAATTAACATTGAATGGAAATCCAAAAATTTAAAAATGAGGATAATACCGGAACTTGAGCGCGGCGAATTTTACCGCGATAAAAAAGACGCTTACAAATTTGAAACAATTATCAGTTACCCGGAAATGGCTGACCGTCTGGCGGTAATAAATGACGGGCTTGAGCCTGTTGTGATAGAAGCGTTAAAATCATTCCTTTTGGATAAAGCCGCGGAAAGTTATCCCGATAAAGAGGTAAACGCGTGGTATCATTTGAACGATCCGGCTTTTATAGAGTTCCATCTTGACGGAATAAGACAGGGGGAAGTCGCGGTAATGAAAGTTCCCCATGAGATATATCAAAAGACTTTTGACGATTATAAAAAGAACCCAAAGCGCGGAATTTTCCCGTCGCTTCGCGTTCGTTCTTATCTATCCGTACAAAATTATTTACGACCCGACGAGTTGAAGTAATCAGTCGTGAGCCGGGTTTTTCCTTACTTTCTTTATAGCCATTGTGACTGCCTGTTTAACGCCGTCAGCGTAGGCTTGCTCCGTCATTGCCTGAGAAGCGTAAAGCCCTCCAAGCAGTGAAAAGCGGTACAACGGTTTAACATTATTAAGCGCAATTGCCGCAATATCCACAATACACTCATTACAACGGCACATATTTTCATAACCGTTCTTTAACTGCTGCTCCATTTCTTGGATAACCAAAACTTCAGCTTCATTCTTTAGTAAATCAAAATCATATTCATCTAAAAACGCCATAATTTCCCCCGATATGTTTTAAATATATCAAATATACTATTTTTTATCAAGTAATTTATTCATTGGAAATTTCCTTTTCCGGCGGCTCAAATTTAGCGTATTTTGCGTTCATTTCCAGCTTAACTACGCCGGTCGGTCCGTTTCTTTGTTTCGCAATTATCAAATCGGTCGGTATTCTGTCAAAAGAAACAGGCTTTTCATCTTCTTTGTCTTTCTTGTTTTTTTTGGGTTGTTCGCGGTTTAAGAACAATACTAAGTCGGCGTCTTGCTCTATTGAGCCTGAATCCCTTAAATTCGCGAGCGTGGGGACTTCCCATTGGGCGTCGCGGTTAAGCTGGCATAGAACCACTATCGGGATATGCAGTTCGCGGGCAAGACTTTTTAAGGCGCGTGAAATATTGGAAATCTGCTCAAAACGCTGCGACTTGCTTTTTTCATCGGACGCGATAAGCCCCAAATAATCGACAAAAATTATTTCAACATTCTGCTGGGAGCGCAGTTTGCGCGCCTGAGTGCGAAGACTTAAAAGATCCATGTTCGGAATATCGACAATATAAAACGGTCCTTCATACAAAAGGCTCATAACATCTATTATTTTTTTATAATCGCCGGAGCTTAAAAAACCGGTTCTTAAATTCTGCGCCTGAACCTTTGCCTCGCTGCTTATGATACGCTGAACAAGCGCGATATTTGACATTTCCAAAGAAAAGAACGCAGTGGGTATTTTTTGGTGAAACGCAATATTGGAAGCCATATTAAGCGCAAGCGCTGTTTTTCCCACAGATGGACGCGCGCCTATTACGATAAATTCCTCGCGCTGAAAACCCGACGTAAACTGATCCAGTTTTTCAAAACCGGTTGAAATTCCGGTTATCGGATTTTTTGATTTCATTACATTGTCAAGGATTACAATAGTTTCTTTTAAAACTTCGCTGATTTTTCTTGATGTAAAAACCTGTCTTTCATCGCTTAACTTAAAAATAGTCTTTTGAACGTCTTCCAGTATTTCGGCGGCTTCTTTTGATTCATCGTATACTTTCACGCCGATTTCCGACGCTGCGCTTAACAGCGCTCTTTTAACGGAGTAATTTTTTACCATTTGCGCGTAATATTCAATATTAGCGCTTGAGGGAATAACGGTTGTAAGGCTTGAAACATAGGACGCGCCTCCGGCTTCGTCCAGCTTGCCCATTTGTTTTAATTCCTGAACTACAGTCTGAATATCGGGGCGAAGTCCTTTTGAGTCAAGACTCATGATAGCTTCACAGATGCGCGAGTTAGCGCGGGAATAAAAATCGTTAAAGTTAAGATGAAATTGAATGGCGGCGGATACGGCTTCGCTATCCGCCATCATACTGCCTAACGCAGCCTGTTCCAATTCATCGTCGTGAGGCGGCGTCTTGTCTCTGATCGATTGGGACACGGTACAGTCTCCTGTGTCCGCTATTCAGCCGCAGTTTCTGCTTTTTGTTCGGTTTCTTCTGTAACAGTTTCCTCAGCCGGAGTTTCCTGCGCAGTTTCCTGACGATCTTTTCTGCCGCGTTTTGGAGCCGGTTTGGAAGCGGAAGCTTCAACTTTTATTTCCTGCGCGATAATTGTAATTATAATTTCCGCGGACTGGTTTTCATAAAGTTTAATTGCCGCCTTGTATTTGCCTACGCTCTTGAATCCGTTACCGGCGAGCTCTATGCGCTTTCTTTCAATCTGGAATCCGTGTTTGGCAAGTTCATCCGCGATTGTTTGATTCGTTACCGCGCCGTAAAGTTTGCCGTTAGTTCCGGCGGGCATTGTAAGAGAAAGTTCAAAGGAATCAAGTTTTTCTTTTATTCCTCTTGCGTCCAGACGTTTTTGCTCTTTGCGCGCTTCTATTTCCGCCCTGCGCCCTTCAATTACTTTGATCATTCTGGGAGTGTAAGGCAATGCGATTCCTCTTGGGAAAAGATAGTTACGCGCATAACCTTTCGCTACTTCTTTTACGTCTCCCTCCTCTCCAAGAGTCGCGAGATCCTTGTTCAAAATAACTTTCATACCAAGCTCCTTGCTATTCTGCTTTGCAGAACAGACACTCCGAAAAGTTTTACGGAGTTTTCATTAATATCAGCCGCAAAAAAGCAACTGTCGCCCCGGAGTAGAGGCTTATAACTGCCGTTAAAACGACAGTTATTGGACGCTTTTCGCAATGCGGAAAGGGCGCCAATTATCTATTATTCCCAGTAAAACCAACGCCGCAATGGCAAATGTATTTAACGGGCTGAATAATACTACAATAATTAATACGTTAATTATTAAACGGAAAACGTTTGATCTTAGCGACATCCAGTACATTAATATACCGATGCCTTGCGCCAGATAAATTATAGCGCAAACAACAAATACATTCCATGCTAAAACGCTCAATATTTCAACTTTGAAAATACTTGTTAATACGATGACCGCCAAAGCACCTGATAGCGCCCAGATTGTATTCGCGGGAGAGTAAAACGCCAGTAATCCATGATCCATTTTTTGCCTTTTTATCATCGAAACAACGGCGAGCGTCATTTGACGATTAATAAAAAACAAAAAGAACATACTGATTAACGCTCCGCCTTTTAAAAGAAATATTTTAGCGAATTTCATTACAAACTCATGCATATCTACTTGCGCAAACAACGAACCAAATGAACCGCCGTCGAATAAATCTTCAACTGTTTTGGAAAGCCTTTCAAAGTAATCGGAAGAAGGACTGTTAACATAAAGAAGAAAAATACCCGCGCATACGGACGAGGCGATAACAAATCGATACGTCGTTCTCAGACCTTTTCCGCCCATTATCCATGTAAACCCAAGAAAGACTGCCGTTAAGAACAACGCTTCCGGCGGTAAATTTTTTATACCGTCTATTTTTGAAAACGCCTGAACAACCATAATAACGATATTTGCCGCCGCCGCCGTAATAAACACAGGCATATAAACGCCTGTAACAATTATTACATACCCCAGCGGCACAAGATAAAACAGCGAAAGAATTCCCGTCTTCATAAACAGCAGACTTATTGTCGTACAAACAAATAATGTAATAATAGGCGAATATTTATTAATACCGGGAAGCCTTTTCTCCATAGTTACGGAGGGGGAACCGTTTTCTTCTTCCTGAAACATTATTTATTCCGCTACATAGGGAAGAAGCGCGATGCTTCTTGCCTGTTTGATAGCCAGGGCAAGGGCGCGCTGATGTTTTGCGCAGGTTCCGGTAATACGGCGCGGAAGAATTTTTCCTCTTTCCGTAATAAATCTGCGAAGCGTATCAGATTCCTTGTAGTCTATCTTCATTTTTTGGGCGCAGAATTTGCAAACCTTTTTCTTGAAAAAAACTTTCTGCCCTTTTCCGCCGCGTCCGCGATCATCGCCGTCGCGATCTTCCATCTGCATATCCATTTCCCTGCCGTGGCGGGAATGGGGTTCGTTATCAAAATATCTGTCGTCTGACATAAAAATCTCCTTTATCTTAGATTAAATTTTAAAAAGGTATATCGTCGGTAAAACCGTCGTCTTTACCGGATGATGAAGAATAGCTTTGCGATTCCTGCGAATTGTTAGCCTGAGAATTATTGTTATTCTGTCTGTCTCCGCCGCCTCCGCCTGAGCCTCCGCCGCCTCCGCCCAAAAGCTGAATATAATTCGCTATTATCTCAACTTTGGAACGGTTCTGCCCGTCCTGCTGCCAGCGATCCTGGCGGAGTTCTCCGTCTACGCCGATCATTTTTCCTTTTACAAGGTATGATTGCAAAGATTCGCCCTGTTTGCCCCACAGTACAATGTCAAAGAAGTTCGCTTCGTCTTCCCATTGATCGCCGTTTTTCTTTCTTCTGTTTACAGCGATGGAAAATTTGCAAACCGCCTGCCCTCCGGAGGTGTATTTTAATTCGGCGTCTCTTGTAAGCCGCCCGATTAAAACTACATGATTAACGTCCGCCATATACTCCCCTATTCCTCATTTCTTACAAAGAGGTATTTAAGAAGGTTGGTGTTGAGTTTAAAAATACGGTCAAGAACGGTAATTTTTGCGGGGTCGGATTTAATTACCAAAAGAACGTATTTTCCGCGTTTTCTTTTTTTAATTTCATAGGCGAGGTCGCGATCCCCGAGTTCATCGGTTTTTTCGACTTCGGCTCCGTTGGCGGAAAGGTCGGAAAGCAGTTGTTCCCGTCCCGCCCTGTGCTGGTCTTCTTCCAAGGGGAAGATAACCATTAATTCATATCGGCGCATATATCCTCCTTATGGCCTTAATGTCCGGCAATGCCGGAAAAGAGGGTTAGCTTAAAATGAGGTTTAAGCTCTAGTTCAGGGTAGCAAAAACAGGGGTTAATGACAAGGGGTTTTTGACGGTTTTCAGCCGTTTTTTGGTCGTATTTTAGGGTGTATTTTGCGATTTTTTTTCTCGTTTTTTTAGTGTTTCCTCAATGAATATTATTCCTATTTTTAAAAATATAAGAGCTCTTAAGCGCTTAAAAACTTAAAGAAAGGAGACGTATTATGAAAATTAAAATTAACTTAAATGTTTTGGCAATCGCGACTATGGTTGTAATGTTAACAATAATTATTATCTCTATTATTATGGCGCGCGCCACTTATTCAAACAGTCTTAATGACGGTTTTATTAATACTTTGATGCAAAAAACAAATGCAAATAACAAATCCGCGACAAGTCCTATAATTTCCATTATTGATAAAAACAACCAAATAGCGGACGCTCATAGATTTTTACTGCTTATTAACGTTACACAACGCGTATTGGAGAGAACCGTAAAAGCAAACGAGGACATTGCCTTTATGGCGGTTTATTTGGACGACGGAACGATTATCGCGCACTATAAACCGGAACGTATCGGCAAGAATATGTTTGACGTTGACGTTGAATTCAGCGATTACACGCAGGATATATTTGACGCGATAAATAACGGAAAAACGTTTAGAGGCGTTGAATATGATCCTTTACTTAATGAGTACATAAAATTTATAGTAAAGCCCTTACATATAAACAGCTTTGACCAGAATTTGTCTATGTTGATAGGCGTTCATGAATCTTATATAAAAGAAATAGGGAGTATAAGCTTTTTTTCGGAACAGCAATCACAGTAACTTTATTGCCCGACTGCTTTAAAGTAAATATTAATTTGATAAATGTGCAGAGATTGTCTGCACATTTATCATGTTTAACGCTCTTTTTAAAAAACAAAAAAAACGCTTTCCTGCCGCTGCGGCAGGAAAGCGTTAGTCGCTCAGGCTGACCACTCCAGAGTGATCAGCCTGAAAAGCTCTGCTGCGGTTTTGCTTGGCAAAACATTGCGTCAGCAAAACTGCCCGCAGTTCTTAGTACGGCCGTACAACTCGTAAGCCGACGTTAGAACCTTTACCTTCGCTTGTATAAGCGGAACCATCATTAGTCCAACTCCTGGCTCCCGAACGCATGGCTGTAAAAGTATTAGTAATAACGTTTTGTCCAAAATCCGAACCTCGGAGCGAATGGTAGACATAAGTGTAGGCGGTGTTGTTCGTCCACATACCGCCAGTGTTAGGAAATCCCTTGGGATTGACGAATAATTCCGGTTGATCTTTAAAAAGTAAATAAGCATTATTAGCATCATCATTAACGTTACCGTTTTGGCTTAGTCTAGTTAGCCTATATAACAGACCAGCGGATACATTCCTAGTAGTAAAGGTATCGACCATAACAGTAATAATGTCTCCGAATTGTCTTGCAAAAGTATACCAATACGCGTTATTACCGTATGCCAGAAGATTACCTGGCTGGAAGTCAAATGTCATTTCCCACACGTTTCCATGCATGTCATACAAATCCCACGCATTGGGCGACTTCTTTCCAACTTCATGAGTCTTACTACCAGAGTTGCCAGCAACCCATCCGTAGTCGTTATTCCAAACATCACCACAGCTATACCGGGTCGTAGTTCCCGCGCGGCACGCATATTCCCACTGCGCCTCAGTAGGTAACCTATACCCGTTAGCGGCAGGATTTATTCTTACGGCATTCCAATAGCTATTATTTGCCGTCGGAGCATTGCTCTGAGCGCCGGATGGGATTGGTCCCCAAGCGCTAGGAAACGGGCTGTATTCACCGCCTCCTCCGTTAACTACTGGAACTGAAATCTCATATGCGGGCGTATATCCTTCTAGTATACTAAGTTTGTTACAATATATTAGCATTTCATAAAAGCTTATGTTTTCCACCGGACGTCTATCTTGAATCTCACCTGCGGTTACGTTAGTTTGATAACCGCTACTGTTATAATTCATTACTCTTCGCCATTCTTCCTGCGTTGTCTCATACATTCCCATCCAGAAACCGGTCAATCCTACCCAGTGCTGCTCCCGTTCAAGATCTGATCTTTGAACGTCAGTACTTAGAGTACCCATCTGGAACCAGCCGCCCGGTACCCGTACCATTGGTACAAACAATCTTTGCCTCTGTTTCTGTTTTTCAGCCGTTTCAAGCCATCTGGCATAAAGGGTAATACTTTTCGCTAAAGGAGCGGCAAAATTGTACGGTATTGTTTTTGCCGAGTTAATGTACCATCCTTCAAGCTCCCAGCCGTCTTTTGTTGGAACGGGAGTAATCCTTTCTTTAGCAAACGGTTGATCTTTAACACCCTCTATGGGGTCAAGACTGCTGCTGGAGTCGGTAACGAAATACACTTTGGGCTGACCGGTTGTTAGCATGGGGCTTACATTTGGAGGTCCCGCTTCAAAGTCGGCGTCTTCCGCGGAACGGGCGTAAACATAGTAATTAGTTAGTGTATTCAAAGTTTTGCCCTTAAAAGTTTTAAACGTCGTGGAGGTTTGCCATGCCAAATTTTTATATTCGGGAGGATAGTTGTTGTTGGTCAAGGTAGCGAGGGTACCGTCTGTGTGTATTGCGTATTGAGCTACCTGACGCGTTTGGTAACCTTCCCATGCGGCAGGGTTACCGCCGCTGACACCTGGCAGATCTTGAACTCTAACCGCGTTCACGGTAATAGAATTGTCCGTAGCTCCACCTTCGGCAACAAGTGGTCTTGTTACACTCGCTCCCGGTTTAGTCACTACTGCCTGAGTTGTTGCCGGCGGATTTATTGTCCAAGGTCCTGCTTTGAAGTTGGCAGTTTCTTTGGTACGGGCGTAGAAATAGTATCCGGAACTATAAGTAGGAGTTAAGCCTGTAATTTTCGTGCTTGTTCCAGGCGATCCCACCATAACGGCAGAACTGCCGGTTCCGGGATTAGGAGCACCGGGATTAGGCGATTTGCCTGCCTGGTATTCTAAAACGGTCTGCTGTTCAATTTGAAGCCTGTTCAAGTTTTTCGCTTCGGGTGTCGCATCCTCTGCTACTCTTACTAACCTTGATTCATTCAAAATAGTAACATTTTTGCCTCTGACATCCACGGTGCTTTTGGTTTTGTCGTTATTGTCTACAAACGCGTCCACAACTGTTACAGCGCATCCGTCGGCTTTGTTGATAGTTGCCGACAAGTTTGTCGGCATGATCAAGAAGTATTCTGCTGCGGTGTCGCCTGCCAAATCCACACCTACTAAATTGACTTTTATGTTAGTTCCGACATCAGACTGCACAAATTCACCTACAAATGTTCCTGAAGGAGGAGATTGCAGATTTGTATACGCAGTATCCGGCGTAAATCCTGTAATCGTTATACCCGTCCAAGGGAAAACTCCTCCGTTGTGTTTGGGAGTTCCTCTAATAACCGCAACCTTAGTTCCGTCGTAGGTTTTTACTTGCGCAGTCAGTCCGGTCAAAGTTATAGGAGTTATATCAAGTCCAAGATACGCCGCATTACTATTTACTTTCGCTGTTCTTTCCGCAATGTAAGAGCCATCGGGTACAGTTTCGGGCAGCGTATTGGTTACTTCACAATAGTAATAAAATACGCTTTTACGTTGAGTGCCAATAGGCGGTAAATAAGTTTGACTAGTGGCGCCATCAATCTTTTCTCCGTTTTCATTACTGTTTGTAATTTTTTTATACCATTGGTATGAAAGCGAGCCCCCCAGCGCCGCGTCCGGATTAGTTGCTATAACCCTCAGAGGTACACCATCTCTGTCATAGATTTCTGGTGTTTTGTAAGTAGCGCTTACAGGATGACCATTAGGACTAATAGAAATAACCGGAGCTTTTGCTCTTATTTCATTTCTTATTATAATTTTAGCCACATTGCTTCTTGCATATCTGATCTTTTGTCCGCCGTCATTCATATCAGCGGTTATTATGCTATTGGTTATCACAACATAGTAATAATATTCCCTGGGTGTAGTCAATACATTATCCGGCAATGTGTATGTTCCTTCGATATTGAATTGTACGCCTCCGACTGGTAACGCAGTGGTGGTAAGAAGTGTTCCGCCGACGTTGCTGTTTTCGGTATTCAAATACCATTGGTATGTCATCTTTCCTGTGTCAGCAACTTCCGCCGCGAACGACAAAGGCGGCACGCCGGTGGAGTTCTTGGCGTATATTGCGTCTTGAGGTTGTTTGGTAATAGTCGGAACAAGTGCGCTTTCTCCGACTTTCGGGAGGACAACTACTTTTCTTATCCCGCTTCTTACGGTTTTATTGCTTGTAAGGGTTATTACTACATAGTAGTAGAAAGTACCAGCTTTATCTGTCGGCGGGGTGTATATTTCCGCCGTTCCTCCTTTTTCCGCCAGAATAGGAGTACCGTTGTAGTTATCTTCGGAATCGGTAGAATACCACTGATAATACTTAGGCAGATCTTCGCCGGGTACCGTAACCGAAAGTTCAAGATTATCGTCCTGAATTGTTCCGTTTTTAGGCGGAGTATTCGGATCGCTCGGATCTCCCGGGTCTCCCGGATCCGTCGGCTCATTTCCATCGCCCTGGTTTGTATTGATCGGAAGCTCGTCATCGCCTCCGGGACCAGGTGGTGCAGGAGGCGGGGTGGGATTGTGCGATCCGCCGCCACCACCGCCGCCGCCGGAGTCATCGCCCGGACAGGCTGTAAAAATAACGGCTATTATCATGAATAGCACTGTTATTACGGAAAGTAATTTTCTTTTCATTTTTATCTCCTTAAATTAAAATTTTTACTGTTTGTTGCCCCTTTCCCTTTGGGATCGGGGCAACATCCTCTTACACATGATTCTTAGTAAGAAAGACTTTTTAAAATGCGTTTTTCATAGGCATTTCTCCCTACCGGTCATCCTTTTTCTCAAAGGACAAAAAAAGAGCCGGTAATTGCTTTGAATTACCAGCCCTCAAGGGCGGGGTGTATGTAAAAATTTAATTGTGAAGATTTAAGAAAACGCTTGTGTAACGGAGATTTGTTACAACAAGCTAATTCCTTTACAGGGCTTGATTTACGTCTACTTAGT
>Ga0268262_10004594_pt1 | contig 14185 bp, 14 predicted proteins | sample TergutNc150P3_FD_190354 | JGI IMG/M metagenome (GOLD analysis project Ga0268262, IMG submission 190354) | Nasutitermes corniger P3 segment gut microbial community from laboratory colony in Florida, USA - Nc150 P3 (SPAdes) (version 2) | ecosystem: Host-associated > Arthropoda: Insects >... | reverse complement strand
GGGGGGGGGGGGGGCAATATATTGCACGCCGTCAAGGCGTGTGGATGATTAAAATCCAAACGCCCCAGCGCCGAATCGCTCTTCCGCGATGAACAAAATGAGGCGAGATTTATCTCGCCGTCCGCGCTGCGGTCAGACGGAGGTATGTTACACTTTTTAGATAAGTAACTAATCACGATAAAAACCCCTCACTCCCAACAGCACGCCGTCAAGGCGGAAAATGAGAATTTTTCGTTTAACAGGGCAATTTTACTGCTCATGTTGTTATTTTCAAGTTTTTTTAGAAATTTGTCAAGCTCTAATTTTTGCTTAACAGCGAAGCATACTCTTTCTCATACCGCTTTAAAACAGAATTATCCGGCGCAATGGCGAGAGCTTGTTTAAGGTAGTAGACCGCGCGGCGTTCTTCTCGGCGGTTGTGGTAGATTTCAAATATGGCTATAAGGGCGTCAAGATTTCTTGGGTCTTCAAAAAGACTGGAGCGCAAGTTGGCAAGAACTTCTTCCTGATTTGTCTGTAAACGGCTGCGCAAATAATAGTATATGCTTTTTACCTGTCCGCTTGCCGCCGAGTTAAGGCGGCTTTCCAAAATTCGGGAAGCTTCGTCTTTTCTGCCGGAACTAATCAGCGCGGAAATATAAACGGCAGCGTATTCGTGATTGGAGTTATCACGGTCGTATAACTCACGGGCAAAGGTAAGCGCCCTTGCGTTGTTTCCAAGCCCGCGCTCAACAGTGTATGCGTCGCTTAAATCCTGGGCTGAGCGGCGGATGTTTAATATTTTGTTTAAATACCCTTGCGCCTCCTGCCATTTCTCTCTTTGAATAGCGTCCTTTACGCTCAGGCTTAATACGTCCACCGAGGAGCTGTTTGATTGCATCAGGCGCGCAAGCATTTCCTTGCCCTCCGCCTGATCTTCCGCACGCGCAGACTCCAGGAGCAGGTTGGCGGCATAGACAAGAGCTTGCGCGTCATCGGGATTAACGCGTAATATCGAGCGAAGATAGTTCAGCGCCGAGTCGCGGTTATGGTTTCCTTCAGCCTGCACCCTTGCACGCAAAAAAAGATATGTTCTGTTGTTTGCGTTAATCGAGGCGTAACTGTCCAGCGCCGCGTTTGATTGCGAATATTGCCCCTGTTCCAATAAAATAGACGCTTTAAGCAGAATAATTTCGCCGTCTCTCGGGTCGGCTTGCAGAATCTCGTCAATCGACGACAACGCCCGCGATACGTCTCGGTTTTCATAATAACAAATTGCCCGTTCTTTTTTTATTTGAATACTGTCGGGATAGCGGACTATTAGTTCGGATAAAATATTTATCGCTTCTTGCGGATTTCCAGCCATCCTTCTCGCTCTGGCTAAACCAATCCTTGCCGGATAACATTCATCGGAAATATCATAAGCCTGCTTAAAAGCTCTTTCCGCCTGGCTGTTTCTGCCCTCGCGTTGGTGTATAAACCCCTGAAACAAGGGCGGCAAAACGGATTTTGGCCTTAAATTCTGCGCTTTTTCAACATTACTTAGAATATTTGCGGCAATATTCGGCTCTGTTTGCTCATTTATCGCTAAAAACGGCAAAATATGCTCAAAAAAATCGACGGAATTTGAGGCGGGAGGGACATAAACGCCTTTTTCGGCCTCTCTGATTATTTTTGTATAGTTTGATGTCTGCGGAAGATCTATTGCCGGAAGCCTTGCAGGGGAATCGGGGTAAATTAACTTTATCAATATAGTATTTATGCCTGACATAGTACGGCCGAATTCCGATCCGCTTAATTCCTTGCTTCGGATTATTTCAACCGCTTCCAGCATAGATGACAAAATCCCTGTTTCTGTCAAACCGCGTATTTCTTCCGCAAGGCTGCCGGAAACTTGATTGGCTTTTGATTGTTGTTTCGGCTTTTTTACGTTCTTTTCGCCTGATTCCGGCCCCGATTTACAGGCAAAAATTACCAAAGCGAAGAAAAAAAATATAAAAACGCGTTTCCACTTTTTTAAAACCACTATTTGTTATCCAAAAAATAAAAATTTACAGGAGAAATTACTATAGATCACATATACAAAATACTATCATAATGATAGTATCATTAACAATGGATATTAAGAAAAAACTTAAATTTTTCTGCTGTTTCACATTAATATTATCGGTTTTTGCTGTAATATCATGCAGTTTCAATATTTCAGGCATTGATCGGTATTACATCACAGGTTCAAGTGAAAACAGAAAAAACCTGATAGAGCTTTTTAACCTTCTAAAAAAAGAAGAACCCGGCAGCGACGGCGAATTTGCCGTAACAAGGGAGATCGCCACAAGTTTCGCGCGGTTAAACGACTATGAAAGACTTATACACTTTTTAAGCGCAAAAACGATTAATAACCCGACCGACCCTTATAACGGCTACTATTTCCTGATGATTGCCTATGCCTATATCCAAAAGGAATCAAGCCCCATTGCCTCCCTTTATTTCGATTTAATCATCAAAAATTACCCTGATTTCATCATAAACGACGAGTCAATCCACCTTATTTGCCTGCGTAATCTTGTAAATGAGAATGTCAAAGTAGAGCGCAAGGTTTGGTATTACAATGAGCTTATCTCCAGATTTTCCGATAAAATCGACTTAGGAGTCAGTTATTTTATGCTAGGCCAGGCCTGCGAACAGTCCGGCGACTGGAACGGCGCGGTTGCGGCTTATACAAATTACCTGCCGTATTCGGGGACTGTAATACCGGGATTTCCCTATTCAGCCCAACACGCGAAACATCAGGTGGATTTCAGCCGTTCCCAGAAGGACTGGACTTTTGACAGCCTTGCATCATTAAGATCTGCTATAGAAACCGCTCTTGATAACAGCAACGCTAGCGCTCTTATGAGATACCAGACAAAAGTAAATTTTTTCGCCCGCTCCTGGGAGCAGGTAGAAACCGATGATATAGGTATGAACAAATTCAATCTTGCCCAATTTATGTACGGAAACCGAATTAAATACTCCCCTACTCTGGACGCTGCTTCAAATTCAAACGAGGCATTCTTAAAAACAACCGGTTGGTCTCTGTCTCTTAATACATGGTATCTGTACTTTAGAAAGATATACTTCCCGCAAGACCCGGAAATTCACGGAAGATGGGAGTGGGCAGGCATTTACTACGGAGAGAAATTTTGAGGTTATTTCCCGTATTTTTATTTTTCTTCATTGCCAATTTAACTTGGGCGCAAACTGAAGAAGGCAGACCTTTACGAAGCAAACAGCCCGACCCTTCCCTTCCTCTCCCCTCTAACCGTTCAACGCCGATTTTAACCCCTGCAAACTCGCTTGTTACGGATTTTGCCCTTGAACAGCCGCTGACTCAGCGTTATATTAACCAATTTTCAAGCCCGCACGGAATTGCCACCCTTAACGCCGTTCTGGAGAGGGCGAATTTTTATCTGCCCTTTATCAAAGAAGAAGTCGCCCGGCGAAATATGCCGCCGGAACTGGCTTACCTTCCGGTTATTGAATCAGGTTTTGTGATAACGGCAAGAAGCAGATCGGGCGCGGTGGGGCTTTGGCAGTTTATGCTGAACAGCATTTCGCCGTACAATATAAAGGTTACAGACCTTATTGACGAACGGCGTGATTTTGAAAAATCGACAAAGGCCGCCCTGCAAAAACTTGATGAAAATTACAGAACGCTCGGAAGCTGGGAACTTGCGCTTGCCGCCTATAACAGCGGACTTGGGGCGGTTACAAAAACCGTAAAAAGAACCGGCAAAAATGATTACTGGGAACTTGCCGGCAAAGGCGCTTTAAAACAGGAAACTACGCACTATGTGCCGAAATTAATCGCCGCCAATTATATTATTTCCCATCCGCGGAAATACGGCATTAATATCTGGCATGAAAAATTTGATTGGACAAGTATTCCTCTTAAACGTCAGGTTTCTATCGATATTCTTGCGGAAGAAACAGGAATTTCAAGAACACTGTTACACAGTCTTAACGCGGAATTGCTTCACGGGATAAGCCCCGCGGATCCGAATTATCGGTTAAAAATTCCCTCAGAGCATATCGAAAAAATTTCAGCCGTCCTTGAAAGCGAAGATCTGCCGTTGATCCGCTACTATTACCATATTGTTAAAACCGGCGACACATTATGGTCGATGTCCAGGAATTACGGTATAGCGGTAAATGTGATTGAACAGCACAATCCCGGGGTTGCCGGCAGATATTTAAAAATAGGGGAAACAATCATTGTTCCTGCCTTCGGTGACGCCCCCCTGCCAAAAATTGAGGCTGTAAACGTTCCGGCAGCTGCGCCGCCTAATTTTACAGGCACTTATGTGGTGCAAAAAGGCGAAACTTTTTGGTCTTTGAGCAGGAAATACGGGGTAGATCCTCAGGTTCTGGCCGAGGCAAACGGCTTTAAAATAACCGATATTCTTCGTGAAGGAAGAACGCTTAGAGTGCCGATAATATCAGAATAGACTATATGAAAAAACTGATAATTTTAACATTGATTTTTTCCTCCGTTACGGGTGTCTTTGGACAGGAAAAAGCGAGAATTTCCGGCTCTGTAGAATGGGACACATTAAACATTAGCGCAAAAGTCTCGTTAAATATGGCTCAGGCGGGGATAAAACTTCCTGCCGGAAGAACTCAAGGGGAAGCTCTTTTAAGCGCAAGTTATTCTCGCCTTATAGAACCGTGCCTTTTGGCTCTGCAGGTGGACTCTTCCGCAACAATCGCCGACCTTATCAACTCAGGTGAAATAACCCTTTCGCACATTGAGGCAATCTCACGCAGGGCAAACTCGTCTTCCCCCGCTCTTTCGCCCGACATGAAAAACATGACCACGACCGTAACAATTCCTATTTCAAATATAAGTTCTACGCTCTTACAGCACAGCAGAGCTTCTCCCATTTCAAGAACGTTAATTCCCGTTTCCACGGCGAAGTACACGGGGATAATCGTTATAGCATTAGATGCACTTCCCATACACGGAATGAACAGCTCCGCCATGCCTGTTCCGTGCGTTTTTCCGAAAATCTGGGACAGCGAAATGAATCTTATATATGAGCGCAATATGCTGGAACCTCAATTTGAAAACGCAATGGTACGCTACAGCGCGGCGCAGAATATTTTTCAGAAAAATCCCTCGGGGCTTTCCGAAGATTTACAAAAAGTTGTAGGCGACAGACCTTTACGCATTTTCGCGCGCGGCGTTTTCGGAGTAAAACCGACAGACCTTATTATCGAAAGAAGCGACGCCATGATAATTATTTCTTCCGAAGAAAACCGCAGACTGCTTTCGCAGGGAAAAGTTGTTTTTATTCTTGATGAATCTGTCTTACGCTATGATTTTACCGGCGAATAATTAATTTTCCCATTACGGCGGCTATAGTCTGCTGTAAGATAATACTCATCAATGTAGGTAATACCGCCGACTCCGGGAAAAATGTTACCGCTATTGTCATAACCGCGCTGTTATTCCGTAATCCGCCCGCTATAATCATGGCGGCGGTTTTCTCTTTACCGCATCTTGCGGCAAAACCGTTGGCTTTAGCAAGTAAAAATCCTGCGCTTGTTAAGAACAAACAAAGAATACCGACTTTCCAAAAAAGAATATCGTTAAATTTTACAATGGGCGCTATTGCGGCGGAATTAGCGGCTAGAACAAGCATAAGGCAAAATTTAGCGAAAGGATCTACCGCAGGACAAATTTTATCAGGTACTGCGCCTTTGCTTATTTCGTTTATCACAACGCCTATTATCGTGGGAACTACAACCATAATTAATAAAGAGATCGCTATCCCTCTCATATTCATCGCTATTTTTGTACCGACAAGAATCGACAGCGTTCCCGGAACAACAAGAGGGGCAAGTATGGTATCAATTAAAATTAATGAAAGACCCAACGCCTTATCCGCCTTAAAAATTGATGTCCAGATAAAACCCGAAACCGCCGTAGGACCGGCAAAAAGAAGAACAAAGCCCGCTATTGTATCGGGATTTGTTATAAACTTAGAAGATAAGAAAAAAGCGGCTAACGGCATTATTACATGAGTTGAAAAAAAGAAAAGTATAATCGGCGCAGGAGTTCTTACGGCGGTTCCAAGCTCAAAAAAGGTAAGTTTTAACGCGCCTGAAAAAGTCATAACAGCAAAAAGCAGAATAACATACGGAAGTAACGGCAGAAAAAATTCAGGGAAAATCAAACCAAGAGCGACGGACAGAGGAGTTATAACAGGCATAAGCCTGTTCATTTCATGATTTAATCTTAAAAGACCGGTCTTTGGCATTTTAGTTTTCCAGAATGGTAATTTCTACTCTTCTGTTTTTTCTCATTCCTTCCTCGGTTGAGTTATCCGCAATGGGCATATCCGCTCCGTATCCGCGAATTACCATACGATCCGCCGTACGCACTTTATTTTCAAGTAAATAATCCGCCACCGCTTTCGCTCTTTGCTGAGAAAGAAGGAGATGATCATCTCTTGTTCCCCTTGCCAAAGCGGTGTGTCCGCTTATGACAATATCCCTGTTAGGGTAATTTTTAAGGATAGCGGCGATTCTGTTAAGTTTCTCTTGTTCTCCGGGAAGCATCCTGTTTGAATCGGGGTAAAATTGAATGTTCTCCAATCTTAATGAAATACCGCCGTCAACAACATTGACGGAAACATCGGGGATTTTAAGGCGATCTATTTCTTTTTCAATTTCCGCCGCAAATTGTTCCCTGTTCATTGTTTCCGCCTCGACAAATTCAGCCTGCGCTGTTCCGCGGAATTCTATTTTTCTTTTGTCTGACATATCAAAAGTCAAGCGGAAATTTTCTTCGTAAGCGACTTCCTGCCCGAGCGAATGACTCCAATAAACAATTTGCTCAAAATCGCCCATAATACGCACAGGATATACGCGGCCTTGAGCGGCTTGAGGTCTTGAAGCTATTTTATAACTTACGGAAAAAGCGGGATAATTCTTCCCCTTCCATTCACGCTGTCCTATATAAGTATAATTCGCGGTGAACGGTATGCGGTACGGCTCTTCTATGCCGAATGCGTCTCTAAAATCGTGTATCTCGTAGCCTTCCGCTCTCCATGTTTCAGTAACTTTTATATCTTTGTTCGGAAGTACGGGAACGTTACGCACAACAGGCATATAATACTTTGGATCTATCGTAAGGTATCCGAGTTTATCGCGCTCAAAAACAGAATCATATTCTCTTGTCCAGAAAAATCCCGACCCTGTTTGCGATCTTGCCGCGGAATCATAGACAAGACGTTCCGATGTTTGAAAAACCGCCTTGTGCACTCCCCTGCCGTCTTTTACGTCGGTAACTTCCACCGCAATACGGTTAAGTATTTCAGCGCGGTGGCTTAAAACGCCGTTTAAAAAAACCGCCTCGTCTACAACTGAAAGAATCCTGTACCGAGCGCCCTTTATGTGTTTATATTCAAAAACATCGCACTGTGCGTTGAAAGGGCGCAAAGTATTTAACAACAAAAGAAGCGCAAGTACGGGTATTAGTCTTTTAATTACCATATATGGTAATTATATACTTTTTATTGCTATTTGACTACGGTTTTTTGCTATTCTTTCCTTAATACATATTGATCCGCAAGTTTACCTGTTATATATTTTCCGTTCATGTCCAACTGGATCAATTTATCCTCGGCTACTTTATAATGACTTGGCGTGTCGGCTGATATATCCAGTGTAATAAATTCGCCTGTATCGTCCCATGTAAAAGCGCCTTTATTGGTAAACGTGTTTTCAGGTTTGCCGACATAATCATACGTCAATTCATAAGTATCATCAATGTTTAGCTTTAAGCTGACATCAATGCCCATTCCGCTTGCCGACGGAATTGTGCCTTTATACATTCCCGACCAATCAAGAGTGAGTCTTGAATTGTGAATATCAACGGCTTTGCGGTTCGGCTGGCAGGAAATTAATCCCGTTACGGCAAAGACCGCCGCAAGTAAAAAAACAAACGCTTTTCTTTTCATATATCCCTCTCTTAAATATATTTTAACATAGAATATACTAAAAATTAAAGACAAAGTCGTATATATTATTAACAATGATTGTCGGATTTTCAAGTTAATTATCCCGCCTATGGACTTCCTTGAAAATTAGCGGTAAAATCAGAAAATGGAACCAATTATTCTGGCTTCAGGCTCGGCAAGACGGCAAGAGTATTTCAAAATGCTCGGACTTCCGTTCAATGTTATGCCCGCCAAAATCGATGAAAGCCTCTGTAAGCAAAAAGACCCGAGAAAATTAACCTCGGAACTTGCGGTAAAAAAGATAGAAAATGTCCTTGAGGAAATGAGAAACCGCCTCCCTTGGTGGGTTTTCGGAGCGGATACGGTTATTGCTCTAGACGATAAAATCTTCGGCAAGGCGCAAAACAGGGATGACGCCGCAAGTATGCTTAAAGAGCTGTCAGGCAAGGAACATCAGGTAATTACCTCGATGGCTATTTATAACGGCAGGGAAAAAAAGACCGATTGCCGCACTGTCTCCTGTAAGGTCTTTTTTGCACCTATGTCGGAGGCTGAAATTAACTGGTATCTTAATACAAACGAATGGCAGGGGGTAGCCGGCGCTTACCGTATTCAGGGTCTGGCTTCCTGTTTTATAGAGAAAATAGAGGGTACTTTAAGCGCGGTGGCGGGCTTGCCATTGCGTGAATTTTATGTCATGCTTAGAGATAACGGCTACCCATACGGGGCGTAAGCTCCGGACTCGGTCTGTAAGATCGGCGGGGGTCGATTTTCCGCTGTTTAAGGCTTGCCTGTAAACAGTGAGATATAGTGATGGTAGGGTTTTTACTCAAGTCGAGCTTGCCGCCAGGCAAGCGGATAACTCAACGGGAAAACCCAATGTTAGGAGGAAATTTTGGCTGTTGTAACAATGAAAAATCTCCTTGAATCAGGAGTACATTTCGGCCACCAGGTGAAACGCTGGGATCCCCGCATGAAGAAATACATCTTCGCCGAGCGGAACGGCATTCACATCATCGATCTGCAAAAGACAATTCAGGCTATCAAAGACGCCTACGATGCGGTGCGCAAAACTGTTGCGGGGGGAAAAACTGTTCTTTTTGTAGGAACAAAAAAACAAGCCCAACAGGCAATTCAAAAAGAAGCGGAACGCTGCGGAATGTACTATGTAAACAACCGCTGGTTAGGCGGTATGCTTACCAATTTCGTAACGATTAAAAAATCGCTTCTTCGTCTAAAAAAATTGGAAAAAATGGAAGTTGACGGAACTTTCGAAAATCTCACTAAAAAAGAGATCGCCTCGTTAGGTAAAGAACGCATTAAACTGCAAAAAAACCTTGGCGGCATCAAAGAGATGAAAGAACTTCCCGGTATCCTTTTTATCATCGACACACGCAAGGAAGCTATCGCAGTCGCCGAAGCCAAGAGGCAGGGCATTCCAATCATTGCTGTTGTCGACACAAATTGTAATCCCGACGGCATCGACTACCCTATTCCGGGCAACGATGACGCGATCAGGGCGATTACCCTCTTTACTCAAATTGTCGCAAACGCCGTTGTAGAAGCGGATAACGAAGTTGGACTCAAGATAATCGAAACTTTGGGCGACGAAGACGAAGACATGGAAAGCATGATGAACGACGTATCCATGAAAGAGGAAGACAGGGAAATCGATATCGAAAAATACACAACGGAAGAAGCTTACAAAGCCGCAAAAGCGGACGAGGAAGTCCCTGAAGAAGATGAAGACGACACCAAAATCAAAGTTGACATCGATAAAGTTTATAACGATGAATAATTAAAATTAAGGAGATTAAATATGGCTGATATATCCGCAGCAGATGTAAAAAAACTCCGGGAAAAAACCGGAGCGGGAATGATGGAATGCAAAAACGCTCTTGTCTCTTCAGACGGCGATTTTGCCAAAGCGGAAAAACTCTTAAAGGAAAAAGGTCTTGCCGCTCTTGAAAAAAGAGCCGGACGGGCTACCAATAACGGAAAAGTTTTTATTAAAATGAAAGACGACAATTCCGCGGCGGTGTTAGTTGAACTTAACGCTGAAACAGATTTTGTCGCGAGAAACCCCGATTTTATCGCTCTGGGCGAAAAAATTGCGGCTGACGCTCTTGCAAAAGGAGTAACCGCTCCCAATGACGAGCTTAGCGGTCTTGTTCAAGACCTTGCGACAAAAATTCGGGAAAACATGGGTCTTAAAAGACTGTGTCAGTTAAAAGCGTCCTCAAATGAATTTCTTACGCAGTATATTCACGGAGACGGCAATATCGGCGTAGTTGTAAAATGCGAATCGGACAAACCTGAGATTTTTAAAACCGAAGATGTAAAATCTTTTATTTTCTCTATCGCCCTGCACATTGCGGCTTTTAATCCTCTCGCCATTGACAAAACAAAAGTCGATCAGGCGTGGCTTAAAGAACAGGAAGAAATTTTCAAAGTTCAAATGGGACAGGATGAAAAACTTAAAGGGAAGCCCGAAAATGTTCTTGAAGGCATCCTTAAGGGCAAGGTTTCAAAGTATTTAAGCGAAATCTGCCTTATGGATCAGGGGTATGTAAAAGACGAAAAAATTACCGTAGCGAAAGCCGTTGAAGAATGCGGAAAGAAAGCCGGAGCAAAACTTACGGTAACCGAATACGTTTACTACAGAGTAGGCGCGGAATAATCAGGGGTTTTTATGCTTGATGAAGTACTTTCGACTAACGAAGAGCGAATGAAAAAGACGGTGGCAAGCCTTAAAGACGGGTTTGCCGCTTTCAGGACAGGAAGAGCGACTGCCGCTCTGTTTGACAGAGTTCGTGTAGACGCTTACGGGGAAAAATCGCCGCTTAATCAGGTGGCAAATATTTCAATCCCTGAAGCCCGTCTTGTCGTTATTCAGCCTTGGGATAAAGGTCTTATAACAGAGATTGAAAAAGCGATTCGTTCTTCCGAGTTATCGTTAAATCCGTCGAATGACGGAAAAGTAATCCGCATTTCAATTCCGCCTCTTACGGAAGAAAGACGCAAGGAGCTTGTAAAGCTTGCCAAAAATCAGGCGGAACAGTCCAGAGTCGCCATTCGCAATATCCGCAGGGACGGAAACGAAGAATTGAAAAAACTTTTGAAAGACAAAAAAGAAAAAATCACGGAAGACGATGAAAGCAAGGGAGAAGAAGGACTGCAAAAACTTACGGACAACTACATAGGACAGATAAACAAACTCCTTGAAGAAAAAGAAAAAGAAATAATGGACGTGTAAATGGAAAAAAATATCCCTGCTCATGTGGGCATTATTATGGACGGAAACGGACGCTGGGCGAAAAGCAGAGGGCTTGTCCGTACGCAGGGACATCTTGAAGGGTTAAAGACAGCGAAACGTATTGTAAAGGCGGCAAGCGATTTAGGCATAAAATATTTAACGCTTTACGCCTTTTCTACGGAAAATTGGAAACGGGCGGCGGAAGAAGTCGGTTTTATAATGGGTCTTATAAAACAATATTTGCGGGCGGAGTTTGACTTTAGCAAACAAAATAAAATTCGAGTCCGCCACGCCGGAGATTTTGACGGGTTGCCGCCCGACATTCAAAAAGAACTGTCCGATTCCATAACGGATACGGCAGGTTTTGAAGGAATGCAGGTTATTTTAGCGATTAACTACGGCGGCAGGGACGAGATTATCAGGGCTTTTAAAAAATTTGCGGCGGAAAGCGAGAATGCGGATGTCAGCGAGGATGTTATACAAAATTACCTTGATAATCCCGATGTGCCCGATCCCGATTTGATAATCCGAAGCGCGGGCGAATACAGAACGAGTAATTTTTTACTGTGGGAAGGGGCGTATTCGGAATTGTACATATCGCAGAAATTATGGCCGGATTGGGATAAAGAGGACTTGGAAACGGCAATTGCCGAATACCAAAGCAGAGACAGGCGTTTTGGAGGAGTAAAAGCATGAAAAAAATTATAGAAAGGATACTGATATTTGTAATCGGAATTCCGGCTGTTTATGCTATTATAATCCTGCTGCCCTACCGCAGTAACCTTGCCATGAATATAGTCACGATTTTCTTTTCCGCAATGGGCGCTGTTGAATTTTCAACCATGCTTGAAAAAAAGAATATTTTTATTTCAAAAATTGAAAGTTTTATTTTAGGAGCTATACTCCCTTTAACAATTACCCTTGTTATCTGTTTAAGACTGCCCTTTGAGATTCTTCCGGTCTTGGGAATGGCGGCCGCAGGATGGGTGTTATTATCTAAAGTTTTTTCAAAGTCATCGGGAATAAACTCTATTACCAATCAAATTATAGGTAAATTTGCTTTACTTACATATCCCGGTCTTTTTATCTCATGGTTAATAGTTATGAGCTTGTGGGAAATACCGGAGGCAACGCTCTTATTTTTATTCATCTCATTCGGCAATGATTCCTCCGCATGGCTTTTCGGCACATTGTTCGGAAAAAATAATAAGGGGTTAATCCCCGTTAGCCCAAACAAAAGCATTGCAGGCTTCATAGGCGGAATATTCGGCTCTGTAATTGTCGCCGCAGGAGCCGCGTGGTTTTTTCCGAATATATTTTTAAGACTCAAGGCAATACTTTCCGGCACTGATATACCGTTTTCAATCTTGATGATTAAGGCGGTTATTCTGGGCGCTTGCACAGGTATCGCCGCTTCATTAGGCGACTTGGCGGAATCCGCAATAAAGAGAAGCTGTGATTGCAAAGACTCAGGGAATTTGATGCTCGGACGAGGCGGTGTTCTTGACTCGATTGATTCCATTGCCGTAGCCGCTCCCGTGTTCTTTTTCTTGTTCACCCTATTATTTATATATTATTAAATGAAAAAGCGCATCGCTGTTCTTGGAGCGACAGGCTCAATAGGAAAAAGTTCCCTCGATATAATTTCACGCGATCCTGAAACCTTTGAAACCGTCCTTCTTACCGCTCGCTCACGCCGCGTCGAACTTGAAGAATTATCAAAACAATTCCCTGCCGCCGTTTGCGTACTCGCCGACGGCCCCAACGGCAAAGAAAAACTTTTATCCGCAATCGCCGAAACAAAACCCGACATAACAATAAACGGCATATCAGGCGCCGCAGGATTAGAACCCTCTCTCGCTGCAATCAATGCCGGTTCTCATCTTGCTCTGGCAAACAAGGAGACAATCGTCATGGCGGGCGATTTGGCTATCCGCTCGGCAAAAGAAAAAAATGTAAACATCATTCCCGTTGACTCAGAGCACTCCGCAATTTTTCATCTTCTGCGCTTCTTCGCCGAGCAAGACCGTAAAAGCGAAAATGTAAGCGAAATAATTTTAACGGCGTCAGGCGGTCCTTTCAGGAATTTAAGCCTTAAAGACATGGAAAAAGTGACGGTAAAAGACGCTCTAGCCCACCCCACATGGAACATGGGGCAAAAGATAACGATTGATTCCGCTTCAATGGCGAACAAAGGATTGGAAATAATCGAAGCCTGCGTTTTCTTTAACATGCCGAGCGAAAAAATAAAAGTAGTAATTCATCCGCAAAGCATTGTTCACTCAATGATCCGTCTTTACAACGGCGTCATTTACGCCCAGCTTTCCAAACCCGACATGCGCCACCCCATTCACGACGCGATATATTATCCCGTAACAACTAAGTCAACATTAGAACCCATCAGTTTTGATTCTCTCACTCTGGAATTTTCAAAACCCGATCCCGATAAATTCCCCATGTTAAAATACGCTTGGGAAGCCGCGAGGCAAGGAGCTTTGTATCCATGCGCCTACAACGCCGCAAATGAAACAGCGGTTACGGCGTTTTTGGAACAAAAGATAGGCTTCTTGGATATACCAAAAATTACGGAACACGTTTTACAGGCGGATTGGAGCGCCGACAACTTGGACTTGGAAACAGTACTTGAAGCGGACAACGCAGCAAGGCAGAGAGCGAATGGTTTAATACCGTAAAATTTTCTCACAAAGGACACGAAGGAAGAGAAGGACACAAAGAGGAAAGAATTTTACCACGAACCTTGGCACGGGGGTTTTACTCCAAAAAATAGGGGAAATAAATATAATATTTTTTTATTTAACCCATTTTTCACCCCATAAATACATCTTCATAATAATTTCTTTCAAATCTTCTCCCTTATTGGTTAAAGAATATTCAACCGTTGCGGGAACGGTGGCAAATATTTTTCTGTTAATGAGTTTGTTTT
>Ga0268262_10004593_pt1 | contig 14185 bp, 12 predicted proteins | sample TergutNc150P3_FD_190354 | JGI IMG/M metagenome (GOLD analysis project Ga0268262, IMG submission 190354) | Nasutitermes corniger P3 segment gut microbial community from laboratory colony in Florida, USA - Nc150 P3 (SPAdes) (version 2) | ecosystem: Host-associated > Arthropoda: Insects >... | reverse complement strand
GAATTAGTAGAAGCCATTAAACGCGCCCGTCACGTGGCACTCTTGCCCTTTGTGGCAGATTCTTTAAGGTAGGGGAGGAACTATGGAAATTATACTTAAAGCAGATGTTGCGCATTTAGGCAAAATGCTAGACGTGGTTAGTGTTAAAAACGGCTATGCTCGCAATTACTTGTTCCCTCGCAAGCTCGCAGTGCTGGCTTCCAAAGAAGCAAAACGCTCATTGGAGAAAAACCGTGCCGCTATGGAAGCACTTTTCCGCAAGGAACTTGCCGTTTCCGAAGACATTGCAACAAAAATATCAGCTACCCAGCTAACCATAGAACGCAGCGTTGTGGAAAACGAAAGACTTTACGGCTCTGTTTCCTCAACCGATATTGCTGCGGCTCTAAAAGCCCAAGGCTTTAACATAGCCAAAAGGCAGGTTGTGCTTGAAGAACCGATAAAGCAGCTTGGCAATTACTCTGTTCCAATAAAGGTATTTGCAGGGGTTGAAACAACGGTTTCTGTTTGGGTGACCAATAAAGAGAAGTGATATTTATTCAATTCTATCGCTTATCTTTGACCAATTCAAAACGTTTTTGCGTAAAATATAAAGGTAGCCTGCTTCTAAAATAAGCAGGAATACCATTAAAATAACGAATAAATCCCAACCGCCGTGCAAAAACTCAATGGCGAGAGGGTAGAGAAAAGCCACTTCCAAATCAAAAACCAAAAAGAGCATTGCCACCACATAATATTTCACAGGGAATCTCTCCGAGGCAGAACCTATCACTTTTGAAAGTCCGCACTCATAAGCATCTGTTTTAACCTTGTTTTTCAACTGAGTTTGCGGAGAAAGCACCCAGTTTGCAAACATCATTCCAAACGGAACAGCCACAGCCATAAGCCCTAGCACGAATATGGGGAAGAAAATATCAAAAGTTTCCATAATGGGCAATATAGAAACTTTATATACTGTTAATCCATAATGCAACGAACGCTATGCAAACCCACTTTGTTATCTATACCATTGCTCACATCATCGTAATCGTATCTTATAAACCAGTAGTGGGAGCGGTCAGGGTTGCCCTCCGAGGCACTCCACCAGCTACCATATCCTTCAACAGCTAAGGTACCGCTGCCACCTGGCAGAGCAGCAAAACCGTATGTGTCTTTGCCATTGCCATCGTACGAACCTTCGCCTTTCCATCCGTCAATGGCTTTTAAGCGTCTGCCCGCCGAAGCAGAACCGCCAACTGTGGCAATCAATGTATTCCATTCAGCATTGCTAGGGATATGCCAGCCAGTAGGGCATATATCCTTGCGTTCTTCTATTAAACTGGCACAAGGACGGGAACTGCAATTAGAGGGCAGAGCCATTGCAGTCATCCAATCATACAGCCTGCCGTAAAGATAGCAGTTGTAGTCATCGTCATCATAGCATTTGCTGCCGGGGACATCGTAATTGAGATTCTCAGCCAGCCAAGTTTGAGTACCTATTTCAACTGTCTTATAATCTTGCCCATCTTCGTCGGTCACAAAACCATATTCTTTTAGGGTGCCATTGGAGCAATAATATGTATCATCGTTATCCTCTACCGTGCAAGCCAAACTTGAGCTACTTGATTTGTTTAAACTGCTTGAACTACTTGAACTTACAAGTGAAGAAGAACTGCTGGGCTTTGGCTCAATTTGATTGTTCGCATTGCACTGCTGATTTTCTGGGTTAAACTCCAAGTAGCCACATAAATCGTAAAGATTGCCATTGTAGCAAAACTGCATTACTGTATTGAATGTTTTAGAACCGCATAATTCATCTTTTAGGCAACGAACGGAATTGGAATGGCTAGTTATGTTGCTCCAAAAATGCTCATAATCATTTGTGCAAATGATATATGCTCGACTGTCATCTTCTTTTGTGGCACTCCACCAACAACCATTTAAGCCTGAGACAATTTGCTTGTCTTCGCTGCCGCCCGGAAGAGCGGAAAAGCCATAAATATCTATACCTTGCAAACCAGCCGCCCAACCTTTATTTGATTTTAATTTTGTCCAAGAAGAAGCATAAGTCAATAATCTAGTCCATTCCCAGTTGCTAGGTAAATGCCATCCGCTGGGACATACGTCCTTTGCTACTGTCCAATTGTAAAGTCTGCCATAAATGTCGCAATAACCGCCATCGCTAACAAGAGTATCTTTGATATTGCCATTACGCTCAACATTATCTATGCAAAAACTGCCGCTTATTTTGCGGTTCAAATTCTCAGCCATCCAAGTTTGCGTTCCTATAATAACGCTTTTATAGGATTTGCCATCTTTAGCATCGGTAAAATACGTGTATCTAACACTGCTGGGGTGCGAAATATTGCGTGGGTCTGTGGAATTATCAAATGAAGGTTCTCCGCAACTGAGGAGCAATAAAAATGCGATGCAAATAAGTCTTAGAACCATATATATACTCCTACTGCTGAAATACCCAAAAGTCCGCCAGAAATCAAAAATGGAGATACTTTATCATTTGCGTCTTTTGCCTTTTTCCTAAGCCTGTCATATTCCAAAGGTCTTCCGCTTTTCAAATTATCATATTCATACACATAATCGTTTGTTTTTGCGTGCCATGCATAAGCATTGTAAATAAGCACCCCGCCTCCAACGAGCATAAGCGAGCCTAGCACATATTTCAAAACCGTGCTTTTTTCTATGCTTGTTTGTTTTGGTGAGTTATCGGGCGGGGTGTATGTGTATAAATTGTCGGGCGTGTATGTGTATGTATGGTCTGATGGTGGAGCAACATAAGACTCTGCTGAACATTTTTCAACGTGCTCTCCATTTTTAAAATATCCTTCGCAAACTTTGCCGTTTGTATAAGTAAGTTTACCTCTTCCCTCATAATTACCGTTTTTAAATTCGCCTTCATAAACATTGCCATTTGCATTGACAGCCTTGCCTTTTCCTTCCTCCATTGTACCATTTTTAAATATACCTTCAACAAAAGTGCCTTTTGTACTGGTAATTTTGCCTTTTCCCTCTTCTCTTCCGTTTTTATATTCCCCTTCATAAGCAACACCATTTGCATTAGTAAGCCTGCCCTTTCCCTCATATTTGCCGTTTTTAAATTCCCCTTCATAAACATCGCCATTTACGTATGTAGCCTTGCCTTTTCCTTCAAAATTACCATATTTAAATTCGCCTTCATAAACATCACCATTTGCATAAGTAAGTTTGCCTTGTCCATTAAAATTACCGTATTTAAATTCGCCTTCATAAACATTGCCATTTGGATAGATTTCCTTGCCCTTTCCCTCCTCAATTATGCCATTTTTAAATATACATTCAATAAAAGTACCTTTTGAGTTGGTAATTTTACCTTTTCCTTCACATTTTCCATTTTTAAATTCACATTCATAAACATTGCCATTTGCAAAAGTAAGCTTGCCTTTTCCATCATAATTATCGTTTTTCCATTCTCCTTCATAAACATCGCCATTTACAAATGTAAGTTTGCCTTTTCCCTCTTTAAGTCCATTTTTCCATTCCCCTTCATAAACATCTCCATTTGCATAGATATTCTTGCCCTTCCCATCTTTAAAGTTATTTCTCCATTCCCCTTCATAACTACCACCGATACTTACATAAGTAAGTTTGCCTCTTCCTTCAAGATTGCCGTCTTTAAATGTACCTTCATAAACATTGCCGTTTGCAGAGGTAAGCTTGCCTTTTCCTTCACTTTTGCCGTTTTTAAATTCTCCTTCATAAACATCGCCATTTTCATAGATATACTTACCTTTTTTGTGATATTTACCTGCTTTCCATTCCCCCTCATAAACCTCGCCATTTTGATAGATCTCCTTGCCTTTTCCCTCATCAATTATGCCATTTTTAAATATACATTCAATAAAAGTGCCATTTACATTTGTAATTTTTCCTTTTCCTTCAAGAAAACCATTTTTAAAAACACCTTCATAAACATCACCATTTGCAAATGTAAGTTTGCCTTGTCCCCCATAATTATTGTTTTTCCAATTTCCTTCATAAACATTGCCATTTGCGTATTTAAGCCTGCCTTTTCCCTCATATTTAGCGTTTTTCAATTCTCCTTCATAAACATCGCCATTTGCAAAGGTTACCTTGCCTTTTAGAAAATCATTTTTAAATTCTCCTTCATAAACATCGCCACTAGTATTTGTAATTTTTCCTTTTCCTTCAAAATTGCCGCTTTTAAATTCTCCTTCATAAACAAAACCACTTGGTGCTTTGAGTTTTCCTTTTCCCTCATATTTGCCGTTTTTAAATTCTCCTTCATAAACATTACCATCTGCATAGATAACCTTGCCTTTTCCGTGAAACCTGTCTTCTTTCCATTCTCCCTCATAAATATCGCCATTTGAATATGTCATTTTGCCTTTTCCATCCGGTAGATCATTTTTAAATTCGCCTTCATAAATGCCGCCATTTGCAAATGTAACCTTGCCTTTTCCTTCCGCTAGACCATTTTTCACTTCCCCTTCATAAACATTGCCATTTGCAAATGTAAATTTACCCCTTCCGTGAAATTTGTCTCCCTTCCATTCCCCCTCATAAACATTGCCATTTATATAAGTTAATTTGCCTTTTCCTTCTTTAACTCCATTTTTGCATTCACCTTCATAAATATCGCTTACTTCCATTTTTCCGCAGTGACTCAGAAGTTTGTTCACTAATTCCATGCTCGCTCTTTTATGCTCGTCTTTGGTTTTGAGGTTGCTTTCCACACTTACCATGCGGTTTTTCACCATATTAGTATTGACATTTACAATTTTTGCGCTCAGTATATAACTGGAATAATTTTCAGTGATCTCTACCGAACATTCAAATTCTGCTTTTTGTCCTTCAGAGACGGCTTTGCTGTCTATAATGGAATATCTATTTGCCAAATATTCTTCAACATATTTGCCTAAATTTTCCAAAGCATTGCTGCCCTTAGGTTCCTTGCCTGTTGTGCGAACCACTATTGTTCGTCTTTTGTTTATTTCTTCACATTCCTTTTTTATTTTCTCATCAGTCGTTTGATATTTAAGTTGCTGAGTTTTATCTAGTTGGTTCAAAACTTCCAAAACTCTTTGCCAACCTAGCATTTTATATTTGGCTTTGCTTGATAGAAAGCAAAAATCTTCATCAATTTTCTGTTTTAAGGCGGCTTCCCAATCTGCTAAATATTTATTCAAAGAATCTAAATAAGGCTTTGCGGCATTGGAGTTGCATACATAGCCCTTGTATTCGTATAGCCCGTTTTCAAGCCGCTTGGAGCCTATTTCTTGAAAGCCAAGAAGCAGAGTCAAATCGCTCTTTATTTGGCTTGTGGTTAAAAAATTGCTAGACTCCTTAAAAATTCCGCCAACTTCCTTGCTAGAATCTTTTATGTCGGTTTTAGATTCCACTTGGGAAGCTATATTGCTCACTATTTCGGCTTTTGCCCTGCCGCTAGCTTGGCTTGGATTTTCCACAAAGACTGTGGTTCCTGAGAATGAGCCTTTGCAATGGGCTTTGGCTTTTGCGGAATCTGCCGATGTGAAATTGGCTAGAGCTGGCGTAGCAAGTGCAAAAATGCAACACAAAGCAAGAAACGTTTTGAGGGGGGAGAATAATGTCATAAATTCTCCCTGAACTTCCTGAACAAATGCAAAGAATCGTGGGGACCCGGAGCGGCTTCGGGGTGGAATTGAATGGAGAATACGTTTTCGTTTTTCAGCTTCAAGCCTTCAACGCTGCCATCGTTTAGGTTTAGGTAGGTTATCTCTGCCTTGTCTTCAATTCCCTGCGGCATAATCATATAGTTGTGGTTTTGGGAGGAAATTTCAATGCAGTTGCTAGAAGTGTCCATAACCGGATGGTTGCAGCCGTGATGACCGAATTTGAGTTTTTGAGTTTTGCCGCCTAGCGCAAGCCCTATAATTTGGTGCCCCAAGCAAATTCCCATAATTGGAACCTTGCCCAGCAATTTTCGCACATTTTCAATGGCATAGCCAACAGCGGCAGGGTCGCCTGGACCATTGGAGAGAAATACTCCATCGGGTTTCATCGCTAAAACATCTTCTGCACTTGTTTTTGAAGGGACAACGCTAACTCGCATTCCGGCTAGTTGCAAGTTTCTCAGAATATTGTATTTAATTCCAAAATCATAAGCCACAATGTGCAAATCTCCATCGGAATTCCATTCATAAGGCTGTTCGCAAGAGACTAGGCTTGCGTAGTCTTGGTTGTCTATTCCTTGCCAAGCATTCGCCTTTGCAATGGCTTCGTCTGTGCTCAGATTGCCGCTTGTGCATAAAAAGGCTTTTTGCGCACCGCTTTCTCGCAGTTCCAATGTGAGCATACGGGTATCTATACCTGCTATTGCAGGAATATTGTAGTTAAGAAGGGCATCTTTTAAAGAGCCTTGGCTACGCCAATTTGAAGGTTCGTTCAATTCTCTGATAACAAAACCAGCGGCGAAAAATTTTCGCGATTCCATATCCTCTTCATTAACGCCGTAATTGCCTATTTCTGGTGCAGTCATAACCACAAATTGCCCCGCATAAGAAGGGTCGCTTAAAATTTCTTGGTAGCCGCACAAACCTGTGTTGAAAACCGCTTCGCCACAAACATCTAATGGTGCGCCAACAGAATAGCCGTGAAATATGCTGCCATTTGCCAAAGCTAAAAATGCTTTTTTTTCTCTTCTTTCTTTAAAGTTCATTGTGGTAATGTAGAAAAAAAATGCAAATCTCGTGCGTTTGAGTGTGGTTCCTACTTGGTATTTATCTCATCTATAAACTTTTTAACCGCTGTGCGTAACTGCGCCATAGTCTTAACGCTTTGGCGTATAAGACCAGGTATGTGCTTTGAATCAACAAAAATAACTATTATAGCCAAAATCAAAAGAATTTCTGAAAAACCTATTCCGCTTGTCATTGTTTTTTCCTCGCGAAAAAAGAGATGAGTATGCTAAGGGCATAGAGCAAAAGCAAGGGGCAAGCGAGCAGCACTTGGGAAAAAACATCCGGCGGGGTGAGAATTGCGGCTACGATAAATATCAACACTATTGCATAGCGAAAATTGCGCAGCAAAAACTTGTGGTCAATTAGTCCTATTTTTGAAAGTACAAAAGCTAGCACGGGTAGTTGAAATGCGAGTCCAAATGAGAAGGATATTTTTATCAAGAAACCGAAATATTCATCGACTCTGAAAAAAGGTTCAAGCGTTCCAGTTGCAAACTCGGTTAAAAACTTTAGCACAAAAGGCAGTGTGTAATAGCTGAATGCTATGCCTGCTAAAAAACAAATTGTAGAAGCAAAAGCGGTTGGCAGCAGCAAAAGTTTTTCTTTTTTGTAAAGAGCTGGCGATACAAAGCTCCAAGCCTGTTGGAATATAATGGGGGAGGAGAGCATTAAGCCGCATATAAGGGCAATTTTTATGCTTAACATCACCGATTCTGCCGGAGCGGTGTAAATTATGCGCACCGATAAAGGCTCGCATAGTTCCAAGGTACGTGATACAACTAAATCAAAAATTTGCTTCCAATAATATCCGCAAGGAAGGGCGCAAATGATAAGGGCGCAACCGGAGCGAATCAATACGCGGCGCAATTCAGCAATATGGGCTATAAGCGGCATTTCTTTGCTGCCGCCATCATCGCTATTTGCTGTTGTTTCCGTCACTTACGGAAGAACTCTCTTTGGAATTATCGTTTTCTATTTCTTTGGTAGCTTTTCTGAATTCCTTAAGCCCAATGCCTAAGCCCCTAGCCAATTCGGGAATTTTCTTTGCCCCAAACAACACCAGCACAATGAGCAGTATCACCAGCAGTTCTTGTACGCCTATAAATCCCATATTTTTTCCTCCGCTAAGGGTATATTAAGAATATAGTAAATCTTCACTTAGATTCAAACTTCCTCAACCGCAAAGCGTTGGTCAAAACGGAAACCGAACTTAAACTCATCGCTGCAGCTGCGAAAATCGGGTTCAGCAAGGGACCACCGAATAAATGCAAAACTCCTGCCGCTATTGGGATGCCAATTACATTGTAGCCAAATGCCCAACATAGATTTTGCTTAATATTGCGAATGGTTTGCTTGCTCAAATTTATGGCTATGGGAACATCTCTCAAATCGCTTTTCATCAGCACAATATCTGCCGATTCCATAGCCACATCGGTGCCAGAGCCTATTGCGATTCCAACATCTGCTTGGGCAAGAGCGGGCGCATCGTTTATGCCATCGCCTACCATTGCAACCTTGTAGCCCTTTTCCTGCAATTTTTTCACTTCGCTTGCCTTGTCTTGCGGCAACACTTCGGCGAGGACTTTGGATATTTTCACCTGTTTTGCGATGGTTTCGGCGGTTTCTTTATTGTCGCCTGTGAGCATCATCACTTCAATGCCCATATCTTTCAATTTTTCAACAGCTTCAAGGCTGCCTTGCTTTGGCTTATCAGAGACAACTAATCGCCCAAGATATTCTCCATCTGCCAAAACTTTAATGCCGCGAGCAATTTCAATTTTTTTGCCACCAATTATGCCTTCAACACCTTGCCCAACTATGCTCTTAAAATCGCTCACTTCTAAATATTCGCCTTTGTAATAATCGCATATAGCTTTTGCAATGGGATGTTCGGAATATTTTTCAAGCGATGCCGCTAATTGAAGCACATCTCCTTCTACAGCTACAACTTTGGGTTTGCCTTCGGTGATTGTACCTGTTTTGTCCAATATTATCGCATTGATTTTGTGTGCCATTTCCAGCACTTCTCCGCCTTTTATCAAAATACCTTTTTCTGCGCCCTTGCCTGTCCCCACCATTATGGCTGTGGGCGTGGCAAGCCCCAAAGCGCAGGGGCAGGCTATAACCAATACGGATATAAAAATTCTGAGCGCAAATTCAATATTGCCGTTTGTTCCAAAAAACCACGCTACTGCCGCTACCAAGGCTACTGCGCAAACTATGGGAACAAAATAGCCAGAAACCGTGTCTGCCATTTTCGCTATGGGTGCTTTGCCGCCCTGAGCCTCTTCCACCAATTTTATAATCTGCGCTAGTGCAGTGTCTGCGCCTACTTTCTCTGCTTTGAAACGCAACATTCCTGTGGTGTTTATGGTGGCTGCATAAACCAAATCGTTTGCGCTCTTGTGAACTGGCATACTCTCGCCTGTGAGCATGGATTCGTCTATGGCACTGCTGCCTTCTATTACTTTGCCATCCACAGGAATTCTCGTGCCGGGTTTCACCAAAATAATATCGCCTGGTTCCACTTTATCTATTGGTATTTCCTTTTCTTCTCCGTACTGCATAACTATGGCGGTTTTTGGCGCAAGTCCCATCAATTTTTTTATAGCATCTCCAGTTTTTCCCTTAGATAAAGCTTCCAGATATTTGCCAAATAAAATTAATGTTATGATAATACCAGCGGTTTCGTAATAAAGAGATTCCACAGATACAAACTGACCTTTTATAATTAGGTAGGTATTGTAAAGGCTATATAAAACCGCTGAGCTTGTTCCAATGGCTATTAGAGAATCCATATTTGGGCTTCTCTGCGCTAGTGCTTTGAAACCAACAGTGTAAAATTTATATCCCATTCCAACAATGGGTATAACCAAAAATAGTTCAAGCAGTGCGTAAATCAAGGGATAATTCATAGGGTTAATTTGCGCTGGAAATGGCAAATTAATCATGGGAGCCATTGCGATATAAAGTAGAGGCAGGGAAAATATAGCGGATATTATAAGTTTTAGAATTTTGTTTTCTTCTGTGGTGTTTTTATTTTCCAATACTTTGTAGCCAATTTTTTCTATTGTTTTTCTGATAATGGGCAATTTAATTTTCTGTGAGTTGTAAGAGACGGTGGCTTTTTCCGTGGCGAAATTCACCGATGCTGTTTCCACTCCTTCCAGTTTTAGAATTACCTTTTCAATTCGTCTGGCACAAGCCGCGCAAGTCATGCCGCCAATGGGAATGGAGATGTTGTTCATCAATCTTCCACCGTTATTGTAGCACGAATCATGCCCATCCAGCAAGTATATATAAATTTCCCTGGTTTGGTTGGGGTGAATTCAATTATATTTTCTCCGTATATAAAAGAATATTCAATTCCGTACTCCCGAATGAATATGCGATTATTGCAACCATTTATGCTTCCCAGCGGTGCCTCAATTAACCATTTCACCGGAATGCCTGCTTTAACGGTAATGCTAGGATATTGATGAGGAGCAAGAGTACTGATTATTATTTGCACATCTTTTATTTCTCCTTTTTCTTCTTTTGAGGTTTCTTTAGATTCAGTTTCAAAACCAGTTAAACTCCAACCATCTGTGAACATGGACATTCCAAGCACAACCACAAGGGTTGCGCCGGCTACTGTTGCTTTGCGAGTGAATTTTTTACCAAGCATAGAAGAAAAAGCTCCAAAACTAAATGTGAGCGGGACAGTTCCCAAACTAAATAGTAACATAGATAATGCTCCGGTCACCGGATTTCCAGTACTGAGGGCGTAAATTTGCATGGCTTGCAAAGGTCCGCAAGGCATAAAACCGTTTAGCAAACCAACTATGAGAGGGCTTTTGCTTTTGAATTTTTCTGCCTTAACTCTTTTCGCAATTATTTGTGGAATCTTTGGACTTAGCTTGCTCATTAATGGAAAAATCCCAAGCAGATTTATGCCCATGATTATCATAATTAAGCCAGCGACTAATTTTAATGTACCCTGCATAGCGATGGAAAAATTAATCACGGAACCAAGAGCGCCAACCACAAAACCCACAGCGGTATAAGAAATAACTCTGCCAAGGCTATACAAAAAAGGAGAATTAATTCCGCCGCGCGACACGCATTGCGAAAGATTAATGCCGCCACACATAGCTAAACAATGCACAGAAGTCATTAATCCTATGAGGAACAACATTCCGTAAGCCATATCTGCTTTTGCTAGTTGGCTTGGAACCAATATTTTGAGAATGCCAAAATGTTGCAACGCAAAATATAAAACACAAACTATAATCAAAAATTCCGCAATGCGAATTATATCTCGCCTCAGATTTCCTACGGTGGCTTTATAACCGAGTTTATCCACTTCTGCAATTAATTCTGCAATCGAAACTTTGTTTGCATCATAAGTGACCACCGCTTTTCCCGAATTATAGCTAATTTCTGCCTTTTGCACTCCGAGTGTGTTGAGAAGTTTTTTCTCAATTCTGCTGCTACAATTTGCGCAAGTCATTCCGGTTATGTGCAACTTGACTGTTTCCATAGGAATAAGATATAAAAATTAAGAATAAACAAAATAGCCGCTGCAAGCCGCCTCGCAGCCGGCGATTTTATTACAGCAATAATAAGGCTAAAAATTCTTGTAATAAGAAATTCTATCTATTAGCACCATCATAAAATCCTTATGGCTCATATCAAAACCGTCTGCGATATAGAGCACAAAATCCAGCATAGGCATTCTTCTTCCGCTCTCAATGAGCGAAATATATTGCCTGCTAACTTTGCATTTTCTCGCAAAGTCGCGTTGCGACATATTTTTACGGTTTCTGTAGTTGATAAGCAAGTATTGACAAGCTTGCATTATCGCTTTGCGTAGAATGAGGTTATTTTTTCATACGAAAAATGTATAAAATTATTTTTTCAAGCCGACACCGACATTTCGCTTATCGCCAATGTAGGCACTTTCACATTGGAAAAGTAATCGTTATAGTCATGACCTACTTCAACTATGTTTTCAAGCAAATCAAAGAAATTGGAGGAAATTGTCACATTATCCGTTGCGTGCAACGGAAGACCATTTACGCACCAAAAACCCTGAACGCCAATGCTAATTTGACCGCTCACAGGATCGCAGCCAGAGCCTCCTTCCAAATGAGTTACTAGCAAACAGTGAGGAAACATAGCTAGCATTTCTCTTTCAGTTGTTTTGCCAAGCTCAACAACGGCATTCATAAAACTGGTTCCCACCTTGCCTGCAAAGCCTCTTGCGCCGTGCCCAGTGCTTTTGCGATTTTCTTTTGAAGCAGATTCCATATTGTATAAAAAACTTTTGAATTCTCCGTTTTCAACAATGCGGAGCGGGGCAGTCGAAATTCCCTCTCCATCCATAAGAGTTGAACCCGGTAAATCTGGCATTAGAGGCTCGCTTGAAAGGGTAAATTTTTTGTTCGCTATTTTTTCTCCCAAACGATTAGCAAGCCTAGACAAACCCTTTTGCGCATTTTCGGCAAAAAATGAAGACAAATATATTGACAAAATATTAGAGCTTATTCTCTTTGTTAGAACCACAGGCATTTCGCCGCTTTTAATGTGCCTTGGAGATAAAAGCTCTTTTGCTCTGGCAATAACTTTATCTGCGATTTGTTCAACAGATACTGTTCCAAAATCCCTGCCGCCTTTGCTGTACCAGCCCATTTTCACAACGCCGTTTCGCTCTGCAACAGCGCCTGCTCCCACTCCAAAAGCATTTCTTTTGTCTGAGAAATGAACTCCGTTGCTGTTTGCAAATATTGTTGTTGAAGAGGAAATTTCTGCGCCCAAATCTGGAACGTTTTTTATTTCTTTTTCTGATAAAACCTTCTCTTCTATACTTAAACAGGTGTTTAGCAAGCGGTTTATATCCACGTTTTCAAGTTCTTGGTTGTAAGTTGGGAGAGCTTCTTTTTCTGGCGCAATGGATGGCAATTCCACGTTCAAAACTTCGGTGAATTTGCTGTTTGAAAGAGCGTCTGCAAGCGTTTGTTCCAATGATTTCTTTGAAAATTTTTCCGTTGAAGCGTAGCCCGGTTTTTGGTCTTTGAAAATGCGAATGCCAATTCCGCACGAGTTTGAGATTTCCGTGTTTTGCAAGGCTTTGTTGAAAACAGATATGCTTTTGCTATCGCTTTTGCCAGCAAAAATATCAAACTGTTCCGCACCGCTTTTTTTAGCGATTTCACTTAAATATTCAACTGCATTTTGCATATTCATACGTTTACATTCCTAATTAAAATTGAATTTTGCCAATTTATTAAAATAGAAACTCTATATTTGGGATTTAGCATTTCCCAATAAAAATCCAAATTCTCCTGCGCCGTGTTCTTTATGGGCATAAGGCGGGGCAACCCAAGGAATGATTGCAGAGGGTCGCCATCACATTCATAAGTGGTTAGCATTTCGCCGGTATTCAGGGTGCCAGTTTCTTTTTCAATAATAATGGATTCACGTTTGGGATTTTGCTTGTCGCTAGCTTTGAGAATTGAAAGGGCATAGGAGCCGTTGGGGTAAAAAATTCCAGATATTCGCGGGGTGTAGTTTGGGGCATCTGGCTCGTAGGTTCTTGTTTTGAGAGCATCTTCAAAAGTTTTACCTGCGTTTAAGAATTCCGCTATGGTATCTGTTTGGTTTCCATTGCTTATTATATGCGCTCCTTTTGCAATTTTGAATGGGTTGTAAATTATGAGACTCGGGTCGGTTAATTTTTTTTCGTCAAAAGCCTTTGTGCTAACAGAGCCATCTTCGTTTTGAACAAAAATTCTATTCTTGCTATTTTCGCTCCTACCCATAATCCAATAAATTTGAACAAGCTCTCCACCAGCACCAAGCCCCATAACAATCCCGCGCCCTGGATAGTCGTTTTGTTTTAACCATTGTACATTAGCAAGAAATTCTGGCATGTAAGGAAGATAGAAAAAAACTATCATCTTTAACGCAGCGGACGCTGAATAATCTGGTTTTATTGCTGTAGTCCCAGAGAAAGTTATCATAGTCGGAGCCTATGTATCTGCCGTAGGCGTAGCCGGTATGTTCGCTATCAGAAGAAGTCCAATAATTGCCGAATTTGCCAATGTGGTCAATGGAGCCATCGGAATAGCCGTAGCCGGATAGCAGGGCAGAGAAGCCAAAATCGTCTGTGCCGTTTTCGCTTATTGCTTTGAGTTTTTTTCCAGCAACTTTTTCGCCACCCGCAAACTCCACAAGTTTTTTCCATTCCTCTCTGCTCGGCAAATGCCAACCTTCTGGGCAGGCTTCCAAAGCTGTTTCCCAATTATATAGCATTCCATATTTTTCAGAATAGCATTTACTGCCTTTGGCATTATAAGCCAAATTTTCTGCCATCCAAATTTGCTCGCCTATTTTTACGGTTTTATATTCCTTGCCGTCTCTTGGGTCAACTAGGTGCTTATTATCATCTTGCAAACAACGGATACTGCAAAATGAGTTGCGCAAGT
>Ga0268262_10004592_pt1 | contig 14191 bp, 13 predicted proteins | sample TergutNc150P3_FD_190354 | JGI IMG/M metagenome (GOLD analysis project Ga0268262, IMG submission 190354) | Nasutitermes corniger P3 segment gut microbial community from laboratory colony in Florida, USA - Nc150 P3 (SPAdes) (version 2) | ecosystem: Host-associated > Arthropoda: Insects >... | reverse complement strand
TAGCCGGAATCGGCACGCTCTTCAAAAACGAGGCCGGCGAGCTGAAACTCCACATGCACGCCTCCATAGGCAAAGGCTCGGAGCCGATAACAGGCTGCCCGAGGCTCGGCCTCGACTGCTGGCTCGTGAACGAAGTAATCATCCTGGAACTCATAGGCGTAAACGCGGTGCGCGCCAAAGAAGGCGGAGGGTCGGGCCTGGAGCTGCTGAAGTTCTTAACGCCGAAAAAATAAGCCTAATATCTAACTGACGTTCTAATCCCCCGTTTTGGGACGCCGCCCGTTTTTGTGCGTGGGCGGCGTTACGTGCCTCTTTTTCCAAAATTCAAGATGTATCTTGGCCATATCCAATATATCCGCAAGCAGCTCGTCGTTCACCTCTTTCGTGCCGAAAACGGCGAGCTTCAAATCTTCGTCGGAAACCGCCCGCCCGCCTTTTTTAGACTTCCTGTCTACGGCCGGCTCCATGGACACGTCGTACCCCGCGAGCCAGGCGGGGCTTACGTGCAGGGCTTTGGCGATAAGATAGATGGCGGACTGCCTGGTTTCATAGTTCCCTCGGACATACTGCCCGATCCGTTGCTCGCTTATCCCCGTTTGACGCGACAATTCGGCCTTTTTCAGGCCCCTTATCTCCATAGCCCGCTTCAGGCGTTCGGCGAACGTCTCGATTCTGCCCTTAAATTCGTCCAATTTTGATCTATCCTTCCCTTGTTCTAAATAATATAGATATTATATACGGAAAAGTAAAGAAAAAATTTATTAAAAACATTGATTCCCGCCTAACCCGTATTTTATATTAGAGAGATATAAATGAAGCCTTTACTAATCACGACAAAGTAAAGAAAAAATTTATAAAAAGTATTGACTTTGGTTAAACCCGTATTTTATATTATAAATAGCTAAATAAACCCTTTACATTTGTTTGAGAAAGGTAAGTTGATATGCGGCCCAAATTCGACTATGCCGAATTACGTGAACGAATCCGTAAAAAGTTCGGAACGTCGGAGGCGTTTGCCTCGGCGATGGGCGTTTCACCTGCCAAAATACGGGCAAAACTAAACAATTCTTTAGATTTTAGACTGCCGGAGATGGATAGGGTTTGTGAGTTTTTGGGGATAAGGAACGAGGAAATAGAGGGTATTTTTTTTGACGCTAAGTAAAGATCAGCTTTAAAAATAAAACCGACCGAATTAAGGCCGTCTTTTAGGGTTTTCTATGGGTTTAGGTCGGTTTGACGGTTATTACACTATGGGAACTATGGAGGAATTTATGAAATTGTTTACTCGGCAAGGATTTACGCTGTTGCTTACGGCGGCGGTCGCGGTTTTGGGGGGCCGGATGCGGCGGGGACAACGGGACGGCGGCGCCGTCGCGCACCGCAACGTTGACGCTCACTGAATCAGACGGCGGGAGCGTGTCGCTCAATCCCGTCGGGAACCGCAAAGCGTCTGAGACTATGGGCTCTTCGGTCATAAAATACAACGTAGGGACAGGTGTGACCGCTACGGCTGTTCCTGATGCGGGATTCTCGTTTACGGGGTGGTCGGAGGCGATAACGTCTACGGACGCTGTCGTGACGTTTACCGTAAACGGGGATATGAGGCTTACCGCAAACTTTAAAAAGCAAACCGTAATAACGCCGGGAACCGATCCGGTTACCGTAACGCTCAACGCCGACGGCGGGACGGGTTCCCCCGCAAGCGTAACGACAGACGCGAACGGCAAACTTACAAGCATGCCCGTCCCGCCCGCAAGAAATGGCTATACGTTTGACGGATGGTTCACCGAGAAGGTAGGCGGTGAACAGATAACGGCGGATTGGACATTCGCGGCGAATACCGCAATATACGCGCGTTGGACGGCAGTAGTCTACACAATAACATACTCCCTTAACGACGGAACGCTGCAGACCGCCAATCCGACAAGCTATACCATAGAGACGGCGGCCTTTACGCTGAATAATCCGACGCGGGAAGGCTTCACGTTCGCCGGATGGACGGGAAGCGGCATCACGTCCCCGCAGACAACCGTATCGGTAACGCAAGGAAGCGCGGGCAACAGAAATTATACCGCGAATTGGAAATCCAATGTCGTAGGCACATACGCTATAACATACACCCTTAACGGCGGAACGGTGCAGACCGCCAATCCAACGAGCTATACGGCGGAGACGGAGAGCTTTACGCTGAATAATCCGACGCAAGACGGCTATACTTTCGCGGGCTGGACAGGAACCAACGGAACGGTGCCGCAAACAACCGTTGTCGTGGAGAAAGGGGGCGCGAACGATAGATACTATACCGCGAATTGGACACCCGTAACCTACGCAATAACATACACCCTTAACGGCGGAACAGTAGCGTCTGCCAATCCAACGAGCTATACTATAGAGACAGCGGCTTTCACGTTGAACAATCCGACGCGGACAGGCTATACGTTCACGGGCTGGACGGGAACTAATGGCACAACCCCGCAAACAGCAGTGTCCGTTGCGCAGGGAAGCATAGGTAATAAGAGCTATACAGCGAATTGGGGATATGAAACGGTTGTGATAGGTGGTAAGCGATGGATGAAGAAGAATTTGAATATAGAAACGACGAATTCTTGGTGTTATGGATATAGTGTAGATAGCTGTGTGAGATATGGTAGGTTATATACATGGGCGGCGGCGAAAACAGCATGTCCAAATGGTTGGCATTTGCCAGATACATCGGAATGGCGTAATATGATTGATACGGTCGGGGGGGCTTCTGTGGCAGGTAAGAAACTGAAATCAACTAGTACATGGAACTATAAGAATGGGACAGATGATTTTGGTTTTTCGGCCTTGCCAAGCGGTTTACGGACTCTCGAAGGCAAATTTTTAATGTCGGTTACGAAGGCAGATGGTGGACGGCGGCGGCTCCCGAGCATAGTGTTGTCGCCGATGCTTACTTCGTGAGTATGGACTCCGAAGATGACCGAGTGGACGATAAACACATGACCAGTAGGGACTACGGACATTCTGTACGTTGTGTTGGAGACTAGGTGCGCCAATTCGGCGCGTGTGATATAGCGTGGTGAAACACCGCGTCCGGTAAAGTTTAGCGAACAGCCGGTACCGAGCCTTGGAGCGGAAGTCGCGCTACTATGTCTAAAAAAAGAAAAAAATTATAAAAAAAGCTTGATTTTTGCTAAACCATAATGTATATTATAAATAAGTAAAGAAAATCTTTATTTTATTTGGAAAGGTAGAGGGGTATATAGCCAAAAAATAATTGTGGTGAGGTACTAAAAGAATCGATGTGTTTTAGGGTGCCAGAGGCGTTTGTCGCTGGCGGAAAGGGTTTTTATTTGTTAAAATATGAGTAAAACTGAATAAGTCCGTGGGGTTGAGGGTTACTGGGGACGGGTAGTGCGTGGGTGAGTGGTGGGGAGATAGAGGATATTTTTTTATGGTCAAATAAAGATTAGCTTTAGTTTGATATATTAACGGTATTATATCGGAAATTAGGAGAAGGTGGACAAACAAGGTGCCGTTTATGAGGGTGGATAGGTGATTCCGATAGGAACCACCTTAAAATGATGCAATTCGCCAAAAGCTGTTTAAAAAAATTAGATCCGTTCAGAACGAATATTTTGATAATTTAGTATAAAAATGTTAATTCATAAACAATTTTTGTGGAGGTCGCAAAATGGCAGATGGAATGGTACAGGAAAGGCTGAATATTTATTATTTGTTGGATACTTCTGGTTCAATGTCTGGTCAGAAGATACAACAGCTTAATACTTGTATGGAGACGTTAAAACCGTTATTGGAGGTGGAGGGAATTAAACAAAGTGTCGAGATCGTTGTTAGGGTTGTCGAATTTGGAAGCAATGATGATGCGAAATGGACTGTAGGAAGTGCGGCGAGCGGAGATAAAATAGACGAATTTATATGGACTCCTTTGCAGGCGACCGGGGCTTGCACTCCTACCTCTAAAGCGCTGAATTTGGTTGCGGACGCGTTGAATGAAGAGTTTTTGGGAAAAAGAACGTTGAGACCGGTTATTATTTTGCTTTCAGACGGGGAGTGTACTGATAGTGACCAGGTTTATGTCGCGGCGTGTGATAAGTTAGCGGCTAAAATAGAAGGTGTAGCAACGCGTATCGCGGTAGGAGTTGACGGGGCAAATGTAGCTCAATTGGAGCGATTTGCTTCTTGTGATGGTGTTACAAAAAAACCGCTTGTTTATGTGGCCAAAAATGTGGAAGAAATGGTACAGATTCTTCGATGGACATCGGTCGTCAGTATCAAGAGTAGTGTTAAGACAGGGGCTTTAAGCAATGCTAGCAAAAGCGGACAAGTCTCGTTGCCTGATCCTGATTGGATTTAGCAGCAAGCTTAGGTTCTAAGGTAAATGGCATAATTTAACTACCGTGAATCAATAATATTTATAATCGAAAAAACGGAGCAATCACATGACAAATGTTGCGGAGCATCGGAGACAAACCAATGGCGTTGATGCGTCGAGAGATAAAGTTGATTTTGCTAAAAAGAAAATGACCGAAAGTAAAAGTGAATGGGTTAGCAAACTCAATCATTTTGATATGCGGCATGCCCAAGATGAACACATCGGTTGCGTCACAAAACGCAGAGGTATTACACATATATATAATGATACTGAGTGTCAAGATAGTTGCCTTATTGATTTTGTTGATACAGATAAAGAAGAAATTCTGATTATTGCCGTTGGTGATGGTCATGGCGATAAAAAACATGATTTGAGCCGACATGGTTCCAAAATAGCCTGCGATGTAATTGTTAGCTTTGTTCGCGAAATCTTGAACAAAGAGAGTAATGAAGCATCTGTTTTTGAATTTTTTACAAGCGCGGAGTTCAAAATAAAACTTGTTGAAAATTGGAAGCGTAAAGTATTGGAGGTATATCGCAAGGAAAAGGATGAGGATCAAACAAAAACCAATAACGAAGTAATTGACAGGTATGGAACAACGCTCCTTTTTGCTATTGAATATAAAGAATTTTATATTGTTGGTCAACTCGGAGATGGTGGCATAATTATTTTAAATGACGATAATAAAAAATGCCGAATACACATATATAGACCGAATAAAAAGATCGGCGGAAGTACCCATTCATTGTGCATGGAATATGCTGAAGCATTTGTTAATGTGAAAGTTTATTCGCAAAAAGAGGTGGATGGAATAGTAATTATGACAGATGGTTACTATGATTTGTGGGAATCAGATGAAAAACTGTTTGAAGCTTCACGTTTTTTTGTCAACACCCTGAAATTAAAAGATTCGGATGAAACTGAGATCATAGAAAAGTATTCTGAACAATATAATAATGCGGTTGATTATGCATCCGATGATATTTCTATCGGTGTCTTGGCTAAAAAGAAAGATCATGAATACTTTTCAGATCTCGAAATTAAAGAGATGCATTCTTCTTGTATGCGTACAACCATGCTTCTTTCCGGAGAAAAACAAGATAAAGGAATATTTTTTAATAGCTTTATTATGAAGATAAAGGATAAAGACCCAAAAGAAAGAAAAAAATTCTATGACTCCCAAAAAATAGAAAATACAAATGCCTTATCACCGCATATTATTAAACCACATACCACTGTTGGTTGTTCACCTGGTTATTTTTTATATGAAGATTCATCTGATGGATATTTAACATTGGATGATTATTGTGAGAGATTTATTGTGTGCAAGAGTTATAGTATGGATATAAGAATGTCAATTAAGGTGTTAATAAATATACTTACAATAATAAATGGCGATAAAGATTTATTTGATAATGTAGGTTTATTAGAATTATCGGACATGATTGAATTTTCGCCGGATAACGGCGAGGTTAAGATTTATTGGATGAATTTTCCGCCTAATGAAAAGAAAAATGAATCTCTTGCCAAAATCGTATATAAATACGTGATAAATTTTTTAGGTGTCGGAAGACTGTTTTATAATGACGAGGTAAAATATGATCGCGACACATATAAAAACATATATGAAGGATCTTGGTATAAGAAAAACTTAGAAAAATATCCGAAATCATACAGAAGCATGCTGATACACGGTGCAATTGTTGAAAGTAAGCCTAATGTTGAAGATTTATTAACGAAGACGCGCGAATTGCAGAACAACTATATTCAGTGTTCTAATTGCGGAAAGTTATCAGTAATTGGTGAAGAATCAAAAGTGCAGTGTAACTGCGAGAAGATGTTTGAAATAGTTGCTAAATTGGTTTCAAAAGATATAAAAATACCGATTTCGGTCAACACAATTATTTCTGTTTGGGATTCAAAGAAAAGTAAATATGAAAATGTAATAGAGGTATTAAAAAACCACGATGAAAAAATCGGTTTTAAAAATATTTCAAACGAAGTGTGGACGGTAACTAAAATAGACAATCAAACTAAACCCGTTAAACCGAATAGTGTAGTAAAGCTTTCGGATAGCAAATGTTTTACAATAATAGATTGTGAATATTCTATTGAATAAAATTCAGATGGAGGTAAATAAAGATGGCAAGATTAATTAAAGGGGCATCCTTAAAGAGCGTTAATTTTGGCACCTATATTGTAGACAAATATATGGATAGCGGAACACAAGCGGCGGTATATCAAGTATCGTCCGGCGGAAAACCGTTGGCGTTAAAATGGTATTCTGGAAAAAACGCGGTTTTAGTAAGACATTTTCTCGAGCTAATGAAAAATATCCCGAAAGATACCAATGGACAAGCAGACAATCGTTTTGTTTGGCCGCAAGACGTTATTGATTCAGTGGATGGTTTTGGTTATACGATGGATTTAGTTGAAATGAATAAATACATAACATTGCATGAGTTAACATATCATCTTTATATAAAAGAAGAAAATTATATTTCAGGCGGAATATTGTGTGACATTTGCATTAATATTGCGGAAGCATTCAAAACATTACATTCGGCTGGGTATTGTTATAAAGACATTTCTTCTAACAACATAGTATTTAATATAAAAACCGGTGATGTGTTGATTTTTGATGTTGATAACGTTGTTGTAAACGGTGAAACAGGAGAAATCCAAGGTACACCTAAATTTATGGCACCTGAGGTAATACTTGGAAAAACCCATCCGAATTCTCAATCGGATAGGTTCTCGTTGGCTTCATATTTATTTCATTTGTTGGTTGGACACTATCCCTTTGAAGGTAAACTAAGAGACGATTATGTGGAAAAGGTCGGACCGTTAGACGAAAAAGCATTTCAGACGATATATGGAAAAAATCCAGTGTTTTGTTTTCATCCTACCGATAAAAGTAATAATTTAAACTCGGTGGATTACACCAAGATAGTTGAGCGATGGGAAAATACAATTCCATTGGAATTAAAACAAAAATTTATAAAAACATTTGTTAAGGGATTGCCATTCAATATGCGTACTGAACGAACAACAAATAGTGAATGGGTCAAGTTGTTCACCAATTTTAAACAAAACATCATAACTTGTTCTTGCGGAAAATGGTATTTTTCTGGTGCGCAAAAATGTACTAAATGTAAAAAATCATTAACAACGGCATTGGTATCGGCAAAAGTATGTGTCAAAGAAAAAAACGTGAATAATAATAGAGAAGTCACATTAACAGCCAGTTCTATTATTAAAGGCGAGGATATTTCGAAAATAATATCTAAACATACTCAATTGGCAGAGGTAGTCGTTAATCCAAAGTCCGGAGAACTCGGCTTGAAAAACCTCTCTACGTTGGAATGGTATTATAGAGATGTAAACGATAAGAATCTGTTAACAGTACCGCAGTCAAAGATTGTAACGCTTAAAAAAGGGCGTATTATAGCATTTTTAAGAGGAGAGGTGCAGGTCACGGTTGAATAGAGTTTGAAGTTGCACAAATAAGTACTGGATATGTTGGACGCGGTATTGTTTGAAAGAAAATAATTTCCATATTTTGTGGATATAAATGAAAGTACGTGGGAGTTAAAACAAGGTAAATATTATGCTATTAGACATCGTAAAACAAATTGTAGCTAAAAATGGGGAACAAATATTGCTTGACCCCCAAAGAGTTGACGCTTTTCTTTCTGATATGGCCAAAGACGAACCAGAATTTAAAAAAAAGGCATTTATAGAATGTTTGAACGATGATGCTGTTATAGCACTAAAAAATGCTATTAAAAATAAAGAAGCACTAGCTGATTGTAAAAAAGTTCTTGCAGAAAGAATGTACAAAAAAACAAGACGTGATATAGAACTATACCAAGAAGTAATAGATATTCTTTGCGAAGTCTTATCTGGATGCACACCTGATTTAACACCAAAAGGTGTTGTGGCGGGAATGGCGGATTTGTGGGCTAATAAAAAAAATGGTATAAGACCCGATATTCAATCCAAACATACAACTTCAAAATGTCCAAATATCGCAAAAAACGTGGAATCAATTGATACCGCACAAAAAGAAATAGTAGAACAAAAACATGATGACAAATCTGCTATAGAGATGACTATAATAGTAACGTTAATAGCGTTGGTTGGTCAAGTATTCTTTTATGATATAGTTTCGGGAAAACTATTGGGTTTATTAGTAGGTGTGATCGTGATTTTGTTTATGGTGTCTTGGAATCGACTTTTTTGGCGAATATCGAAATTGGTTCTTGGACCTACGCTTGGAGTTTGTTTGGGATCAATGGTTGGGAATTGGTTATATAATGGAGTTGTTGGCGGATTTATAGGAGTTGTCGTAGGAGTAATCCTTGGGAGATTGGTTGGAGATTTGGGATTTCGAAATCCTGATAGAATTACTATTCAAAAGCTAATAATATATTCTAAATCGGTATCAGTGCGATGGATTATGATTGTAATTGTAATTGTTGTAGCATTATTTGTAGTATTGTTAGTGAAAGTAAAGAAGGCTCTGAAAATGCAATTTCCATTGAATGGAACAACTTGGGAATATGTTGATCAATATGGTACAAAATACTTAATGGAGTACGACAAAAAAGAAATGCTGTTTGCATCTGTAGATAAAGACAATAAAACAGTGGTATCGAAGATTAAGTTGAGATATATACTAAATGGTGATACTCTGACCATAATTAATGATAACTACAAAGAACCTAATCATATATATAACTATTCCGGGACATATATTAAAAATGATTTTGATTCATCAATGGTCTATACGCAGTTGATACCATCCGCACAAACACGGAGATAGTATGAAGAGGATAGTAATCTTTTTTGTTTGTGTCTTTTTCGCTACATCTGCCACAGAGGCTTCATCAGGCAAGTGTGAAATTATTTTTTTGTATAATCCGCAGCAAGGTATCGGTCATAGTGTAGAATTAATCAGTGATTCTCAATCTCCCAAAAAAATTTTTCCTAGAGGAACAGAGCGTATAACCGTCATATCCAACGCTAAATATACTTTCGAGGCCAAGATAGGTGGATCATCGAAGTTTTTAAGAATGGACGTGATGGATGAACGTATAAATGTACGCATTGGCGCAAAAATAACGCCTTCTGGCGTAAAAGTTGACACTTTTTATGTCTATACACGGGAGGCGTTACCAGCACAAGCCATCCAACCGAGGATTGATTCCCTTTCGAAACATCCTGTTCGATTGATAGATTCTTCGATAAATTATGTCAAATCTGGTCGAGATCAATTCGGAAAAGGTAACTATGATCAAGCGATTAAAGAATTCAATCGAGCGATACCGTTAAATCCCAATAATGCCGATGCATATAGCAGCCTTGGTAGAGTATATATTCTTTTGAGATATTATGATCAAGCAATTGCAAATTACAGAATAGCATTACAGATTAATCCAAATGATTTGAAAATAGAGCAGGATCTTGAAAGAGCTTTGGAGTCACAGGAAAAAGAACAAGTTATTGAAAAAAAGAATATCTGCTTCGAAGATAGTCTTAGAGTTGTTGCGGCGTTAATACACGAGACAGAGGCAATAACTGAATTAGCGAAAGTGAGGGACTCGCTGCGTGACGCGATCGTTAAGGTGGATACAATGACGATGCGTCAGACTATGATGAAGACAAGGGTAAGGTATTTGAGTTGCGGTAGTATTGCATTAGGTTTCGGAGCGATCCTTTACGGAATAATTGAAAATGGCAACGTAACAAGCCTTATCGATAAAAGCCAGTTTCGCCAAGCAGAAAAAACCGCGAAAGCGCGTGATACCGCATATTGTTTTGGTATGGCCGTTTTATTGTCAGGAATATCAATTAGAATAATTTTTTAGGAGAGCGGTTGTGATAACCAAATTCGAAAAAGATATACTGAAAATATCGCGGCTGATAGTATGTCTCAGCGCGTTGCTCCTATGGAATTGCGTGGAGATACCAGAGTACGTTATTCTTAATGTTAAAGCATCGCCGTCCAATGGCGGTACGGTATCCAGCAGTCCGTCTGGACCTGAGTATGCCGTAGGAACGCAGGTCACATTGACAGCTGCACCGGCAAATGGTTATGCGTTTACACATTGGGATGGCTATGTGTCCGAAACGTCAAAAGTTGTTACTGTCAGTATCTCTGGCGATAAATACATCAAAAAGACGGCGACAGCTAACTTTGTAATGGTGTATACGCTGGCAGTAGACAATAAGCCTGTGGTTGGCGGAAAAACCACACACGACGGAACCAACATCCTCAGAGCCGATACGTTGGTCACCGTAACGGCGACGCCGAATCCCGGATACAGATTTGATGGATGGTCAGGGGCGTCAACATCAAAAGACAGTACAGTCAAAATCACCATGAACACCGATAAAAAGTTGACCGCCAACTATGTGCGTATATTTACACTTGAAATTGATGGAATTACCATAGATAATGGTACGGCGACTGTGACAGTGAACAACGGAACACCTATTACGTATACGGAACCAATAACTATTGATACCGGAGCGGATGTTAGGGTAACTGTGACGGCAGAAAGCGGCCATAGGTTTATCGAGTGGTCGGGAACGCCGCCAAGCGTAAACTCATCGGACGAGTCCATAAGGTTCAAAATGACGAGTAACCTATCCTTGTTTGCTATTTTTGGACGGGTATACACGCTGACGCTAATTAATGCCGCAGACCGTGGAATAACGGAAGCGATACCGTTAAACAAAGATTTTAAATACAATGATAGTACGCAGGTGACCGTAACGGCGAAATCTAATGAAGGATACACTTTTGATAGATGGTCGGTGTCGTATGGGGTGTTGAAACCAACATCAGATGCCCGTACTGTTATTGTCACTATGGATACCAATAAAACGTTGATTGCCTACTATAAACCTATATATACGCTCAAAATCGTTGTTGATAGTGGGACGGTGGAGATAGAGAGAACAGTAAATGGATCAGTAGTATCTACAGCCACTTATAATAGAGATACAGCCATTAGCATTGATTCTGGGGATAATGTTAATGCAAAGGCAACACCGCTGAATCCTGATAAATACGAATTTAAGAACTGGTCGGTATCGGGGTCGTCAGGATTATCAATAAGCAATCCAATCGATGTCCGCATGGATGGTAATAAGACGTTAACCGCCAACTATGAGCGTGTATACACTGTTACCTACAACGGTAACGGTCATACATCCGGTACTGTACCTACGGATTCCAAATTATACCGTGCTGGTGCTTCTGTTACGGTTTTAAATGCCGGTACATTGACAAAGACCGGATCCACATTTTTTGGTTGGAGCAATGGAAGCGGAACAAATTATTCGGTGGGAAGTACATTTGTAATAACCGGAAATACCATTCTCTATGCACGATGGAGTCAATGACAGTAGGGCTTTATTGATGACTGAAACGATTAAACATATCAGGTAGTCAAAACCGTAAGTCGATCACGAAATGTATAATAGGTTGATTGTCGTAATGAGTGAGAGGTTAATAATGGGGCATAATGACGCATAGCAAAAGATAGTTTTTCAAAACAATGATTGTTGCAGGAGCGGTATTTGGAACTTTTAAGGCAGAACCATTTGTCGTTAAAGTTGTTAAAGTGGAAAGGAACATTCCATGTCGTGGCGAATATAGTTTTCCTAAAATATATGCGTAAATTCGCGGAATTGGTGGGTGATGAGGCAAAAGTGCAGACAGTGTCTGCACTTTTGAGTAAAGGTGAGTCAGGTTATTCGTTATTGCGCCAACCCCTTCCCCCGCAACATCAATCCCCGAAACAATCCTGTCAATCTCGTCCAGTGTCGGTGGCGTGGTCGAGCGTATCCGTATCTGTTATGTGTCGTAATTCGTTGAGAATCAAGGAGTTACGTGGAATATACCGTTTTTTTCAGCTAAATCGCGACAAAAAATGGTTTATCAATCGCCGCTCCTAAAATTAAATTTGACTTTGTTCATCCCAAATATTATTTTAGATATATTAGTACTGAAGTTTAAGCAGGGTTAGGATCTAAACCAATGAACAATATTGTGAGCGTCTCCGAAGGCAAGATTGCGTTATACTCCACACCGGACAGTAGCGTCTATGTGCACGTGGTATTCAAGGATGAAACCTTTTGGATGACGCAGAAATCCATAGCGGAATTGTTTGATGTCAATATTCCGGCTATCAGCAAGCATCTGAAAAACATCTTTGATGAGGAGGAATTAACGCTGGATTCAACTGTTTCCAAAATGGAAACAGTTCAAAATGAGGGTGGGCGCGAAGTAACCCGTACGACCGAATATTATAGTCTTGATGCTATAATCGCCGTCGGTTATCGCGTAAATTCGAAAAAAGCGACACGTTTCCGCCAATGGGCGACAAAGACACTAAAGGATTATATAAAAAAGGGGTATTTGCTCAACGAAGAGCTTCTAAAAAACGGTAAACCGTTCGGCAGAGATTATTTTGACGAGCTTTTGGAAAAAATTCGTGAGATTCGTGCCAGCGAGCGGCGGGCGTATCAGAAAATTGCCGATGTGTTTGAACAGTGTAGTTATGATTACGACAAAACAAGCGATCTTACAAAAGAATTTTATGCTTTTGTGCAGAATAAACTCCATTTTGCGATTACGGGGAAAACTGCCGCAGAATTGATTTTTGAGCGTGTTGCCCTTGATCATCCGACAATGGGACTGACGACATGGAAAAATGCGCCGGACGGGAAGATACTAAAAAGAGATATTTCCATTGCCAAGAATTATCTAAACGAAGCAGAGCTTTCCCGCATGAATCGGCTGGTAACCATGTTTATCGACTATGCGGAATTGATGGCCGAAGATGGTGTTGCTATGAATATGCAGGATTGGTTAAATGAAACCGATAACTTCTTGAAAAACAATCGCCGCCATGTTCTACCGGACAAGGGATGTGTATCTAATGAAGACGCGCTGAAAAAGGCGGATGATGTGTACAAGCAATTTCGTGTTAAACAAGATAATGACTATATTTCATCGTTTGATAGGGACATGGTGGAATATTTGAAGGGGCGGGGGGAGCACAGCGACAATACGGAATAGAAATACGTGTGCTTGGAACGATCCATTCAACGTTATTTGTGTTCATACAGTAATATTCCATTCATCCCCCGCAACATCAATCCCCGAAATAATCCTGTCAATCTCGTCCGCTGTGTCGGGGGCGTGGTCGGGCGCATTTGTATCTGTTATGTGTCGTAATTCGTTTAAAATCAAGGAGTTACGTAGATTATACCTTTTTTTTCAGCTAAACCGCGACAAAAAACAGTCGGTCAATCTTTGTCTCTAAAATAAATTTGACTTTATTCTTACCAAATATTATTTTAAGAATACACGGGTGGTTGTCGAATATTTTCAAATATGTTGGTTGGGAGCAACGGAACATTAATGGAGTGAACTAATATGTATCGTATAGACACAGAAAAAAAGCTTAACCTATTTCTTGATGAATTAGAGAACGGCGGTATTGTTATTGGCGGGACAAATCCGACGGAACAGGGCTTTGCCGAAATCGGCAGAGAAATTAATGAGTATAGGGCGGTATCAAGAAGGAACCGTGAAAGGGCGCAGACGGTTCTAGATTAAATTATTAGGCATGGTTCAGCCCGCTCTTTGAAATAATCCAGTCAATTTTTTATAAATGAAAGGTGAAATTTATGTGCGAAATAAAAGATTTTTTTAAAACCAACGGCAAGTATGTCGTTATTTGCACGTACTATGACGGAGATTTTAAATCCGCCAAGACTATTAGTATTTTT
>Ga0268262_10004591_pt1 | contig 14192 bp, 12 predicted proteins | sample TergutNc150P3_FD_190354 | JGI IMG/M metagenome (GOLD analysis project Ga0268262, IMG submission 190354) | Nasutitermes corniger P3 segment gut microbial community from laboratory colony in Florida, USA - Nc150 P3 (SPAdes) (version 2) | ecosystem: Host-associated > Arthropoda: Insects >... | reverse complement strand
TCGGATCGTAGCTCCGGTGCTCGTCATAAACGCTGGTACAGGCGCGAAAACGAACGGACGTTACGCGTCCCCCGGATTTTTCAAAGCCGGTCGGCCCAAGTCCGTTGTGGATGATGATTCCTTCCTGGAACGCCGTCTCGACGTCGTCCGGAGAGGCCGGCATCTCCACCCAGCTTTCCATGCACGCCAGATGCGCCGTTTGCACGCCCGGAAGCCGCAGCGCCGCGCGCGCGGCGTCCAGCGCAAGATCGTCTCCGCCCAGTACTACCACGTTCGGGCCGACAGGGGGCGGCGTCGCGCCGGAATTGACGGCGTAAAGAAAATCGAGCGCCTGCCAGACGCCCTGGGCGTTTTCGCCCGGAAGGTTCAGCTTTTTAGCTTCCCATGCGCCGGTCGCGATCAGAACGGCGTCGAATGGATCGTAAGTTTCGCCGTCAAGTTCGAATCCGGGATTGACCAGATCTTTCGGCCTGGCGATACGGGATTTCGTGCGGACTTCAACGCCTGAATCAACAATGGCCTGGATTTCCTTTTCAAGAACATCCTTCGGAAGGCGCCACGCGGGAATCCCGTAGCGAAGCATTCCGCCCAATTTTTCCTGCGCCTCAAACAGCGTTACACGGACGCCGTTCAAAACCAGTTCGTTCGCGGCGGCAAGTCCCGCCGGCCCGCCGCCGACAATGGCGACACGGCCTTTTTGTCCCGTAGCCGGAACGGCAGCCGGGCACACGGCCGCGGCATCCGCGTAGACGGCGTCGGCGACATAGCGTTCCAGGTTTCGAATCGCCACGGCTTCCTCGTCGATTTCCACGCGGCGGCAATGGTCTTCACAGAGGTGACGGCAGACGCGGCCGCTCGAAGCCGGCAGCGGACAGCGCTGACGTAAAAGCGCGTATGCCTCGGCGATTTTTCCGGTGCGCAGCAGCGAAAGAAAGCCCTGTACGTTTACGCCGGCCGGGCAGCCGTTCGTACAGGCTGTCCGGCCGGGGAATTTTATAATATTAAAAGCGTTTGGAATCGCTCCGGGGTGTTCAAGCGCGATGGCCTTGCGCGGTTTTTCGCCGGTTTTTTTACCGTCCCCGCGCCGCGCGGGGAGTGAAACCGGGCAAACTTCTGCGCAGTCGCCGCAGACGGTGCATTTCGCGGGATCGATATAGCGCGGATTCCTGCGGAGCTTTATACTGAGATCGCCCGGCTGCCCTGAAACGGATTCAATATCGGCGAACGTGAGAATTTCGATATTTTCACGCGCCGCGCATTCTTCCAGTTTGGGCGCCAGCATGCTCAGGACGGAATCCGCCGTAGTTCCGCCTATCGCCGCGGAGGGATCGGTCAGGCAGACTTTGAATCCGCCGCCCGCGAGGTCAAGCGCGGCCTGAACGCCGGACGCCCCCGCGCCGCGCACCAGAACCGCGCATGTATTCCTGCTTTGAAAATCGGATGACATGTCTTTATACAAATAGCTCCGCTTGTTTAACCCGGATATTCATATGAATATCCGGGCAACATTGTAACAATCACTCAGGGTTACGGCAACTTTTACGGCGCGCGCCCGTGGATGCAGCGGCAGTGGAATCGCTGTGAAACATCCGGGGTAATATGACAAAAGGCGCTTCTTATTTATAAAGCCTGTGGGATACATGGTAAATTAATTTAAAATTCGATAGAACAAGGAGGCAAGTATAGATATGAAGAGATTTAAACACCTGTCGGTCACGGGAGTGTTCGTTGCTGCGATAGCTATCGTTGCGATACAGAACACATCCTGCAAGCTGGCTCAGGATAAACATGATGTTCAGTATCAGGTGTTAAGCCCGTGGGCGGATGTGGATCCGATACCGCTCAAAGGGCTTGCCACACCGAGGGTGAACGACCTGGCCGACAAAAAGATAGGCCTGTTCGTGAACTACAAGCGGGCGGCCATGCCAAGCGCCGAGGCGGTCCAAAAGCAGTTGAAAACCCGGTATCCCAACGCGAAGTACAGCGTCTACGAATCAAGGGACTGGAACGTCAATGTAATAGAGACAAAAGACAGTGAAAAGTTTGCCGCGTGGGTAAAAGAGCAGGATGCTCTCATCGCCACGATAGGGGATTGAGGGTCCTGCACTAAGTTCCTCGTATACAATGGAATTGCTATCGAGGATCTTGGCAAGCCGGTCGTGACACTGGCTCATCCCGCATTTTTACCTGACGCTCGTTCCGCCGCCTCCAGCAGGGGTATGCCGGGACTGCGCATTTTGGCATTAAACGTGGCGAACGAAGGGACGGAAGCATCCGATTTCGAAGCCGGGGCCATAGAAGTTCTGCCCCAAATAATAGAAGGACTAACCAAGCCCTTGACGGCAGAGGAAAAATCACCGCAGCCAAGGGATGCGACGCCGCCGAGGATAGCGTTCAAGGGGAACTACGAGGCGGTAAACCGTTACTATTACAGAAGCGGCTGGACGGATGGCCTGCCAATCGTACCGCCTACTGAAGAAGCGGTGGCGGAGATGCTGACGGGGACGGATCTGCCAAAGGACCACGTGGTGGCAAAAGTCATACCGCGGCTGGGCAAAGCGACCGTCGAGAAAATAGCCGTCAACGCGGTAATGGCGGGGGCGCTTCCGACGCATATGCCGGTATTGATAGCGGCGGTGCAGGCGCTTGACGACCAGAAGACGCGTTTTGATACGTTTGAAGTGAGCACGGGTTCATGGGCGCCTTTCTTCGCGATCAATGGCCCCATACGGCACGATATACACATAAACTTCGGGTCAGGCGCACTGAGTCCGGGAGATATCGCCAACTCGGCCATAGGACGCGCCGTTGGATTGATCGCCAAAAATATCGGCGGAGCGAGAAAAGCCATTGAGGATATGGGAGTCATCGGCAATCCCTCAAAGTACAGCCTTATAATTGGAGAGAATGAGGAAGAAACCCCCTGGGAACCGCTGCAGGTGGAACGCGGATTCAGGAAGGAAGACAATACCTTGACGGTATTTTTCCCCAATAATTTTCTTCAAAGCGTTCCAATGGGCACTGATGCGGAGGGGCTGGCCAGGTCGCTGGCGAACCTGCAGCCGATTAGCATGTCCGCGCTCATCGTTATTCCTTCGCACGCCAAAATTCTCGCGGATGCCGGATGGACGAAGGAAAAGCTGAAACGGTTTATTCTGGAGAATGCGTCGTCCCGCACTCCGGCCAGGAACCAGCAGGATGCGGTTGCTTCCAAAGTTCTTTCAGAGCCTCCGAGGGCGTTTAACACGGATGAGTTGATGATACTGGTTGCGGGCGGACCTGGCGCGTGGATGGCGACGCTGCGCAGCGTCGGCGGCATTCAGAACAGTTTCGTGACAAAAAAGATAGAACTGCCGCGCAACTGGGACGAACTGGTCAAAAAATACAGGAATATTGTTCCTGTATATGTTGAATATTAGTTGATGTTTGAAGTCGGGGGAGCGTTGATTAATAATGATTAATCGGCGCTCCCCCTCGTCGGCTTTGCCGAAGGCGGGAGCTTACCGTACAATGAGGATCTATGAGCAAAATAAAGCCGGTTGCAGTCCTGGCGGTTATTGCCGTTATGACAGCGTTGACCGGTTGTAGTACGTCCTTACTGATATCCGGGCTTGCTTTTATCCGTCCGGAGCGCATCTTGATTAAGTTGTTATGTAAGGCATTTTGAACTGTTTTATATATCTTGCCATCAAATGCCATGCGCCACATGGGTGTTTGTTTGATTAACGACCAGTTGGAGAGGAGTAAATATCATGAAAAAGAAAATACGGCTGATACTGACGGCTGCTGTATGCCTGGCGTTGTTTGCCGCTGTTTATGCCGAAGCGCAGTCGAAGGTGCCGCGAATCAGCATCCAGGAACTGAAGGGCATGATTGATAAAAAAACGCCGGTAATAATCATAGATGTGCAGCCGGCGGGGGTATATGCCGAAGGGCATATCAAAGGCGCCATCTCTTTACCGGCCAGTTCTAAGATCAAACTGGAAGATGTCTGGGATTTTCCGTATGACCGGCTGATCGTGACTTACTGCGATTGCGGCCCCGGAGAAGCGGACAGCTCGGACGCCGCCGCGCAGTTGATCAAGTTTGGTTACGACAATGTGAAGGTGCTGGCCGACCCGTCCATCAAAGGATGGAAGGCTGAGAAGTACCCGCTGGAGAAGAAATAGAAATTCCCATAAATCGCCGCGGGGAAGGAGGTGTTCCCATGCAGTTTCGAAAAACCGTCGTGTTTACGACGCTCGCGGTTCTTTTGAGTGTTTCTCTTAACGGGTTTTCGGAAATTGAATTTCTGAAAGCCGTTCCCGATGGGATCGACTTCGGCACGGTAGAGGAAGGCCCCCCCGTTGCGGTCACCGTGACAGTGCGGAACACTGGAACGGCGCCGGTTGAGATAACCAACGTAAGGACAAATTGTGCGTGTACCGAGGCTGTGCTTGAAAAACACAGTTTAAATCCGGGAGAACAGGCGGAGCTTAATGTCATCTATACTACGGACGGCAGGCCGGGACCGTTTGAGAAAAAAGTAATTTTTACGACAAATATTCCCGGCGAGGAACCGCTTGAAATTTTTACCCTGAAGGGAACGGTCAATGAGGCGCCTTCAGCGAAAATAGCGGCGACTCCACGCAGGATTACTCTGGCGGGAAATGATCGCCGCGATGGAAAAAAACAGGCTGTCGCCATAGAGAACGAGGGCTCATTGCCGCTTGTCGTTACCGGAATCCGTTCGCGCGACGGTGAGAACGTCTATTTTGACGGATCCGGGCAGGCGGCGGTTACGATTGATCCGGGACAGACAAAAACCGTGGAGATTCAACTGGCCGGTAAAGCCGGCAGCGCATCGGAACGCGAATACATTCTGATAGAGTGTAATGCGCGGAACGCCGGAGATTCCGGGTATTTCATAATCGTCCAGTATGACGCGCCATAAAACATCAGGGATTATGATCAGACGAAAATCGGAGGAAGTCGACGTAGGGGGCGTTCGCGTGGGCGGGGACGCGCCTATTGTCGTTCAGTCGATGACCAACACCAATACCGAAGACATTGAAGCGACGGCGCGGCAGGTCGCGGCGCTGGCAGACGCGGGTTCGGAGCTGGTGCGCATTACCGTCAACACTCCGGCGGCGGCGCTGGCCGTGCCTGAAATCGTAAAGCGCGTCGCGGGCAGGCGCGGGACTGTTCCGATTATCGGCGACTTTCATTACAACGGCCATAAACTGCTGGCGGAATATCCTGAATGCGCCCGCGTCCTCGACAAGTACAGAATCAATCCGGGCAATGTCGGCACGGGGGAAAAACACGACGGCAATTTTCGCCGGATTATCCAGGCGGCCATCGAACATAACAAGCCGGTACGCATCGGCGTAAACTGGGGTTCTCTCGACCAGGAACTGCTGGCGCGCATGATGGATGAAAATTCCCGCGCCGCGCAGCCGCTTCCCATCCATGAAGTGATGATCGAAGCCATGAACCGAAGCGCGCTGGAATCCGCAGAAGCGGCGGAAAATTACGGACTGCCTAAAAACCGCATTATTCTCAGCGCCAAACTTTCCGGCGTGCGCTCGCTTGTCGCCGCCTATCGGAACCTGGCCGGCCGCTGCGATTACGCCTTACACCTGGGACTGACTGAAGCCGGCATGGGAACAAAAGGCGTCGTTGCTTCCACCGCCGCAATCGCGACGCTTTTGGAGGAAGGCATCGGCGACACTATCCGTGTTTCCCTGACGCCGCCTCCGGGCGGCGACCGCACCGAAGAAGTGCTTGTCGCGCGGCAGATTTTACAGGCGCTCGATATCCGGAAATTCGAGCCGCAGGTATCCGCCTGTCCCGGCTGCGGACGGACTTCTTCGGCTTTTTTTCAGGAAATGGCGGCGCGCGTCGAGGCGCATATCCGCGAGAAGATGCCTGTCTGGCGACGGCAATATCCGGGCGTTGAAAATATGACCGTCGCCGTCATGGGATGCGTCGTAAACGGCCCCGGAGAATCAAAACACGCCAACCTGGGCATTTCTCTTCCGGGAAACGGCGAAGACCCAAAAGCTCCCGTGTACGTAAACGGAAAACAGGCGGCGACGCTGCGCGGAGAAACCATCATCGCCGACTTCATTGAGATACTGGAGAAATACGTAATCGCCAGCTATCCGGGTTAATCATATGAACGTTTGTGTGTACTGCGCGTCCAGCGCGCAAATCGATCCGATTTACTTCGAAGCGACGGAACGGCTGGCAAGGGAATTCGTCAATGCCGGGGTCAATGTCGTCTATGGCGGCGGCGCGTCCGGACTAATGGGACGGCTCGCCGACACGGTGATTGCCGGTGGCGGAACGATAAAGGGCGTCATTCCAAGGTTCATGGACGAAGTCGAATGGACGCACCGCCGCCTCACTGAAGTCGAGTTCGTCGATACGATGCACCAGCGAAAAGCAAAATTTATTGAAAACGTCGATGCCGTCGTCGCTTTGCCTGGCGGTACGGGGACGCTGGAGGAACTGCTCGAAGCGATGACGCTCAAACGCCTGGGACTGTTTGTGAAACCTGTCATCATTCTCAATACGGGCGGTTATTACGATCCGCTTAAAGCGCTGCTGGAAAAATGCGTGGCGGAAAGGTTTATGAACGACAAACATCTTTCGATGTGGTCGTTCGTCGCCGAACCGGAAGACGTTCTCCCGGCGATCCGCAGGACTCCGGATTGGGACAAAAAGGCGATCCGATTCGCCGTCGTAAAGTAAGTTTTACGTGCTTTCCGGCCTGCTTTGATATAATCTAAATGATTTTGCACCGTCATAAAGACGCGCGGCGCGCCTTGCGCCAATCGGGGGATGAAATATGTTAAAGACGCGGAACTGTGGAGAATTGCGATTATCGGATGTCGGCAAAACGGTTGTTCTTGCCGGGTGGCTGCAAAGGAGCCGTGATCACGGCGGGCTGATCTTTCTTGATTTGCGCGACCGTTCAGGCCTGGTACAGGTAACAGCCGACCCGACCGTCGGCGAAGCGTTTGAAATCGCGGGAAAAGCCCGGAGCGAATATGTTCTGCGCGTCGAGGGAACCGTCCGCGCGCGGCCCGACGATACGGTAAACCCCGACCTTGCCACAGGCGAAGTGGAGGTTCTGGCGCAGTCGGTTGAAATTCTCAATCCCGCGAAAACGCCGCCGATTCCGCTCGACGACGACGGGTACAAGACCGACGAAATCGCGCGGCTGAAATACCGCTATCTCGACCTGCGGCGCGAGCGCTTGCAGCGCAATATCATTCTGCGTCACAAGGCTATCAAGTTCATGCGCGACTACCTTGACGCGCAGGGCTTCCTGGAAATCGAAACTCCTATCCTGATTAAGTCCACGCCGGAAGGCGCGCGCGACTATGTCGTCCCCAGCCGCGTGCATCCGGGGAAGTTTTTCGCGCTCCCGCAAAGCCCGCAACAGCTCAAGCAACTCCTGATGGTGGCCGGGTTTGAAAAATATTTTCAGATTGCGCGCTGTATGCGCGATGAAGACCTGCGCGGCGACCGGCAGCCGGAATTCACGCAGCTCGACATCGAAATGTCGTTTGTGGAGCGCGACGACGTGCTTGCCGTGGTGGAAGGGCTTGTTTCCGGTCTCGTCCCGGCGGTGACGCCGCACAAGCGGTTTATTACGCCATTCCCAAAAATGAAGTACGCCGAAGCCATGGAGCGCTACGGCAGCGACAAGCCCGACATCCGGTTCGGCATGGAGATCATGGACGTTACGGAGCCGCTGCGCAATTCCGAATTGAGATTCATTTCAGAAGCGGCGGCGGCAGGCGCGGCCGTTAAATGCCTCGTCGCTTCCGGATGCGCCGAATATTCCCGCAAGGAACAGGACGATCTCGCGGCGTTTGTAAAAGCCGCCGGGGCCAAAGACCTGGCGACGATCGCGTGGACATCGGAAGGCATCAAGGGAAACATCGGGAAAAAGTTCGCGGCCGGGGAAATCGCGGCCATCGCTCAAATTACTGGAGCGAAGGAAGGCGATCTGGCCTGCATCGTCGTCGATAAGCCGGAGACGGCGTGCAAGGCTCTCGGAGCGCTCCGTCTTAATTTCCGCGACAAACTCAAGCTCGCGCCGGCCGATCTGCTGGCTTTTGCCTGGGTGGTAGATTTCCCCATGTTTGAATGGGATGAAAGCGAAAAGAAATGGAGCTTCATGCACCATCCCTTTACCAGCCCACGGCCGGAACACATGGGAATACTTGAAAGCGATCCCGGCAAGGTAATGAGCGACGCATACGATTTGGTTTGCAACGGTTACGAACTGTCAAGCGGCAGTATCCGTATTCACAACAGGGAGCTTCAGGCGCGAATTTTCCGGGCGCTGGGATATGATGAAGACGAAATTCGCCTGAAGTTCGGACACATGCTCGACGCTTTTGAATACGGCGCGCCTCCGCACGGCGGCATGGCGCCCGGCATCGACCGGCTGGTCATGCTGCTGGCCGACGAACCGAATATCCGCGAGGTGATCGCGTTTCCGAAAACGGCGAGCGCGGCCGACGTCATGTTCGACGCGCCGTCGGAGTTGTCGCCAAAGCATATGCGGGAACTGCGCATCAAGCCTGTGTAGTATTTTTAAAGAATGGCGCTTCGGATATCAGAAGCATTACATGAAATATCCGGGGGTAATCAGCGCTTTTTCAGGGAGACGTCGCCGGATTGAGTGCCCAGGTGCATCGGCGCTCCGCCGTCGCCTACGCGAACTCTCAACTGCTGCGCTTTTTTCTGTACAACGACTTCGGGGGGGATGAGTTCGCCCTCGACTTCCTGGGCTGGATAGTCTACCGTGATTTCACCGTTGCGCGTATCGAGCTGCAGCACGGCGGAATACTTTTCCGGCAAAAGCATATCGATGCGGCCTTCCCGGGTTGCGGCTGTAAAACCCTGTCCGTTCCAGCGGCTGCCCGACAGATTTAACGAAATGTTTCCTTTCAGCGTTTTAACGGAAAAATAGCCGTCAACGGCGGTCATATCCATGTTCCCTTCCGCGACGGTCACTTCCACCCATCCGCTCACGGCGTCGATGGTAAAATCGCCTTTTTTTATTTGCGCTACAACATCTGTTCGCGCCCCGGGCGCATAAATGACCATATTAACTTCAAGGAGCCCCTTGAGTTCGGGCGTTTCGGCGACCTGAATTGTGGAAGCCGCATCGGTGTAGCGAACGCGAACCGGCGATTTTTCAAGAAGCGCCCGCGCTTTTTCCTCCGCCAGTGAATAAACCTTTATTTCCGCTTCCATACGAACAGAACCGCGGTTCCAGCCTACGATTTTCAGGCTGCCGGGAACGTCGATGGAAATACCGATCTTTCCTCCCGGATAGAACCTGTATTCCTTTTCCTGGCTGCTCACATAAACCGGAGGCGATTCCAGGCCGGGCGCGGGAATCTCCTCCGCGTGCAGGACGGGAAAAATCGCCAGGAAAAGCAGACCGGGAAGAAAACGCGCGATTTGCATAGATAAAAACTCCTTCAATTAGTTACGCGTACATCCCATGTAGTATACAACAATATTTGATTCCGCATATGGGGGAGCGCAATTATTCAGCGCTTCCCTCGTTTGTAGTGAGCGCCGGAGATTGCCTGTGTATCGTGGGAGAAAAAGTGTTCTGTTTGCTCCCATGTCCAAATGCGTTTTTTGGATCAGATGCTTTCTACATGTTGACTGGTATTTTGCTGAAAACACTTAAATATTCGCTATAATTTTGTGACGATTATACGATAATTCGCTCATTATTTTGTAAAAACGTTGATTTCCCGCCATGTGTGGCGCAAAATTTGCGTTATGATTTATATGAGCCGGAAAATTGACGCATTTCTTCAGGACTGGAAATCCAATCCCGACAGGAAGCCGCTGATTGTAAAAGGCGCTCGCCAGGTTGGGAAGACGGAATCCATCGAACGGTTTGGCGCAAAGAGATATGACAATATGATTGTCATAAATTTTGTTGAAGAGCCAAAATACAAAACGATTACGTCCGACGGGTACAAAACGGTTGACATCGTCAGAAACATTTCTCGTATCGACCCATCCAGGCGCTTTATCGCAGGCAGGACACTAATCTTTTTTGACGAATTGCAGGAATTTCCGGAGATTTCTACCGCATTGAAATTTTTTGCCGCCGACGGACGGTTTGACGTCATCTGCAGCGGTTCCCTGCTCGGTATAAATTACAAAAAAGTGGAAAGCAACAGCGTAGGCTACAAGATCGATTATGAAATGCGCTCAATGGACTTCGAAGAATTTCTATGGGCAAAAGGCTATGATGACGCTTTCGTCCGCGACCTGCTTGACCATATGATAAAGCTGGAACCGTACAACGACGCCCTGCTGTCGGTTTGCAATTCGCTCTTTCTTGATTTTTGCATACTTGGCGGCATGCCGGCAGTTGTGCGGGAATATATCGTCAAAGGCTCTTTTGAAGGATCGCTTGCCATCCAAAGACAACTGATTGCCGATTACAAGGAGGACATCCTAAAATACGCGGACGGGATGGACCAAACGCGAATACTCAACGTGTTTAACAAAATTCCCCCGCAGCTTGCAAAGGACAACAAGAAGTTCCAGATTTCAAAAGTCGCAAGCGGCGCCCGTTTCAAGGATTATCGTGGCTGTGTCGAGTGGTTGAACGATGCCGGACTTACGAACATCTGCTATTGCCTGAATTTTCCGGAACTCCCGCTCAAAGGCAATTTCGATGAAACAAAGTACAAGATTTACTTTGCCGACAGCGGACTGCTTGTCGCCATGCTTGACGAAGAAGCGCAGGAAGATTTGCGAACGAACAAGAACCTTGGCGTATACAAAGGCGCGCTTTACGAGAACATTATAGGGGAAGCCCTTGTGAAAAGCGGGTACGATTTGTATTACTACAAACGGGAGGATTCGACTTTGGAAGAGGATTTCTTCGTCAGGACTTCCGCACAGCTCATCCCTATCGACGCAAAAGCAAAAAACGGGAAGTCCAAATCTCTCAGGACTCTGATTGACAGCGGCAAATATCCGGATATCCACTGCGGCATCAAATTTACAGGAGGCAATATCGGCGGCGTGAATAGGGTTTACACGTTCCCGCATTTCTGCGCATTTTTGCTTAAGCGATACCTTAAGCAAAAACAGGAATTGTGAGCATTACATGTCATTCCTGTTACATTGCCATTCCGCCGTCGGCCTGTATGACCTGGCCGGTAATGTAACGGGCGCTGTCTGAAAGGAGGAACGCCGCGATGCGCGCCGCTTCCTCCGCGGTTCCGGCACGCTTCAGAGGAATAGCAGCCAGGATTTTCTCTTTTATTTCCCCGGACAGCGACCGCGTCATATCGGTATCAATAAGCCCCAACGCCAGGGCGTTAACCGTTATGTTGCGCCCCGCCAGTTCCCGCGCCAGCGTCTTTGTAAGACCGATCATGCCCGCCTTGGACGCGGAATAATTCGCCTGTCCTATATTTCCGGCGACGCCGCTGATGGAAGATATGTTCAGAATGGATCCAAAGCGCGCTTCCCTCATGAAAGGCGCGACGGCGCGCGAAAAATTGAACGCGCCCTTGAGGTTCGTGTCCAGAACCTCGTCCCATTCCTTCTCGCTCATGCGCACCAGCATACGGTCCCGGACGATTCCCGCGTTGTTGACCAGGTAATCGACGCTCCCGAAACGGCCGGCGGTTTCCTTTACCATTTCCGCGGCCGCGGTGAAATCCGCGACATTCATTTGAAAAGAAGCGCATCCGCGCCCCAGGGCGGCGATTTCGGCTTCAAGCCGTTCGGCCGGTTCGCGGCTCGCATGATAATTAAAGGCGACGTTGCACCCGAGCCGGGCCAGTTCAAGGCTTATGGCGCGGCCTATTCCACGCGCCGCTCCCGTTACTATCGCTGTTTTTCCCTGAAATTCCATAGAATCAGCGCTTCCTTAAGGATCAGAAAGGAAAAGGATACATAAGCCAGCCGCCCAGAACAGAAAGGAGAACGAAGGCCGCCAGCAGAAACAAAAAATAGCGCACACGCTCACGCGTGTCGTTTTTCACGATGAAGGACAACACGAGCGACGTCAGGATGCTGAAAATCAGCATTACCGTAAAATGGTTTCTCATGGCTTGCGTCCCCTCGCGATGTCAAAAACATCAATAATCGTCAGCATATTGAGGAGCCCGGCCACATATATGAACACATTGGCGAAATCATAGGTATAAGAGGTGTTGTCGCCGGCTCCGGCGCCAAGCGCCCACGGAATCCAGTACAACAGTCCGGCGCCCGCGTCCGCCGCGAACTTTAAAATGGCGAACATGTTCTGGAAATCAGGATCGAACAGGCAGCCGTCAAGTTGAACGCCGATAATTATCATGGCGGCAATGCAGACAAAAAACACGGCCGCCCGATCCCATTTGCGCAAAAGGGCGTGTCCGAGTCCGGGAATCAACGCGCCGGCCACGCAGGCGACAGCCGTTTTGGCGGCGTCGGCGCGGGGCAGTTCGTTTGCCGGACTCGTGGAAATTTCATCGTCAGTTGGCATAATCATACGTTATTAATACAAAGCCGCCTGATCCAGAGCCTTTTGATTGATGGTAACCTTCCCGGACTTTGTCATTTCATCACGCGCCCGGTTGAAGTACTCCTGAAAATACGTTTCCTGGCGGTTCTCCAGCAGTTGTGCCCGAAGCGCGGTTTTCTGTTCTTCAAAAGCCGCTTCGTCGAACGGAGAACGCGACTTGACCTGGAAAACGGCAATGCCGTCCTGGGTGGACTGCGGATTGCTGACCGCGCCTGTTTCGAGCGCAAATACAGCCTGGTTGAATGACGAATTAAACCCGAGTTCCTGGTCGGGCGTTCCATCAATGGTAAATTCCTGGCTCGTCTTAACGCTCAATCCCTGCGCTTTTGCAGCCGCGGTGAGATTGGCCTGCTTAACGCCTTCACCGGAAAGTTTTTGCGCTTCGGCATCCAGCAACTCGCTGGCTTTCGCATCGGCGTATTCGTTTTCCGCCTGCTGACGGAATTCGTCGAACGTTCCCGGCCGTGGAAGCTCTACTTTAACAAGTTTGGGAACGGCAAATCCCAGTTCGTGTTCCACCGGATTTCCGATAGAACCTATTTCCCGCAGTGAGAATATTTCGTCCAGCATCTCGGGTGACAACCCTGAACCAGCAGCGGTTTCTTCTTTCTGCCGCAAACCTGTTTCGCGAACTTCCACCGTGAAGCCAAGATTTTTTATCGCTTCACGCAGGTCCGCCTGTTTTAACGCGGCAGCCCTGGCTTCTTCTGATTTCTGTCTTACAAGTTCCACCAGTTTGCGATCGCGCGCCATGGCGGTCAACTGCTCGCGGCTTGATTCAAAAGTGGGATTATCATGCCACAGCGATTTTATAATGTGATATCCGTACTGCGAACGCACAAGCCCCGACAGTTCGCCGGGTTCCAGCGCGAAAGCGGCGTTTTCAAACTCTGGAACCATCTGACCCCTGGTGAATGATCCAAGATAGCCGTCATTTTCGGCGCTGCCGCGGTCTTCGGAATATTCCCGCGCGAGTTTGCCGAAATCACGGCCGGATTTCGCCAGTTTCAGCACTTCTTCCGCTTTCTTCTTTACGTCGGCATCGTCGGCATTATCGCCGACAAAAAACAGGATGTGCGAGGCCTCCACCCTTTCTTCATGCGGCACGGAATCCCATTCTCTCCTGAGATCGTCCTCGGCGACTTCAACCTGCGGAATAAACTGCGCGAAAGGAATCAGCATGTATTCGGCGTTGCGCTTTTCCCTGACAGTATAGGAATCCCTGTGGCTGTTAAACCACGCTTCTACGTCCGCCGGCGTGGGTTTCACGCGCTTTTTGAAATCGTCTTTTTTAAAGAGAACGTAGTCAATCTGTACTTTCTGCGTCGTCCGCTGGTATGTATTACGCAATTCCGAATCGTTGACGCGGACGGAGCTTGTGACAACGGCGCGCACCTTGTCTTGCAGCTTCGTACGGCGCAGCACGCCCTCAAATTCAGCAACAGTGAAGCCGTTCTGCGCCAGCAGCGCCTTATAGCTTTCAACGCCGATAAATTTGCCGTCTATCTGCAGGTTTGGATTATTTTCAATCGCCCGGAAAATTTCATCTTCCGATAAGGCGATCCCGAAGCGTTTCGCAAGAATCTCCATCACCTCGTAGTTGACAAGTTCATTCACCACCTGG
>Ga0268262_10004590_pt1 | contig 14193 bp, 20 predicted proteins | sample TergutNc150P3_FD_190354 | JGI IMG/M metagenome (GOLD analysis project Ga0268262, IMG submission 190354) | Nasutitermes corniger P3 segment gut microbial community from laboratory colony in Florida, USA - Nc150 P3 (SPAdes) (version 2) | ecosystem: Host-associated > Arthropoda: Insects >... | reverse complement strand
TCCGATACGATACTAAAAAACATATACAAGGGTATTACTTCAAAAGATATTATTGATTCCGGCTTGATGTGTAAAAATGCGGGAATAATTTTATCCGATTTTACCCTGCTTGGCATTGGCGGTCGGGAATTATCAGAAGAAAACGCAATAGAAACAGCCAGAGTAATAAACGCGGTTAATCCCGATTACATAAGGGTACACCATACGGCTTTCAAGCCCAATACTAAACTTGGGCGAGATGTGGAAAACGGTATTTTTATTTTACAATCAGAGGAAGAAGTAGTCAGAGAACAACGATTGTTTATTGAAAATTTAAACGGCATTACCGGTTCTTATATTAATGAACACATTGTAAACCTATTATTGGAAGTGCGAGGCAAATTTCCTTCTTCCAAAGAGACTATGCTGAAAATCATCGACAATTATTTAGGAATGTCGGAAGATGATAAGTTGAATTTTGCTATCGGCAGGCGCATAGGGGTTTATTACTTGCTATCCGATATGCGGAATAAAGCAAAAAATGAGGCGGTATCTCAATACATAAACAACTTAAAAGCAAAACATTCGGACGTTGATTTTAACAAGGTATGCAATTGTTGTAGAGCAAATATGATTTAATGCCTATTAAAAACGCTGACAGAGGTGGCGAACTTCACCAACCCCCTAAATATAGTAACCGCCCCGCCCGAAACCGCAGCTTTTTTGTTAAAATATCAATCCCCCCCGCCGCGCAAGTCGCCCTTTTACCCCGCATAATAACCCCCAGTTCCGGATATTTTTTCTGCTTATAAGGTAAAAAATTCCCTATCGCAGTCTCAAATACCCACGAAAAACAACAGAAAGGAGGCATATTACGCTTAATTTGCCGTTGGCACGTAAATTGCTTTTCAAAATACACGGAGGCCATCGCGTCCGCGTTAATGGGGTCAAAACGATAAAGGAGATTTACGATGCGTATCTACAATTACGTAGGCGGTGCGGGCGACGCCCACGGGCCGGCGGTATCAAACGGGAACAATAGTTTGCGCGAACAAGTCGGCTACCCCCCCATTACGGCATTGAGGAGACAAATAGAATCCTTACCTCCCGAAAGTGCCAAGCCGTTAATCAACAAACTGGAAAAAATTCGCGAACAGACCAACGACCCGCTTGCGACATTAAAAAATCAAATGGATATCTTATCCCTTGGAAAATCCGAGTCATTGAGTTATACGCCTACCTATAATCGCATGGGGTTAAGAGCGCTGCCGCGTTAGTGGATGATAGTATTTCAAGTTACCGGTATAATGCATGGTTGTTGGCGGAGTCAAATTTTTATGTCTTTGTTTCGGCATTCTTCAAAGAACAAATCCGCGACGTAATAAGCGCTTTGTCCGTAGAGTCCGGTATTGTCGTCCGCGTAGCAGGCTCCGATGTGGGATTCGTAGAACTTTTTCAGGGCCTCGTTTTCGCCGCAGTTAAAATGTTCCATGATAAGCGGGATGATCGTTTTCAGCGTTACTGCTCTTACTGTTCCGTGCGGCATCTTTATCCAACCTTTTTAGCGTCTGAAAATTTTATGTAAGATAACGCTTTTTCGGTACAAAACGCGTATTGATTGTTCGCGTGCATAAACTTTAATCGTTGAAGGGCAAAATCGAGAGGCATAAGCCCATCTAGAACCAACTGAATCGTTTCGCCGACGTCGTCATTGGCGATTTTTCCAAAGACTATGTCGAAATCGTGTTTTGTTTGCCGCTTGGCCCTATTGCTCACGATGAAATTGAGCCATTCTAGGGAGTATTCGGTAAATTTCTTGAAATTTAAATACTTCGCCGCCCTCTCTTCATCAAATTCGTATATGTTTAGGATCGCCTGTTTACCGCGAACCTGACCTTGCCGTATTGCCCATTTCAGCGCCTGTTCGTAGATATCAGTCGTGTAAAAGCCGATACCGAAGTCCCTGCTACGTTCGCCTGAGATGAGGTTCGGTTCTTTAACGATGTCTGTTCCGCCGTGGTATAGTATCATTACCTCAGCTCCATAACTTGTTCGATATCATCTATAACGTACTCGAACCCGTGGCCGTGCAGGAGTTCGTAGTCTTTGTCCAACATCTCTACTATTCCTTTGCTCTCGAACAGCGAGTACGCCTTGTTGCTCGGGATACCGTGCTTGTCGGCATATTTTTCTATGCAAAAGAGTTTGAATGAAAGTTTGCTCATATAGTTTTTGACTTTGACTGAACTTGTTTATCTCGGCGAAGCCAAAATGCGGGGTTTAGCCCCGCATTTATCTATGAAGCCGAAGGCTTCGTCTCAAAAAGAATTTGATTTTAAAGAATTTGATTTTCTGATTACTCTTTATCTTTAATGTCTTCGTGATATATGGCAAACGCCTCGTTTACCGCCTCAATTACCTTTTCTCTGTTGAACGGTTTGAAGAGGCACGGGAATTTTACGGTTTTGTTGATTTTTATGATTGTGTGTTTGGGGTTGTAGCCGAAGCCGGTCATGAGGGCGAAACGGCATTGGTAGCCTCGCTCTTTCACGGCGTCCACCAGCTCGTAGCCGTCCATTTCCGGCATGGCGATGTCGGTGATGACCAGGAAATAGGGCGATGCGGCCAAGGCCTCGAACGCGGCCGCCACTGTGGGCACGGCCGTTACCTCCCAGCCCATCGTCTCGAGGTAGATCCTCAGGAACTCAAGGACGTCCGCCTCGTCGTCGATAACCAGGATGCGTCTATTCTTTTCTTTTGAAGAGCTCATACGTTTTGTCTATCAGTTCCTGTTTTCCGAACGGTTTGGCGATATACGCGTCCGCGTTCATTATGTGCAGCCCGACCATGTGGTCCAGCTGCTGGCTTTTGCCGGAGAGGATCGCTATGGGGACGTTTTTGAACTCGTCGCACCCGCGGATCTGTTTGAACACCGCCCAGCCGTCCAATTTCGGCATACAGATGTCCAAAAGTATGGCGTCCGGCCTATACTCTTTGACCATGTTGAAGGCAGTTTCCGGTTCGGTAACCGCCTGCACCTCGAACATGTCGGTTTCAAGCACGAGCTTGACGAGGTCGGCGATGTCGCTGTCGTCCTCGATAACCAATATCTTCTTTTTCATGGCACCAGACCCTCACTTTTTTGAGAACTCGGCAAAAAGCCACTTCCAGTACCTAAGCGCGACCAAGAACGCGGCGGCGGCGGCGGCGAACCTTAGCGCGTTGGCAAGCGACCCTATAAACTCAAAACTGAGCGGCCGCGGTATTGTTTCAAGCCCCGACGCGGCCAAGATCAGCGCGGCGGTGACGAAAAGTATCAGGTAATACGGGCGTATGTGCATGGCCTCGCCCAGACGCTTGCTCAAGTAGGCCAGAACGAGCATCATGATCACCGCGGTCGCGTCAAAGAAAAATAGGGGTTGCTCGTATATCATCTTACCTCCTGGTATTCATGGACAAAAACAGCCCCACCATGCTGAACGTTGAACTCATGCTGCACCCCAGCAGGGCGGTCGTTCTCACTATGCCCGTGTAGACGTCCCCCTCCGATATCAGGAAGGAGCCTACAAAGATCGCGCCCAATAGCAAAGATAATAAAAAACCCAAATACGGGGCGTTTCTATTGATTTTTTTCTTGTAAAACGCCGATATTAAAAACGCGACCACGTTCAGCCCCATGCAGCAGGCGACGTATCCGGCGATAAGCAACTCATCAAGCGTCGACGGAAGCTCCATTCGCGCCTCACTTCTTCCCGAACGCGTTCATGAAAGCGTCCTGCGGCTTCGAGTGGGTGATCCCGCTCATGATGCCCTCCTTGCCGCTGAATTTCGACGAGACCTCTATGCCCTTTGGGGTCACGCTGAAGCAGCGTATGTCCTTCTGATGGTCGCTGCCGCGCATCTTCAGAAAACAGAGCGCCTTTTCTATGGCGCTGTCTATCTCCACGTACCTTAATAGTACGTAAGTGTCCACGATAAACGGTATTTTACTTGTGATCTGCGATAAGTTTCCCAAGAGGCTGTCGTTTTCGCGCAGCAGGATGCTTGTGACGCCCTCGCGTTTTAGGGCGTTTATGAAGCGTCTCTCGAGGTCGCGCCGTTCGCTGGGGTCCTGCGCCAATGGTTCGAAGTGGGTCATGGAGTCCACGACGATCCGCTTTACGCCGAGTTCCTCTATGAGCGTGACGAACCGCCCGTCGGGATTGTCGAACTCGCTGAGCGCCGTCGCGGGGTCGGAGAAGATGACTTTGAGTTTCCCCTCCGTCTCGAGTTTTTTGAGGTCCCACCCGAAGCGCAGGGCGTCGTGGTAGTACTGCTGCGGGAACTCCTCGAAGGTTAGGATGAGTCCCGGCTCGTTGTACATGGTGATGCCGTTGTATATGAACTGCATTCCGAGCGTGGTTTTGCCGGTGCCGGGGGCGCCCTCTATGAGGTTGGCCGAGCTTTCGAGCAGGCCGCCGCAGATCATGGTGTCGAGAGATTTGATGCCGAAGGATACGCGCTTCTCGGATTCAGGTTCGCTCATTTTTTTGGCCGTCCTTCATTTGGTCTTTAAAGTCAAAATCATGGATTGCTTCGTCGCTTTGCTCCTCGCAATGACCGTCATTGCGAGCGAAGCGAAGCAATCCAGAGTTTTTTTAAGAAATCGTACAAAAAGTCTATTTAAGAAAACAAATGTACAATGACCGCCTTTTGTACGTGCAGCCTATTCTCCGCCTCCGTGTACGCTACGCAAGCTTTTGAGTCCAGTACGTCGCTGGTTATCTCTTCGCCCCGGTGCGCCGGCATGCAGTGGGAGACTATGGCGTCGGCCGGGGCTTTGGCCATTAGTTCCGCGTTTACCTGATAGGCGCTGAAGTCTTTTTTGCGTTTTTCGGTTTCGGCCTCTTGGCCCATGCTTGCCCAGACGTCGGTATAGACGACGTCGGCGCTCTTTACCGCCTCGTTCAGGTTGGCCGTCAGGGATATGCCGCCGCCGGAGGCCGCGCATATCTCTTTGCATTTTTTCACCAGGTCGGCGCGCGGTTCGTAGCCTTGTGGGCCGACTTGGGTGAAGCGGTGGCCGAGTTTGGCGCATAGAACCATTATAGAGCTGCACACGTTGTTGCCGTCGCCGACGAAGGCGATGTTCAGCTTTTCGCCGGGGCGCGCCTCTTGCAGCGTTTGCCCGAAGGCCAGGGCCTGGCACGGGTGGGCGAAGTCGGTCAGGGCGTTTATTACCGGGATGGAGCAAGACGAGGCCAGCCGCGTCAGCGTGTCGTGGGCGAAGGTCCGCGCCACAATAAGGTGCACGATCCGGTCCAAGTTGCGCGCCACGTCCTCTACGCTCTCACGCTTGCCCATCCCGACCGACTCCTGGGGGAGGTTTATCGTGTGGCCGCCCAGTTCGTGAATGGCGGTTTCGAAGGATACGCGGGTGCGCAGCGACGGCTTTTCGAAGATGAGCACGCCGGTTTTGCCCTCAAGCACCCTTAGCTCGCAGACGCCCCTGCCGTCCTTGAGCTTCGCCGCAAGGCCCAATATCCCGTCGATTTCCTCGGCGGAGTATTCAAACAGAGTTAGTAGGTCTTTTTTTCTCATAATTGATTAAATTTATTAAATATTAACGACGATTGTACGTAATATCACCCATAAGGGCGTGGGTTGCCGCCCCTAAATACGGACGGTGAACCGCCTACGCCGCCCGTAGGCATAGCGCGCCACGCCGGGGGGACGGCCGCCCCCCCGTTATACTAAAATAATAGAGTGGAGGGTGCCGCGCCAAAAAAAACTGCCATAAAAAAATATTATTTTTTTTCATGCGCGCTGAAAAAATGTAATGTATATTGTTAAAGACAGCATAAACATATTACAAGCCCTATCGTGGAGGGAGGTTAGTTATGGAGATCACAGAGGTAAGAATCTCGTTGCGCAACGAGGAGAAGCTCAAGGCGTTCGCAAGCATCACGCTCGACAATTGTCTTGTCGTGAGGGGCCTTAGGGTCATCAACGGTTCCAACGGGTACTTTGTCTCCATGCCGAGCAAGCGTCGGCGCAACGGCATGTACCAAGACATCTTTCACCCCATCAACAACGAAACGCGGAAGCTGATCGAGGACAAGGTGCTCGACGCCTTCGAAATCGAGTTGAGCCGGTCGGAAAACCTCGATGAGTACGCGGCTGACGGGCAGGAAGATACTTACCTAGACGAATGACGTTGAATTTGGTTTTGACGCTGTAGGGGCGGGTTTTTAAACCCGCCCCTACGGTTTGCCGCATAGACGTTTAAAAAAAATTAACACTACCCCTTGACACCATAGCCGCCCACATATTATTTTATTGTTCTAGGTATAATCAAAATCAACAATCGGGAGTAAAAATGGCCAGAAAAAAGTTTATAGCCGGTAACTGGAAGATGAACACGACCTTGGAAGAGGCCGTAGCCCTAGCCAAAGGCGTCGCCGACAGCGTAGGCAAGCAGACCGACGTCGACGTCGCCGTGTGCCCCCCCTACATCAGCCTGTCCGCCGTGGCGGAGGCCGTCAAAGGGTCGAACGTGAAACTCGGCGCTCAGGACGTCCATTGGGAGGCCAAGGGCGCGTACACCGGCAAGGTTAGCTGCGCCATGCTCAAATCTGTCGGGGTGACATACGTCATTATCGGCCACTCCGAGCAGCGCCAGTACTTCGGCGAGACCGACGAGACGGTCAACAAGAAGACGAAGGCCGCTTTGGCCGCCGGGCTGCTCCCCATCGTGTGCGTGGGCGAGACGCTGGACGAGCGCAAGGGCGGCAAGATGGACGCGGTCATAGACCGGCAGACCCGCGGCGCCTTTGCCGGGATCAGCGCCGACGACGCGGCCAAGTGCACCATAGCCTACGAGCCGGTTTGGGCCATAGGCACCGGCGAGACGGCCACGCCGCAGCAGGCGAACGAGGCGCATATATATATAAGGAATATATTGACCCAGCTCTACGGCAAGGGCGTTTCCGATGGTATGCGCATCCAGTACGGCGGGAGCATGAAGCCGGACAACGCGAAGGACCTGCTGGCCCAGAGCGATGTGGACGGCGGCCTCATAGGCGGCGCGGCGCTGAAGGCGGGCGACTTTGCGGGGATTGTTCATCCAAAATGATTGGTTTGGCGGAACGGATTAACCGGGATGATCGTTATTCATCCACATATAAATAATAATAAGGAATAGGCGGCGATACCATGCTTTTCGCGATTCTGCTGGTTTTGTTTCTGTTGGTGTGCGTGTTCATCTGTTTGCTCATACTCATCCAGTCCGACAAGGGCGGCGGGATATCCGGCGCCATAGGCGGTTTGAGCGGCGCCAACAGCTTTTTGGGTACGCAGGACACGGCCAACGTGCTGACTAAAGGCACGTACATATTCGGCGCCGTGTTTTTGGTGCTGTGCGTCTTGATGACGCTCTTTGAACCGGGTGGCGGCGGCGTGAAATCCGGTTTGCAGAAGAGGGCGGAAAGGGTGCAGACGGTCACCCCGGTGCCCGCCTCGGCGCTCGGCGGTATGGAAGAGTTCAATGACGACGCCGGCGCGGCGTCGGGCGAGGACGCGGCGAATAAGTAGGGCCGAAAGTCATACAAAAATAAACGGTTCGCGGTCGTGGTGGAATTGGTAGACACGCTACTTTGAGGGGGTAGTGGGCGTACGCCTGTGTCGGTTCGAGTCCGACCGACCGCATAAGAAGGGGGACGTTTTCCGTCCCCCTTTTTTTATTGATATTGAATATAGGATTTTATTCGGCGTTAATCATGAACGACCTGTATAAATACGACATAGAACAGTCAACCCGTCTCGGGCAAACCGGCCCGGCGCGTATAGCCGGCGTAGACGAGGCCGGACGAGGCCCGCTCGCCGGGCCGGTGGTAGCCGCCGTCGTCATATTAGACCTGTACAACCCGATAGACGGGGTGAACGATTCGAAGAAGCTGACGGCCGCCAAACGGGACAAGCTGTTCGATTTGATAACCGGTACCGCCGAGGCGTACGGCGTAGGCGTCGCCGATCAAAGAGAGATCGACGAGATCAACATCCTTCAGGCGACCTTTCTGGCGATGAGGCGCGCCATTGAGGTTGTGAACGGGCGGTACGACCTGCTCTTGGTCGACGGTAATCAATACATAGCCGGCGTACCCCGCGAGTGGCAGAAGACGATAGTAGGCGGCGACGCGCTGAGCGCCTCGATAGCCGCCGCGTCCATAGTAGCGAAGGTCACACGGGACAGGATGATGGACGGGTACCACGAGAGGTACCCGCAGTACGGTTTCGCGAAGCACAAGGGCTACGGGACAAAGCGCCACGTGGAGCAGATTGAGCGGCACGGCCTCTGCGAGATACACAGGAAGTCTTTTTGCAAAAAAATCACTGCCGCTCAGACGGAGCTGTTCGGGGACGGTTAAAGCGCCGCCGTCCTTGCCCGCGCCTTTACCTTTTTGCGGGCGCTATCGACGTCGGCCCCTTATTCTTATAGTTCAATTCAAGCATTTTCTCACCATACCGTATGCCTAATTTTTCGTAGCCGTCGTAGCTGAAATGCAGGTTGTCTCCCATATCCGTACAACCGTTTGACGGAATTACGTGCGCAACCGGTTCGCCGCCGGGCAGTTTGTCTTTCATTGTGTTTGTGATGCCCCTTATGAGGGTGGCATTGTTCTGATTTGGATCGGAGGCGGTGATTACCGGTTCGCCGACTAAGAATGGTATTGAATTGGCGGGGAGTCCCAAATCGCTTAACAAGTTATCGTAAATGCCTTTTACCTTTTGCGCCCACACCCCGTTGCCGCCGGCCGCGCCGGACTCGCCCTGATGCATTATGACGCCCTTGATAACCCCGACCTTCTGCGCCTCTTTAGCCAGCGTTACGAGGCGTGTGTACGGGCTGTTGTCGTATATAGCGGCAATCGGTTTTATTACTTGCGCAATTGTTCCGGTGAGTGAATTGAAATAATTACTTGCGCTGCTGCCTTTTTCCAAACCCTCTATCGCGCATCCTGCCACGGCGACCGCTATAATGCCTATCTTTATGTTGGTATCGGCTATCCCGGCGACCAATGTCCTGCCGAAATAATCGGCGGGGCTTAGCCCGAGGTTATTTCTGATTAACGGCGGCACCGCCGTGTACCACTCCCCCTGCTTTCGGTTTTCGGTTCCGCCGGCGATCTTATAGCTTCCGGCCACCGCCGTCATCACCCGAAAACGCTTATTCACATTTTGCTTATACTTAGTCGCGGCGGCGCTGGTAAAATCACTGGCATAATTCGGATTCTGCCCCTCCATATTTGACTGCCCGAAAGCTAAATAAATATGGAAATTCTCCTTCTCGTTTGCGTCCGCTTGCGGTTGTGGCGCGGGCAGGGCGGGCGTATAGTCGTCGTTCAGCACGGGTAAATTGACCGACGCCCCGCCGGTAGGATTTACATCCTTATCCGGTGAGCAGCCGTTAAACGCCGCGCCGCAAACAAACAAAATCCCGGCGGTCAGAAACACCGGCGTCTTACGCAAAATAGGCCTTGCGGTATCGGTAAGCATGATTGACCATCCCTCCGTTATATTTTATTGTGTGTTTTTGTGATCATGATTTCTTAAGCCTATGTATTAATATACAATATATCCATGCCGAAAAGTTAATTTTTTACCGACCTAATCCGGATTTTAATACACCGCGCCGAACATAGGGAGGAGTCTTTTTTGACACACTCATATCACAACATGGTACTATTCCTAGTCATGCTATAAAAGAAGAGGACGTTGCCGACGGATTATTTGCCGGTGATATAACCGGCCCGCCGCACCGGCCCGACACGGGGACGCGGGGGGACGGTCAGAAGGAGTAGTCGTAACGCGCTATGACCTTGCAGTCGCCTGATTGGGTGGGGAGGATGGATAATTTTAGGCCGTCGTATGGTTTGAAGTTGGTGGCGTTGGCGGATGATTGGGGCTTGGGTTTGCGGTAAGTGGCGGAACGGACGATGTTGAAGATTCCTGCGCCGGCAATCCCGGTTATAAATGTGACAAGCGTGGCATCTTGAACGAAACCTTCGCTTTCTCCATCAGTAGCAGCTATTGCGATACTTGCAATGGCAACTACATTCGCTCCCAATAGAATACCCCCACCGACATTATCTTTCATTATGTAAAAAGATCCCCAGCCACCGGGTATCACGTTTAATCCCCATGTCTTCCACCTTTGGCTTGATGAAAAGTCTTCATATTGATTATCCGAATAGTAGCCGTTGTTTGTGTTTGTCATTCTTGCGTTGTTTTGTCGTCCCGCCGTTTGCGTCTTGTTCCCCGCAAATTCCCTATACATATTCGCACTCGCTACCGTTTTAGACGGAAGGCTACGCCTTCCATAGATAAATCGGGGGCTAAACCCAAAACTGCCAAATCTTTTTTAGACGGAAGGCTAAAAAATCCAAATCTTTTTTAGACGGAAGGCTTCGCCTTCCATAGATAAATCGGGGGCTAAACCCCCGATTTTCAGTCAAAATCAAGAGAAAAAAGCCTTTTTTTGTGATTTTGATTGAAAATGCGGGGTTTAGCCCCGCATTTATCTATGAAGCCGAAGGCTTCGTCTTAAAAAGAATTTGATTTAAAAAGATTAAGTCTAACTTTTTTTGGCAACCGCCCTCGCCCATAATATATATTACAAGTACCCAAACCGAGGAGTCCCGTATTATGGCAGCAAAAAAGATATCCAAGAAAGCCACTGCTCTCGTCCGAGAGTTGACCCAAAACATGGGCGGCCTGAATAACAGTTTCGGTACTCTTATAGATTGACCGACAACGAGTTACAAATAGATCTCTATCCTTCCGGCGCCGTAATCTAAAAAAATGCGATTTTCCTCTTGATTTTCATACCAAAATGGCCTAACATTGAAAGTGAGGGGGGGCGATTAGAGACCCTCTGAAAGCGTAGAGAAACGAATTAACAGATTGGAGCAGACCGCGTATGAGTTTGCAAGTTATGCGGGTCGGTAATACAAAATTGCGAAGACGATGTTTCCCGCCAAAGAGACATCGCTCTGGAGAGGCCCGTCGGTATTCCCCCACCGATGCAGGCCCCAAAAATCCGGGCGATGTTCTCTAGGCGGTCTTTTTTTTAATCTCTCAAATTATAGTAATAGTAAATCTCCGTTAAAATTTTTGTTAAATAAATCGGGTTGCCCTTACGGTATTTCTTTATACCATAACAGATTGATCGACAACGAGTTACAGAGTAAATTCGATTATTCGGGCGTTGTAAAGTTAAAAAAGCGTTTTAGCTATTGATTTTAACGCCCAAACCCCCTAATATTAAAGTAGAGGGGCGGTTAAGAAGCCCCGGAAAACTTAGACAAACGAATAGAGAAAGGGGGATATCATGAAAACGAAGAGCCTGGCAGTGAAACTGCTGATCCTGCTCGTATTGACACTGACTGTCGCCGCGCCTCATGTTCAGGCCGCCGCGATGAACTGAGGTGCGGAGCGGACCGCGTATGAGTTTCCAATTTACGCGGATCGGTAATACAGATTTGCGAAGACGATGTGTCCGCCAAAGAGACATCGCTCGGAGAGGGTCCGTCGGTATTCCCCCACCGATGCGTAGATCACAAAAACTCCGGGTGATGTTCTCTAGGCGGTCTTTTTTTGAAATCTCTCAAATTTAAAATAAATTATGATTTTTTTGTATAAAATATATGTGGAATATTTATACAATACGCATTTGGAATTTAATAAATCTCCGTCTGCCGCGTAATAGTTTGAAAGGGTTTTGTAAATCATAAAACTTAACCCGGTTTGCTACAAAAATGTAAAATATATATACTGTTGCATATCATAACAGATTAGTTTACAAGGGGTTATCTAGAAATCTTGATTCTTAGGCGTCGCAAGATTAAAAAAAACTTTTTACCTCTTGATTTTCACACCAAAAAGGCCTAACATTAAAGTAGAGGGGCGGTTAAGAGAGACCCTCTGAAAAGGTAGGTAAGCGGATTAAGAAAATGGAGCGGACCGTTTATGAGTTTACAGGTTATGCGGGGCGCTGAATAGGTGTTTGCGAAGACGATGTTTCCCGCCAAAGAGACATCGCTCGGAAGTGGTCCGTCGGTATTCCCCCACCGATGCAGACCCTAAGAATTCGGGCGATGTTCTCTCGGCGGTCTTTTTTATAGATACCTAAAATAAGGAGGCGGATATGATTATCGGCGGAAAGAGTTTTAAACCGAAGACATCGACTACGGTGTGCGAGTACCTCAAAGTCGGCATCGACGGGTCGCTGCTTATCAAAGACCCGACGCGGGGATGCCAAAACTACAAGCTGGAATACAGGAGCCTGTCCGGCGGCGGGCAGATAACCGCGTGCCAGTACTCCGAGCTTAAGGACGGCGTGATTAAGTGTACCAAAGTTAAACTCTTTTGAGACCGTCTCCGGGGCGACGCGGTTATGAGGAACCCCGGGGCTTACTCAGAGAGATCTAGGCGTGTAGGAAAGCCCCGAAAAACGCTGAACCCCCGGGCGGATAATGGACTATCATGAGCCGCGGAACCGGGGGTAAATATGTTTGCATACCATAACAGATTGATTTTCCACGAGTTACGTAGAAATATCAAGTCTTCCGGCGCTGTAAAATAAAAAAATTAATTTACTTCTTGATTTTCACGTGGAGGAAACCTATCATTGAATTAGGGGGAGCGGTCGAGGCCGCTTAGAAACGAAAACAAACGCTTTAAAACGGGGGGATTATTATGAAAACGAAGAACTTGGTAGTTAAGCTGCTGATTTTACTCGTATTGACGTTGACAATCGCCGCGCCGCATGTGCAGGCCGCCGTGATGAACTGAAAGAGCGGAGCAGGTTGCTTATGAGCTTACAGATCGCCAGAACGCGTTTGCGAAGACGTTATTTCCGCCAAAGAGACATCGCTCGGATGCGGTCCGTCGGTATTCCCCCACCGGCGTAGACCCATAAATTCCGGGTGATGTTCTCTCGGCGGTTTTTTTTAAAATATCTCACCACTATGTCAGAATCTTGAAGAATCGAAAATCATTCCCGATGGGCGACAAATTAAAAGTCAGAAAGTCCGCCTAAAATTTGGAAATCTCTCTGAAAAGAAGTATATTGTGGATGTAGGGCTGTATTCCTTGTCCCCGTATAAACCCCTAAAAATAGGAGCGAGTGATGAATAGTAAGAGCGGATGTAGGGCGGCGCGAAGCGTCTTTATTTTGGCGGTTGTTGCGCTTGCCGCCGCGGTGTCTGTGGGCTGCGCCAAGAAGGTTTCCATTGAGGAAGGCAGGGCTAAGGTTCAGGAGCTGGCCTCCAAGGGGGTTCCGGATCGGGAGATGTCGGACATAAAGATGTACCTCTTCCAGATGGAGACGGCGCAGAAAACGGGGCAGAACAGCCTGTTCAGGATCTATCAGGATTCGCTCACTAACGCGGTCGTGGCTTTTGAGGCGCGGATGTCGGAGATACTCGCCAACGCCGGGCCGTTCATGGATTCGCTCAGAAGCGCTTGCAACGAAAAGATCTCGAAACTTAAGGGGCTGCAGCTTGCGGCCGCGGAGAAGGGGATGAGGCCCGTTGACTCGCTTATGGCCATAGAGAGCCAGAAATTGTACGCCCGCAGCCGCCTTGAGGACTGGTCGTTTGAACTCGACACGCTCATAATGTACCAGAAGCTCGCTGATTCTCTGCGCGGGGAGTTCGTGGGGATATGGGTGATGGAGAAGGAGTCGCCCGACAAGAACCTGAAACGGGTGGAGCGGACCGAAATCCACATGGATAAGGACGGGAAGCTCACCATCGTGGAGGGCGGGAAGGGCAAGCTGGACGCCGTCTCGTCGGACGACTGGCTCTTTGAGTCCTCCGGGACGTGGGACGTGATGGGCGACGTGGCCCAGCACTTCATAACGCGGGAGAAGCTAATCCGCCAGATATACACTGGCGTAGACCCGCAGACCGGAAAGGTAAGGACGGAGAAGAAGGCGCCGTACGATTCTACCGTGGCCAAGGGGAAGAAGGACAAGTTTATCGCTTGGGATGAACTGAATAAGGATTATAAGAGGTTTAGGAAGTAACGGAAAAGTCAAATAATAAAAGTCAAATTCGTTTAAGGGGAGGGCTACGCCCTCCCTCGCTCCAACCAAAAATGGGCTTCGCCCATTTTTGTTTTCCGCTACCCACCCTGCGGGGCGCTGCCCCGCAACGCCCCGTCGAATAAACA
>Ga0268262_10004589_pt1 | contig 14199 bp, 11 predicted proteins | sample TergutNc150P3_FD_190354 | JGI IMG/M metagenome (GOLD analysis project Ga0268262, IMG submission 190354) | Nasutitermes corniger P3 segment gut microbial community from laboratory colony in Florida, USA - Nc150 P3 (SPAdes) (version 2) | ecosystem: Host-associated > Arthropoda: Insects >... | reverse complement strand
CACGCCGTCAACGCCGAAGGCGGCTGCCGCGGCGCGGGCGGCGCGGGCGGTTCGGTAGGTCGGATATGTCGGAGCGGTCGTCATGTGTATGTGTTGTCCTTTTCTTTAAAGTCAAATTCTTTAAAATCAAATTCATTTTTAGACGGAAGGCTTCGCCTTCCATAGATAAATCGGGGGCTAAACCCCCGATTTTCAGTCAACGGCAAAGTCAAAATCAACGTCAAAACACTGGATTGCTTCGCTTCGCTCGCAATGACGGTCATTGCGAGGAGCGAAGCGACGAAGTAATCCAGAAAGTCTTTTGACTTTGACTGAAAATGCGGGGTTTAGCCCCGCATTTATCTATGAAGCCGAAGGCTTCGTCTTAAAAAGATTTTAAAGACTTTGACTTTAATATAATATACGGTCGGTCGGGATGTCAAATTTTATGAAAAAAACATCCAAATCCCTGTAGCAAGGGGGTATTCGGAGCATATGAACTATTGATGTAAATCAGCCAAGACGAGAGGCAGCGCCCGATCCTTGTCCGACAGTACCGGCTCCGCGCCGTTTAGCGGCCACTTGATTCCGATAGTCGGATCGTTCCAAGCAATCCCAGCGTCGTGCTCACGCGAATAAACGTTGTCTACTTTGTAGACTACCTCCGTGCCCTCCTCAAGCGTGCAGAAGCCGTGCGCGAAACCGCGGGGGATGAAGAGCATGTCGAAGTTGCTCTCGCTTAGTTCGAAGCCGAGCCACTGCCCGTAGGTAGCCGAATCGCGGCGGATGTCAACCGCAACGTCGAAGATGGAGCCGCGAATCACGCGTACGAGTTTGCTCTGCTCAAAGGGCGGCTTCTGGAAGTGCAGGCCGCGAATTACGTTTCGCTCTAAAGAGCGGGAGTGGTTGTCTTGGACGAAGACGTTATCTATGCCGGCGGCTTGGAAGAGCGGGGCGGAGTATGTCTCCAAAAAGAAGCCGCGATGGTCGGAGTGTACCTTGGGCTTGATTAAGGTCAGGCCGGAGAGTGCGGTTTTGATGAATTCCATAATAGCGGTTATCCTATTTTAAAGTCAAAATCTTTAAAATCTTTTGGGAACATGAACACACCAAGCGGAAGATCCTTACCGCGTTGCAACGTGATTCCGACCCTATAGACGCTTGGCAGAGACACTAGTAAAACACCATATCGTAATGGCGTCAAAGACCATTAGCTACCTCTAACAGATACCGCCCGTAATCGTTTTTCCTCATCGGCTCCGCCAGCATTATCAATTGCTCCGCGTTTATCAGGCCCAGTCTGAAAGCGATCTCTTCCGGTGAAGCGACCTTTAGGCCTTGGCGAGCTTGGATTGTTTCCACAAATGACGACGCTTGCAGCATAGACTCATGCGTTCCGGTGTCTAACCACGCTATGCCGCGGCCTAGGTCTACCACTTGCAACTTTCCGCGTTCCAAGTAGAGGCGGTTTAGGTCGGTTATCTCAAGTTCCCCGCGCGGCGACGGTTTTAGCGTTTTGGCCAGCTTACAGACATCGGCGTCATAAAAATAGAGACCTGTCACCGCCAGTTTTGATTTGGGCGTAGCGGGCTTCTCCTCTATCGATACGGCGTTTCCCATTTTGTCAACTTCTACTATTCCGTAGCGTTGCGGGTCGTTTACCCGGTAGGCGAAGATCGTGGCCGAATCGGGGCGATTTATGGCCAATTGCAGCCGTTCTACCAGGCCGTGGCCCCAGAATATATTGTCGCCGAGAATCAGCGCCGCCGGGTCTCCCCTGACAAACTCCTCGCCTATGATGAACGCTTGCGCCAGACCGTCGGGACGCGGTTGCGCCGCGTAGGAGAGTTTAATACCCCACTGCGACCCGTCGTCAAGAAGCCTCCGAAAAGCGGCGCCGTCCTCCGGCGTCGTTATGACCAATATATCCGTTATCCCGGCCAGCATAAGCGTGGAGAGCGGGTAGTAGACCATCGGCTTGTCGTAGACGGGCATAAGCTGTTTGGAGACGGCAATGGTCGTAGGGTAGAGGCGCGTCCCGGAACCGCCGGCTAATATTATCCCTTTGCGCATGTTATTACCCCCAATATCTCATCTGTCAACTCATCCACTCCCTTAGTCCCGTCGAGCAGTTTTATCCTTCGCGGATCGGCTGACGCGGCGCTCATGTATCCGGCCCTGACACGTTCAAAGAATTGCGCCCCGGCGCTCTCCATCCGGTCTTTGCCCTTGCCTATCTTATTCAAACGCTCTTGGGAAATTTCCACAGAAATATCTATAATAAACGTCATGTCCGGCGCTATCCCGCCCGTGGCAAAACTATTGATACGGTGGATCACTTCAACGTCAAGCCCCCTGCCGCCGCCCTGATAGGCAAACGTAGCCTGTTCAAACCTATCGCAAAGAACCGTTTCCCCCCTGTCAACAGCAGGTTTTATAATTTCTCTCACGTGCTGGGCGCGAGCGGCCAGATAAAGCAGTAATTCAGTCTCCGAACACATCCCCTTATTATCCGGTGATATTAATAACTCTCGGATCTTCTCGCTGATAGGGGCGCCGCCGGGTTCGCGAGTAACAAGGCAAGGCGTACCGATAGATTGCAAACGTTCGGCAACACGGGCTAATTGGGTGCTCTTGCCGCAACCGTCTATGCCTTCAAATGTGTAGAATTTACCTTTTATCAACATCACTGATTCTGTCCGCAACAATTTTTATACTTTTTCCCGCTTCCGCAAGGACAAGGATCATTCCTCCCCACTTTCGGGCCGACTCTTATCGGCTGTTGCGGGGCGGGACGGCCGTCCTCGCCTACCCCCCTGTTTGTAGTCATCGTACCGCCGGGTATCGCTCTTGGGCGGGCGGTTATTGACACGTCTCCGCCGCCCGACGACGTCGTCGCGCCGCCGAACAGCGTCTGGGCCGCGTCGTGCACCGCCCTCGCTCCTGCAAAGGCGTTTGCCGACGTCCGCCGCTCCGCGTTTTCCAAGCGGAAGATGTAGTTTGATATCTCTCTCGAAATGTTGGTACGCAGCTCCTTAAACATCAGCAGACCCTCGCGCTGATACTCAAAGAGCGGATTCTTCTGGCCGAACGCCCTGAATTGTACGCCGCCCTTCAGGTGATCCATCTCAAATAGATGATCCTTCCACAGGTCGTCTATCACCATGAGAAAAACGCCGCGCTCGAAACGGCGCATAGCCTCCGCGCCGAAGCGCTCCTCTTTCTCCGTATAGCGTTTCTCTACCAGCTCCCACAACTCGTCAAACAACTCCTTCTGATCCATTGACTCTACTTTGACCTGCTCTGGGTTGTACAGCACGCCGAACGCCGTCTGCGCCTCGTCGCGCAAACCGTTTATGTTCCACGTCTCCTCCGAGTAGACGCGTTCGGGAGCGTACTTCATCACCATGTCCTCAACGGCGTTGGCTATCTGGTCGAGAATCTCGTCCTTCAAATTCTCGCCGCGCAATATGCGCTGGCGCAGCCCGTATATTTCGCGGCGCTGAAGGTTCATCACGTCGTCGTACTCTTTTAAATGTTTGCGGATGTCGAAGTTGCGCCCCTCCACACGTTTTTGGGCGCCGGCTATCGAGTTGGAGACCCACGGGTGGCTTATCGCCTCGCCCTCCGGCGTGCCGAGTTTGTCCATCACCAGGCGGATCCTCTCGGCGCCGAATATGCGCATAAGGTCGTCGTCTATAGACAAGAAAAACTTTGACGACCCAGGGTCGCCCTGACGTCCGGCGCGCCCGCGCAGCTGGTTGTCTATGCGGCGGCTCTCGTGGCGCTCCGTGCCTATGATATGCAGCCCCCCTAAATTCAACACTTGGCCGTGCTCTTCATCGACTTGCGCAAACAGCTTGGCGAACTTTTTACGCTTTTCCTCCAGCGTCATAGTGTCGGGATCGACGCCCTCCTTGTGCAACTCTTGATTAGCCATGGCCTCAAAGTTACCGCCAAGCACTATGTCCGTCCCGCGGCCGGCCATGTTGGTGGCTATCGTTACGGCGCTCAAACGCCCCGCCTGCGCCACTATCGCCGCCTCTTTCGCGTGCTGCTTCGCGTTCAACACCTCGTGCTGAACGCCCGCCCGCAAAAGCATACGGCTCAAAAGCTCCGATTTCTCAATAGATGTCGTGCCGACCAAACACGGGCGGCCAAGTTCGTTCATCGCCTTTATGTCCTGCACGATGGCATTGTATTTCTCGCGGTGGGTCTTGTATATCTCGTCGTCGTAGTCCATACGCTTAAGCTCTCTATTTGTGGGTATTGTAACCACGTCGAGCTTGTATATCTCGTGGAACTCCGCCGCTTCCGTGACGGCGGTACCGGTCATTCCGGCGAGCTTGTTGTACATCTTGAAGAAGTTCTGGAAGGTGATGGTGGCGAGCGTCTGGTTCTCACCGGCGACCTTCACCCCCTCTTTCGCCTCAAGCGCTTGGTGCAGCCCCTCGCTGTAGCGGCGTCCGTGCAGTATGCGGCCTGTGAACTCGTCCACAATGAGAATCTGCCCCTCCTGCACCACGTAGTTGACATCTTTCTCAAAAAGCGAGTAGGCGCGCAACAGCTGCCCCACGCTGTGGATGCGCTCCGATATTTCCGCGTACTCGCGGTGCGCGGCCTCTTTACGCTCCGCTTTCTCCTGTACGGAAAGCGACTCGTCGCGGTCGATCTTGCCGAGCGTTACGGCGAGGTCGGGCACGGTGAAGAACTCGGGGTTGTTCCCGCCTACCAGCATCCGCCCTTTCTCGGTGAGGTCGGCGCTGTGACCCGATTCGTCTATCGTATAGTAAAGCTCCTCGTCTATCTCGTGCAACTTTTTGTCACGCAGAAACTCCGTCTCCACCATCTTCATGTACTTCGCCGCGCCCTGCTCCTTTATGAGCTTCATGAAGCGCTTGTTCCTCGGCGCGCCCTTATGCATGACCATGAGCTTGAAACCGGCCTCAAACTCTTTGCCGTCTTGCTTTAGCAGCTCCTCGGCCTCGTCCACGACCTTCTGCGTCAGCGCCGCCTGAGCCGCGACCAATTTGACCACCCTGGGTTTCAGTTCCTCGTACTCGCGATTGGACTTTGTGACCGGCCCGGAGATGATGAGCGGCGTCCGCGCCTCGTCTATCAGGATGTTGTCCACCTCGTCGACGATGGCGAAATTAAGCTCCCTCTGCACGCAGTGCTCCGGCGCGCCGGACATGTTGTCGCGCAGGTAGTCGAAGCCGAACTCGTTGTTGGTGCCGAAGGTGATGTCCGACGCGTAGGCCGCTTGACGTTCGGGGCTGTGGGGTTCGGTGACGTCGAGGCATCCGACGGTCAGCCCAAGAAAGCCGAATATTTTTCCCATCCACTCGCTGTCGCGCCGCGCCAAGTAGTCGTTGACGGTTATGACGTGCACGCCCTTGCCGGTGAGAGCGTTGAGGTAGGCCGCCATAGCCGCCACCTGCGTCTTGCCCTCGCCGGTCTTCATCTCCGATATCTTGCCTTGGTGCAGGACTATCGCGCCCATGACCTGCACGTCGAAGTGGGCCATGAACGGGATCTGCTCGCCGCTTGCCGAGTCGGTCACGGTTTTGCGCTCGCCCAAGACACGGTGGGTCGCCTCGCGGACGACGGAGTAGGCCTCCGGGAGTAGGTCGTCGAGCGTCTCGCCGGCCTCAAGACGCTCGCGGAACTCGGCGGTCTTGGCCTTTAGGGCGTCGTCGGAGAGGGCGGAGGTCGCGGCGCGGAATTCGTTTACACAACCTAATATTGGAACGAGACGTTTTACGTCACGTTCTTGCTTAGAGCCGCCGATCAGCTTGATGATTACATCAAAGAAACCCATTTTTTTCTCTTATATCCTTTCTATGCGCCGTTTCGCGTCGCAACGTCAAATTCCCTGTGTCCCTGCCAAGCGTCTAAAATGGCGGAATCACCTCGCTACGAGGCAAGGATCTTCCACTTGGTGGGTTAATTTTCCCAAAAGATTTTAAAGGCTTTTTACTTACCGGCCACCGCCTGTCCTATCTGAAAATCTTTTATTTCCGCCGCGACAAGTTTTCCCGCGTGCAAATGTCCGTTGAAGACGTTTAACAATTCTGTTTTCAGGACCGTTGTGTTTACGTTGCCGTATTCGTGTCTGCGCAATACGGATACCGCCACCGTTGACAGCATATCCCGTTTGAACTCCAGCTCTTCGCGCAACGCGTTGTTGTTTTCGTAGGTCAGTTCCACCGACATATTCACGATTACGTCGGCGCGGTCGGACAAGCGCCCGCTTATGTTTGCCAGCAGAAGCGTGGTGCGCGGCTTGGGCGGCGGCGGGGGCGGCGTGGCGGCTTGGGCGGTTTTTGCCGGTTCCGGTTGCGCCGCCGCTTGCGCGCTCTTGGCCGGTTCCGGCTTAGCGGCAGGCTGTTTTTTGGGCGGCGGTTCCGGCTCCGGCTGCGTCTCTGCCGTGAAATTCAGCGTCGGCACGTTTGTCTTGGGGAAAGGCGGTAGTTTTTTTGCGGGCGGCGGCGGAAGCGGAGGCGGCGCCGCCGCGACCGCTATCTCCGGTCCCGGCGCCGGCGTTTTAGACGCCTCTGAAACTTTCGGCTCAGGAGCGCCGCCGTGCGATACGACCGGCAGTGCGGGCGCCGCGCCGTCATGTGAGAACTCCGGTCCGCCCAAGATGTCATTTACGCTCTTACCCCCGACCCCGGATCCCTTGACGCTGTCCGGTTTATCATGCTTTTTAACAGCTTCCGTTTTCTCTGATACGCTATCTTTATTGAATATCCCGGTGACTTTATTGAGCATTTCTAAGCCTTTACCGAGTATTTCGGGGAGTTTTTCCTCGCCGTAGAACGTGTAAAAGGCAAACGCCCCCCCGGCGACAAGCAGCAATATCAGCACCACCGTAAACTTGGCGGATCCGCCGTTCATATTGTTTTGTTGTTTCGGCATAAGCGATCTTCTTCTTTATCGGGGCGCTAACCTTCGGCACGGAAGCGGGCGGCAGGTCGCCGCCCCCACGCAACGGGGATCGCGCGGTCGCCGCCGATTCGGTTGAATGGGGTGGCTGAGGGGACTTGAACCCCCAACGCCCGGAATCACAATCCGGTGCTCTGACCAATTGAACTACAGCCACCGTGAATGTGTAGAATATACTATATTATGCTCTAAAAAGCAAATTTTTTTTTGACGACCGCCCAAAAAAGCAGGGCGGCCAAGACGGCCGCCCCCTGCTTTTCCCACGCGATTTTTGATGTTTTTATCCTATTAATCCTAAAATAATCCTATAAACCCTAATCCTACTTCGCCAGACTTATCCCGCCCCATGTCCCCGGGATCGACCTAGCGGCGCCCGACGGGTAAGCGGCGCCCTTACCCTGACCCTTCGCAAAGACCGCAAAGCCGATGTTCCGCCCGTCAAAGGGCAAAACGCCCAACTCGCTCCAGTCCAGCATGACCAGCCTCCCGGCCCCGGTCTCGGTCAAAGCAATCGATTTAGCGTCGCCCCAAGACGACTCCTCAACCTTCAGACCGTCCTTGTCGACCGAACGCTTCGACACGCGCATGCCGTAAGCGCTGTCGGCGCCGACCACCACAAACTTGTCCGCCCAAGCCGTAAAAGCGTTCGCCCCGTACTTCAAATCCAACGCGAACTCCGCCGCGGGCACTGAACTCGTCGGCGTAAAATGCAAGAACAGCCCGGAAGCGTTCCATCCGGCGGCAAAATTCGCCCCGCCCACGCTGAAACCGCGCAAGGCGGCAAGCGCATCCGCCGCCCCGTCGCCGGAAAGCCCGTCCTTCAGCCTAACCGCCGAAACATGCGGAACGGACGGGACCCACTTGTTGTCGGGCGAAACCGTGCCGCTGAGGACGGCCACCCCGACTGGCTCCACAACCCCTTTGAGATCCGACCCCGGCACGCTCCACTCTATGCTCAAAAAATCCCCGCCGCCGACAGGCGCCCCCTTCACGCGGCCTAGAAAAGCGTCGACGGCGGCATCCTCCGCCCTCACGCTTTTGGAAAACAAAACGGAAGAGCGGGCGCCCGAACGCCTGACGACCTTAAAATCGATGCTGCCCTTAGGCAACCTCGCCGTATCGACCTGCGCGGACACCAAAACCGAGTCCGACCGCAGGGTCGACCAGCTCGATGGCGAGGTGACGACCACCGGAGCGTCGTCTTGGGCGAGCGCGGGCAAAGCCGGCAGCGCCGACAAGGATAAAGAGAGGGCGAGCGTCGAGACAAACGACGACAGCCGCGATTTCGGCGGGTTAATTTGCCTATCCATAAAACAGACCCTTTCGTGTTACGCATTTAATAGGTACCGGTCGGTATTAATCGGTACAATTTCATAATATAATATAACGGACGCGGCGGTGTCAATATATTATTTTTGTATTCGGGCGGAACATGAACACAGAAACCACCGAAGAAGCGCAAAACCTGATCGGCGCCGACGTCGCCGGCGTTAACCTGCTGACCCTGCACGGGCGGGGGCACACCGGGCTTGTTTTTACCGGGTTTCAGAGGTCGCTGAAGCGCAAGATCGCCGTTAAGCTGGTGCCCAAGGATAAGGTCACGGCGCAGAGCTTTATGGACGAGGCGGAGGTCGTAGCCGGGCTGAACCACCCGAACATCGTCACAGTCTTCGACGTCGGGGAGTTCGGGAAGTACCTGTACATCACCATGCAGTTGGTAGACGGGGAGAGCCTGCACGCGCTTATAAAGCGCAAACTGCGCCACCCGGCGCCGTCGCAGCGCTATGTTGACCTCCCGACCGCCCTGCGTACGATCTCACACACGCTAGACGCTCTAGCCTACGCCCACAAGGAGGGCGTGATCCACCAAGACGTGAAGCCCGGCAACATCCTGATAGAGAACGAGAGCGGTCGGTCGTACTTGGTGGACTTCGGGATAGCGAGGACGGAGCTTTCGGAGGACGACTCCCTGTTCGTCCACGGCACGCCTCTCTACATGCCCCCCGAGCAAGCGCGAGGAGAGGTGACGGACGCCCGAGCCGACGTCTTCGCGACAGGTGTGACGCTATGGGAGTGCCTATCCGGAACGCTGCCGATACCGTCGTTGCCGTCAATTAAACTGGTGGGGCTAAAAGCCAGAAAGCCGTGGGAGTTTTTTGAAAAAACGCCGTCAGAGAGCAGTGTGAGGATTGATAAAGAACTGGAGGCGATAATACTGAAAGCTACGGCAAGCCACAAAGATGATAGATATAGCGATTGCGCGGAGTTTTTGGGAGAAATCAAGGGGTATGCTAATAAAAAATTAGGATTGACAATATGACAATAAACAAGGAAGCGAATATATGAACTTCTCAGAAAAAATCTTAGACTTCTTCACGACTATCCTCTGCCCAACCCCGCGCCCCTCCCACCATGAGGAGCTTATCGCGGACAGGCTTGTTGAATTCGCCGTAAGCCGCGGCTTAACCCGTTTCCGCGACAGTAAGCACAACGTCGTCGTCTACAAACCCGGCACCGGCAAATACGCCGGTACGTCAATCCCCGTTATATTACAGGCTCATACGGACATGATCTGCGTCCCGGCCACCGCCGATTTCAGCGCCGGTGTGGAGCCTTATTATTCCGCGGAAAACAGGCTGACCGGGCGTAGCGCGGTTACAAAAGAGAAAACTTCTTTGGGCGCCGACGACGGCATCGGCGTAGCGGCGGCCTTGGCGGTTTTAGACAGCGGCGGCGGTATTGTCCACCCGCCGCTTATCGCGATCTTCACGGCGGAGGAGGAGTGCGGGCTTACCGGGGCACAGGATATTTCGGCGGACGATATTGTCGGGATCGCGCCCGGTTTAGACTTTGGGAGCGCGGCGTTTATCAACTTGGATAACGGGCATTTCGGGGAGTTCAGCGTGGGGTGCGCCGGGTCGGCAAACGTTACGGTTAAGGTGCCTGTGAAACGGACAGACGATTTGCCTCCGCCGGACGGCTTTTACTTTGAACTCGCGGTCAGCGGGCTTTTGGGCGGTCATTCCGGGTTGTCGATACACGAGAAGCGGGGAAACGCGAATATCCTCCTTTGTTTGACGATCGGCAAGCTTTACCGCGCCGGCATCGACCTGCAAATACTCGGATTCGGGCGGTGCGGCGACGCGTCGAACGCAATCCCGGCGTCAGCGGCGGTGTACGCCGCAATACCCGCCGATCAGGAGAACAGGCTCCTGGAAAATACGGCGGAGACGGAGTCTATACTTAAGGAGACGTATCAAACGCTCGACAGCGGCGTGTGCGTGGAGGTGCGGGAGAGCAAGGAGGCCGCCGCGTTAGCAAAGACGGAGAAGAAGACACCGTATTCCATGGGGACGATCTTAAACCTGACGCAATTGGCAAAAGATATAGACAACGGCCCTATAGCCTACAGCGCCGCCATGCCGCGGCTGGTGGAGACAAGCTCGAACCTCGGCATTATTAGGGACGACGGCAGCCATATAGCCATGGTGTTCATGGCGCGGAGTTCGGTAGACGCGGAACGGGAGCGTATAGTCGCGAAGATAGTAAGCAAAGCCGAGGCGAACGGGTCTGAGGCGGAGGCAGGGAGCCGGTCGCCGGGGTGGGCTTATAAGGAGAAAAGCCCGTTAAGGGATCTGTTCCTGAACAAGTACAAGGAGCTATTCGGAGAGGACGCGACCGCAATCCCGGTTCACGCCGGTTTGGAGTGCGGCCACTTCGCCGAGAAATTCAGCCGTTTCAAGGATATGGACTTTATATCGTGCGGCCCCACGTCTACGGATATCCACAGCGTAAAAGAGACCTTGCACACGGAGACGGTGGAAAAATTCGGGAGGCTGTTAATTGAGGTCTTGGGAAGTCTTTATACATAATGCAACAGCTTTTTATTATATCATACTTGGAGGACATGCCGATATGAACGAAAAAATTAGAGATGAACTCGATAGGATTGTTGATACTCTTTCTACTAGATATGACTTGAAGTACTTTTCTATGGCCTGTTGCGAATGAAAGATAACCTGCCCTGTCAAACGTGGTTCATCTATGGCTGATTCTACCAGTATCATATCGTTTTCGGCAAAGAATATCCATCCTTTGGTATTATTTTTCATAGAGAACCTTTCCGTTTTCCATGATTTCCTCAACAAAAAAATCTTTTTCATGTCTTAAATATTCAAATTCCGCGAGCGTATAAACAATCAAATCCATAGGCATTGTCTTTCTGAGTTCGCGAACAGCCGCGGACACGGGCTTTCCCCGCTCTATAAATTCATCAAAATTTTTGGAACGCTCGTTTGAGTCCAACACTACCATAACGTCTAAATCGCTGTCTTCGGTAGCCGTGCCTCTCGCGTAGGAGCCGAATAAAACGACTTTATACGGCTCCAGTTTTTTGAGCCGCTCGGTTACTTCTTCAACCACGTGCCAGTTATTTTCTACAATCTGCGTCATCCTGTCACCCTTCATTATAATTACAACGAATATAACGAGTATAAGATAATATATGGGAAGGGTAAAGTCAAATTAAATTTAATGGTTGGATTTGACCGTCCTGTGGGACATGGGTCTGTCGCTTGATGGGGCGGGCAAACCCCGCCCCTATAGCCACCGACACCGTTATCTCACACCGACGACCGCCGACACCTTCTCGCTCTTGCCGTCTCTCGTCTTCACCGCTCCCTTCACCAAATACGTACCGGCAGACACCGTACGCCCTTTCTTGTCTTTCAAATCCCACGAACCGACATGACGCTTTGATTGAACGCCTACCGACGCCTTGTCGCTTACGCTAATCCTCTTCACTATATTACCGGAAACGTCATAGACGTAAAGCGCCGCGCTCTTTATCGCCGCTCCGCTATGGAAGAAATTTACCGCGCCGGACGACTTGCCCGCAGGATTCGGTCCCACCGAAAACTCCGCAGACAACCGCGACACAGGCGCAACCGCAGACACCCCCGCAGTAACCGCAGACGGTATCACTCGGTCGCGCGACGACACCGACACCGCCGCACTATCCTCCGACGGCTTCGCCGTTATGAAAAAGTATCGCTCGAAATCTACGCCTGTTATCGCGCCGCTTGGGATTGCCGCTCGTACTACAACTGTGCCGGGAGCCGCCGCGCTCAACTTGTTCCCGCCATCTATCACCGCGCCCGTGAAATTCGTCCCCGATATGCTCGCTCCGGCTACGCTCCACTCTATCGTTTTGTTCGTCGCGGTGGACGGCGTGACCGCTCCCGTCAGCGCAAGAACCTCGCCTACCTTGAAACTCGCCGGAACGCCCGTTATGTCCAACACAGGAACGTTGGGGAACTGCACCGCCTCTATGTTCGCGAAATCCTTCCATCCGGCGGCGTTGCGGTACATTCCCATGTCCACCTGCTGTACCTTCAACTTGCACGTCGCCTTGTCTATGCCGTCAAACGTTCCGTTACCGCTCGCTACTCCCACTACGGGCGGGTCGGACGCGAGACTTGTCAGCGACGCTAGACCGGTGCAACCGTTAAACGCGCTCGCGCCGATTGATTTCACCTTGTTGCCGATGATTACAGAGGTCAGTCCGGCGCAATTCCTGAACGCATTGACGCCGATACTGTCCGCGCCGTTGCCGATGGACGCGGTCTGTAGACGGGAACAGCCGGAAAAGGCGGACGCGCCGATGGTCTTTACGTTGTCGGGGACGGTTAGGGTTGTTAGTTTTGTACAGCCGTTAAACGTTCCATCGCCGATTGACTTTACGTTGTTACCGAGAATTAATGTTGTTAGGTTCGTTAGGTTTTCAAACGCATTGTTACCGATTTTGCCGCCGCCGATTGCCGCGAATGATAAGGCGGCACAACCGGAAAAGGCGTTGCTTCCGATGGAATCTACATTGTTGGGAACGGTGACGGATGTTAGCGTACTGCAAGACTTGAACGCTTCTTTGCCGATTGATTTTACGCTGTCGCCGAGTATTATTGTTTTTAGTTTGCTGAGACCGTAAAACGCACTTTCGCCTATAGTGCCGCCACCGATGGTGATTGTGTCCAAGGCTGTACAAGTCGTAAACGCCGATCTCGGTATAGATGTTACTCCATTGCCAATGATTAATTTGATTAGGTTGGTACAACCGATAAACGAAGAGATTGTTTTTACACTGTTGGGAATGGTAATCGACGTTAGTTCGTTACATATGTAAAACGCATACTCTCCGATGGAAGTCACGCCGTTGGGAATGGTGTATTTACCTTGTTTCGCTTCAGGGTAACGTATAAGTTCAGTTTTGTTTTTATTGAACAATACACCATCTTCAGAACTGTATCTGTTGTTACCTTCAGCAACATTAATGGCGGTTAATTTAGAATAGTGACCGTACTGGATATCTTGAGCAAAATCAAAACCGCTTAAACCCCGGATATTTTCTCCAATGGTGATTGACATTAGATTATCACAATTGCCAAACGCGGATTCTCCAACAGACGTCACGCTATTGGGAATGATGATTGAAGTCAGCTGTTTACAGTTTCTAAACGCGGATGTTCCAATCTCACGGATACCTTCGGGGATGGTAATCGACGTCAGTTTATCACACCCACTAAACGCACTTTCTTCTATATAAGTCACGCTGTTGGGAATGGTGTACGTACCCTGTTTTCCCCTTGGACAATATAGTACTTGAGTTTTGTTTTTATTTAACAATACACCACTGTCAGAACTCCAAACGGTATTGCCGTTATCGACATCTATCGAGACTAAGAAACGGGGTATTTCCCCATATCGTTGAAAGATACCACTATTTGTTCCAAATAAACTTTTTACATTACCTCGCAACCCTGAACCGATCGAAATCGATGTTAGTTTTTCGCAACCGAAGGCATACTCCCCAATCGAATCCACGCTGTTGGGAATTGTGATTGATGTAAGACCACACCCATCAAACGCATTGTACTCGATAACTTTCATACTGTTTGGTAAGGTGACTGATGTCAAGGTAGTTTGACCTTCAAACGAGTTTTCCCCGATAGATGTCACGCCTTCTTCAATGATCACTGATGTAATCCTAGCGCGAGACCACGGGTACTCAGAGCGAAACTTACTCATCATCCTTCCCGTCCCGCTGATTGTCAGCACACCATCGCTCAACGTAGCCTTAACGCTCGCAGGATTAGCACTTGCCCCGACATCCCAAGTCTGCGCCACCGCCGCTCCCATCATCAACGCCACCGCCAACAACATCATCCTAAAGCAAAATCCTTTCATACAACACACTCCCTTCGATTAAATGTTAGA
>Ga0268262_10004588_pt1 | contig 14202 bp, 7 predicted proteins | sample TergutNc150P3_FD_190354 | JGI IMG/M metagenome (GOLD analysis project Ga0268262, IMG submission 190354) | Nasutitermes corniger P3 segment gut microbial community from laboratory colony in Florida, USA - Nc150 P3 (SPAdes) (version 2) | ecosystem: Host-associated > Arthropoda: Insects > Digestive... | reverse complement strand
GGACTAAAAAAGAAGACGGAGAAGGAGAAGGTGGAGAAGAAGGGGGAAATGAAGGAGAAGGAGGAGATGAAGGAGAAGGGGGAGGTGAAGATGAATAGTCTTATTACGGATATTTTCTTCCCAGCATTTTCTGCGCCAAATCAATGTCCCCCGCGCTGATTGCCGCGCGGATACGGCTTGAACTGACAGGCGCGGAGCCTTCCGTAACTTTCGGGACAATTTCCGCGGGAATGTTATGATCAGCGAAAAATTTTTGAATCGCCTCGGCGTCGGTGTCCTGCTGATGACCGCATTTAAAATCGCTCCCGACCGCGAAAAAGCCGACATTGCCGCGCTCTAACAAAATTTTTAAAAAATCAATCCCGGACATCTGCTTAACTTCTTTGGTAAAATCAATGACAATCGTTATCTGTACCCCTAAACTTTCAAATATATCCAGTTTTTGTTCAAAAGTTAAAATATGTCCGCTTTCAATCTTATGGTTGTCCTTAAAAGTGATAACCACAGGCGTCTTATCCGCGTTATGCGAAACAATCCGCTTTAACAATTCCTGATGACCGATGTGTACGCCGTCAAAAACGCCGACCGTCATAGAGGAAAGTTTCCCGTTATGAGAAAATCCTTTTTCTAAAAATTGCCGCCACTCAATTATTTGCATTTTCATTTTTTTCACTGATTAATATAAGTTCTTCCAGTTTTTTACGGAAAAGCTCGTAGTCCGGGGCGAGGTTGCAGGCTCTTCTTATTAAACGTATTGCGGTTCTAATACTCCCCTTGATGTAATAATCAAGACCCCATAAATAATAAAGAGCCGGATCCGGTTTCGGGCGCGGTCTTAAGGCGCACCTGATTTTATGAGAAATCTCAAATTCTTTCGCGCTCTTGTCGTAGTCTTCGATACTGAACGCCCATTTTCCGGCGAGAGCGTGGGCTTCCCAGTTATCTTTTCCAAGTACGGACAATTTTTGCATGAGAGCGGCAAGCTCCGGTATATTGTCCTGATTAAGAAAAATTTTTCCGGCGGCGATATATCGAGACAGAGCTTCTTTTTTGTCGCCAGCCATTTCATACGCGTTAGCCGCGTTAACCGCGTAAACGCCGTTTTGTTCGCTCATTTCAAACGCCTTGTCCCACGCTTCGGCGGAATCAGCGTAATTTTTAAGTTCCCAGCGGCATTTTGCGAGCAGTGTGTAGAAGTCGATATTTTTTTCTATTTTAAAAGGATTATTTAATATAAATTCATTTAACTCGGCAAATTTATTCAGTTCGTTTAATATTTTTATTTTTTCCGTGTGCGCTACTTTTCCTTCGGCGGAATCAGCCCATTGCTCAAGAATCGCGTCGATAAATTCTTCCGCCTTGCTGTACTGCCCAAGACGGAATGACATTCTCGCCGCAAGGAGCAGTTCCCTTTTTGTCCTTACTTCCGACGAGGCGGAAACAGTGCGGATAACTTCGTCCCTGCGTTTCCACGCCCTGCTGATCTGATCCAAAGCTCTTGCCGGTTCGCCCATTACGGCAAAAGTTTCCGCAAGCCTTAACCGCCCCTCGGCGTTGATATTTATATCGTTTGTTAATTTTTTAAAAGTATCCTCTACATATTTTATCCGTGAATCAACGGAAATATAATCAAGATGAGCTTTGCAAACATATTCGCCTTTTTCATCTGAAGACTCTTCAGACTCGCTGTCGGGATTTTGTTCGTCGGATTCATAGGAAGCCATAACAAAACCAAGCGCGCCGTAATCCGCGGAATCGTCGTTTACTTCTCCAAGCCATTTGTCGTTTACAAGAAAAATCAAATAAGTGCCGCAGGTAACTATTTTCAAGTTAAAATTAATTTTGTCAAAATCCGGTATGTCAGTCCACGCAATCAGGGTTTTGGGGGAACTGTCTTTTACAACGTCAAGACGGAAGTACCCTTTGTTTGAGACAAGGGCTAAATAGTACGAGTCCTCGTCCATAATGTGAAAAATAACGCCTGCCGCCGCGTAATTGCCGAGAGTTTCCAGACGGATTTTCGCTTCGATTATGTGATCTTCAAATTCATAGCCGGGCATATCTACCCACGCGATACAGCTTTCCTTTTTTAAACCAAGCGTAAGAGAGCCGTCTGACAGGTAGGCATTATATAAAGATTCTGATTTAATATCAAAAGGGGATTTTTTTGTTTTGGCAAAGTTAATTGTCAGTTTACCTTCTGATACAATGCCGTCTCTGTCGTTATGCTTCGGAGCTATTTGCCGTAATTTATTGGAGAGTGCGTAAATGAACCTTTTGGAAAAACTGAACATATTAAAGATTTACATTAAAAAGGTAAAAAAGTCGATATGTAATATCTGCAAAATTATTGACATTAAGATAAAAGAATTTATACATTTTTTAGGCAGGATATGCGTTTTTGCCTTTAAAAAGATAAAAGAAACGATGTTTTATGTCGGTAAAAAAATTGCCGTCAATGTAAAAGAAACGATGTTTTACACCGGCAAAAAAATTGCCGTTATTGCCAAAAAAATTGCTGTCAATGTAAAAGAAGCGGTATGTCATATTGGACGGATAATAATTCTTGCTTTTTTAAAAACATTCGATGCGATATGTTATGTCTGCGAAAAAATCGCCGGCATTGCCATAAAAATTGCCGTCAAAATAAAAGATTTTATGCACCCTGTCAGCCGGACGGATTTTTTAATTCTTGCGGCTTTGCTGATTGTGATTATAACTCCGATAATTATTAATTTGTTTTTTAAGCTGGAAGCAAAATCAAAACAGGTGAATTTGTATTTGTCAGCAAGCGGCGAAGAATTATTCGGGAAAGATTTAATGGAAACGCTGATACGGGAATTTGAAGAAAAAAATCCCGAAATTAATTTGAAGTTTGCCAATGCCGCATCCGCCGCGGAACCCGACGTTCTTTTTTTTAACGAAGGCGATTACGGCGCGTTTATCGCCGCGAACGCATTAACGGAATTAAACGCGTTTACCGGATATGATTCCGGCTCTAAGCAAATGGCAATCCCCCTTGTCTCTTTTATGGATATGCTTTTTTACAACATTGATATTCTCTCCGCCGCCGGTTTTGATCATCCGCCGAAAACCAGAGATGAGTTTTTGACTTACGCCAAGGCGGTTTCACACGGCGATTCCGGCGCGGCGGGATACGCGTTAAGTTTGAGCCCAAAAGATCGTCAGGCTTTGGCAAGGGACGTCTTTTCGTGGATATGGGCTTCGGGCGGCAGTTTGTTTTCGGAGAGTGAGGACGGCGTTTTTGTTTTTAACAAAGTCCCGGTAAAAGAGCTTTCGTTTTTCGGCGCGCTGAACAAAGAAGGATTGCTTGCGCCGAATGTTTTTGAAACAACAGGCGATGAACGCCTTGAGGCGTTTGTTCAAGGAAAGACCGCGATGATAATTGCCTCTACCGGGGTAATTCCGTACCTGAGAGCGAGAATGGGAGACAACGCATTTGGCGTAACAACAATTCCCGTTTCAGGGACAGGCGGAAAATATACCATCGGCATTTCCTCCGTTTACGCGGCTATCTCCGCCAATACCGCCTATCAGGGAGAAGCGTGGAGTTTCCTTTCGTTTCTTGCCGGTAAAAGCAATCTCCTTTGCGAGAAATTAAACGCGGTTCCCGGCATGGTTTCAAATATTATCCCCGGCAATTATGTAAAAGTCGATCCTTTTTATTCCAAAGCGTGGGAAATTTTTGAATCTTCCGTTGTTACGGAAAGTTTGTCTGTTAAACCGGGAGCGCCGGAATATGAAAATAATTTTTTAGAAGAACTTAAAACATTTTTTGAGAAATAATGAAAAAATACCCCATGATAATTGTTTTTAATAGCAGGTAGTATATTCATAAATACTGTTGATTATGATATAATTACATGGGGGCGTTATGAAAAAATTAAAATATTTACCATGCTTTCTTTTTTGCGTCGGTTTATTAATATTTGCCGGCAGTTTGTTTATTTCTTGCAAGGGGAAGAAATCTATCCCCAATCCTGAATATGTCGGAGCGGTTTCGGGCGGAATCCTGAATAAAAACGCGCCTGTAATTGTTGAATTCAGATTCGCTCAGGATACGTCCGCGCCGTTAGTGTCTAACGCGCTGGTTATCAGCCCGAAAGTTAAAGGGACTGTTTCATGGCAGGACGAGTATACTCTTGTTTTTACACCTTCCGAAAACTATAAACCGGGACAGCAGTACAATGTGACCGTAAACATCGGGGCGATTCCGTCTTTTAATTTTGTTTTTTCAGCCGCGCTTCCTGTTTTTTGGGTAGAGGTTGAACCTTTACAGTTAGGTGACGATGATTATGTCGTTGTGGCCGGAAAAGTCAATGCCGATGAAGACGCGGAAATTTCCAAAATAGAGCAGACTGTCAGTTCAAAAGAGTTAGGTAAACTTTCGTGGACGCATACAGACGGCGTACATCGTTTTGTTTTTGAACCTGTCAAACGCGGCGAGACTTCAAGAACCGTTGAAGTTACATGGAAAGGAAAACCTTTGGGAACAAGCGGAGACGGATTTACCACCGTAATGATTCCCGGCTTGGATATTTTCCAAATGCTTGATATTCAATTTACTAATAACATAATCGAAGTTTCTTTTTCAAAAAATCTTAGAGCTAATCAGGACTTAAGAGGATTTATTTCTCTTGCCGGAAATACGGACATACGTTATATGCTGGAAGGAAATATTGTAAAAATTTTCGGTAATAATTTAGGCGGTATTCCTGCCGGAGCGGAGCTTGTAATTCAAGACTTGGTAGATGTGGACGGTAAACGTTTAGACACTCCGGTTCAGTATACGATTCCCGATAAATGGGAACTGCCTGATGTGCGTTTTGCCGGAGACGGCGCTATTCTGCCGACAAGCCAGGGCTCTCAGCTTGTAATCGAAACTAAAAATGTTTCGGGCATTTTGGTAGAGGCGTTTCAAATTTACAATCAAAATATGGTTTATTTTTTGCAAATTAATAACCTTACAGACAATTCTGATCTTGATCGCGTGGGAGAGCCTGTGTGGACAAAAGCCTTTGATTTCCAATGGACTGCGTCTGATCAAAACCGTTGGGTGCGCCGAGGGCTGGATATGGCGGAACTCAGCAAGAAATTTCCCGGAGGAATGTTCCATATAAGAATCAGTTTCAGGCAAAGGCATGTTAAATATGTTTGTGATAAAGGTCATAAAGATTTTTCCGGCTATGAATTTCCCGACGACTCATTTTCTCCGCGTTATACGATAAGCGGCGAGATATATTCAAGTTATTATGATTCAAAAGATTTCAACTGGAGAGAATGGAATGACTACGAAACTGATCCATGTCATCCAGCTTTTTATTATAATAGGTACGATCACAAGATATCAAAGAGCCGTAATGTGCTTGTTTCGGATTTAGGTCTTATCGCAAAACGATCCCTTGACGGTTCATGGCTTATCGCGACGACAAATCTTATTACCGCTCGCGCCGCGCCCAATGTTGAATACAAGGTTTACAATTATCAGGGACGCGTTCTTCATCAAGGCAGAACAAACACTAGCGGCATTGCGGCAATTCCCGCGTCTTCGGATACGGCAAGCGGCTCGCGTCCCGTTGTGTACGCCGAAAGCAGTTTAGGCAGAGCGTATCTTAAGGTTAATGACTCTATGGCTCTTTCCGTAAGCCATTTTGATATTTCAGGCGGCACTCCTTCTTCCGGACTGCGCGGACTTATCTACGGTGAGCGCGATGTGTGGCGTCCCGGCGACGATATATATCTTACATTCCTTCTTGCCGATCCGCTGGGCAGTCTTCCTCAAAACCACCCTGTTATATTTGAGTTGGAAGATCCGAGAGGTCGCCCCGTTATAAACCGCACTTACAATTCTTCCGTAGACGGATTTTATTCCCTTGCCGCCGTAACCGCGTCCGACGCTCCCACCGGAGACTGGACTGCAAGGGTGAGGGTTGGCGGCAAAACATTTAACAAAAACATAAAAATAGAAACCATTATGCCGAACAGATTAAAAATCGATCTTGATTTCGGCGCAAATGAATTTATTAAAAGCGGTTCTCAAAGAATTCCTTTGGAGTCCCAATGGCTTTACGGCGCGCCGGCTTCCGGTTTAAAAGCCGATATTTCCGCCGTTTACGTAGACAAGGAAACGACGTTTAAAGGTTATGATGATTATTCTTTCCGCGATCCTTCCAGAAGTATTTCGACAGAACGCCAGAACATATGGAGCGGAAATCTTGACAGCGAAGGAAGAGCGATAGTAACAATGGATTTTAATCCCGGCTCCGCCGTCCCCGGCAGAGTAACGGCGCGGTTTATGACGCGTGTTTTTGAACCGTCGGGCGTATTTTCGTCGGAACAAATGAGCAAGGAGTATTCGCCTTACAGCCGTTATGTCGGAATAAGACTGCCCAAAGGCGACGCAAAGGATATGCTTCTTACCGATACGGATCACAAGGCGGATATAGTAATTCTTGATGAAGACGGAAAACCCCTGCGCGGAAACGTTGAGCTTGATTGCGCGGTTTATAAAATAAATTGGCGCTGGTGGTGGGAAAAAGGAGACGACGAGTCCGCTGAATTTACATCGGCGCTTTCCAGCACTCCGATTTCACGTCAAACTGTCACCGCGTCAAACGGCAAGGCTTCTTTTAGTTTCAGTGTTAAGTATCCCGATTGGGGACGCTACATTGTGATAGCCAAGGACAGTAAAGGCGGACACGCGGCGGCTAAAACGGCATACATTGATTGGCCCGGATGGGCTGGACGCGCGAGAGATGAAGGGCAGGGTTCGCAGTCAATGTTAACATTGACTACCGGAAAACCGGCATATAACACAGGCGAAAAAATACAGATAACATTCCCGTCCAATAAAGACGCCGCCGCTCTTGTCGTGCTGGAAAAAGGCGGAAATATAATTAAGAACGAATGGATTAGCTGTCAGGAAGGAACAACCAAGTATGAATTTAACGCGGAACAATCAATGGTTCCGAATGTCTATGTGCACATAACGCTTGTACAGCCGCATTTGCAAACGCAGAACGATCTCCCTATCCGCCTTTACGGCATTACTCCCGTAATGATTGAAGACGCAAGGGTGGTGATAAATCCGCAGATTAAAACGCAGGATAATTGGCAAGCTGAATCAAAGGTTTCATTTACTGTCAGCGAGGCGAAAGGCAGACCGATGGCGTATACCGTTGCGGTAGTGGACGAGGGACTTCTCGGTCTTACACGATTTAATTTGCCCAACCCGAAAAATACTTTTTACGCCAGAGACGCGTCGTTTATAAATTCATGGGATCTGTTTCAGGAAGTTATCGGCGCTTATTCGGGAAGACTGGAGACTCTGCTAGCAATCGGCGGCGGCGACGACGGCGAAGTGGATTCGCAAAAAGAGACACAGCGGTTTAAACCTGTGGTGCGTTTCTTCGGACCGTTTGAAATCGGCAAGAACGGACAAAAGACCGAAACTTTTGATCTGCCCCCGTATATCGGCGCGGTGCGGATAATGGTTCTCGCCGCTTCTTCCACGAGCGAACCGCAAACCGGAAGAGTGTTGCGCGGTTACGGAACCGCCCAAACAACTGTTAAAGTAACTTCCGATCTCATGGTCTTCGCTTCCCTGCCGCGCGTACTCTCGCCCGGCGATGAATTTGAAGTTCCTGTTTATGTAAACTCTCAAAAGGACGGAAGAAGGAACGTTAAAGTAAATCTCTCAGCGCAGGGCGCGGCAATTCGAGGCGCTTCGACGCAAGATGTCTCTTTTGAAAAAAGCGAAGAAAAATTGATCCGCTTCAAGGTAAAATCTCCCGATAATCCGGGAAATTTAAAGTTCACCGTAACGGCGGAATCATCGGGATTAAAAACAGCTCAGCAGGTTGTAGAAATCGAAGTTCGCTCCACGGCAATTCCCGTAACAAAGTCTTTGCAGACTCTCCTCTCCGCAGGCGAGACATGGAAAGGAAATCTTGAGTATCCCGGCAGGGAAGGAACAAATACGCTTGTAGCAAGTTTCTCAAGACTTCCGCCGCTCAATCTTGAATCACGGCTGGGGTATCTGATTAAGTATCCTCACGGCTGCGCGGAACAAACGACAAGCGGCTCGTTCCCTCAGCTTTATCTTGATAAGGTGCTTTTGCTGGACGACAAACAAAAAGCGGAAATCAGAACAAACGTAAACGGCGGAATAGAGCGCGTTTTGGGAATGCAGTTATTGTCGGGTGGTTTTTCGTACTGGCCCGGCGAATCATCTGTAAATGACTGGTGTTCTTCTTATGTCGGGCATTTCCTTCTTGAAGCGCGGCGAGCCGGTTATGAGGTGCGTACAACCGCGCTTAAAAGCTGGGTAAATTACCAAAAGAACGCCGCGGCGCAGTGGCAGGTAAGCAGTAATAAACACACCGAGCAGGCGTACCGTCTCTACACCTTGGCTCTCGCGGGAGAAGCCGATCTTGGATCGATGAACCGCCTGCGAAGCCATAAATTGCCGTTTCAGGCAAGCTGGCGTCTTGCCGCGGCGTATTGGCTCGCAGGACAGCGCGATACAGCCCGAAATATGATAAAAGGCTTGGCTCTGCCGGAAAGAGATTACCGCGAGCTTTCCGCGACATTCGGTTCGACTCTCAGGGATAAGGCGATGATTTTTGAAACTTTAATTTTGCTGAATTCTCCTGAGGAGATGGGAAGAACAAAACAGCTCTTTGAAGAAATAGCAAATACGCTGTCTCAGGACACATGGCTTTCCACTCAGGAAACGGCTTATGCCCTTATCGCCATAGTTCCGTATATGTCGGTTAACGCCGGAAGCGGCGCGTCGTCGTTGGATTATTCCGTAGCCGGAAAAACAGACAATATCTCTTTTACCACTCCTGTCGCGGAACGCTCTTTTGAAAATGTAACCGGAACAAGCGCGGCTTTGTCGGTGACAAACCGTTCATCTTCTCCTGTTTACGTAAGGTACACGGCAAAGGGACTTCCCCTTGAAGGAAAAGAACCTGCGCTCTCCGAAGGACTTTCGCTTACCGTTGAATACCGCGACGACAACAACAGAATAATCGCTCCTGAAAATTTAAAACTGGGCGAAGACATGGAAATCTCCGTCCGCGTGCGTAATACATTTTCTCAGTCTGTGGAAGAAGCCGCGCTTATTATTCCCCTTTCCGCGTCGTGGGAGATCGTCAACACGCGTATTGGCGGAAGCGCGTCTTCGTCGAATTTCCGCTATCAGGACATAAGAGACGATAGGGTGATGACATACTTTGATCTTAACAGAGGCGAAGAAAGAACGATAACTTTCAGGGTGAACAAAGCCTATGAAGGCTCTTTTTTCAGACCGGCAATACATGTCTACGCTATGTATGACGAGTCAATCAGGGCGTTAATTCCGGGCGTGCGATAACGCAAGCGGCAGTCTGTGAGAATATTTGAGCATATAAACAAAAAGCGGCTGATCGGCGGCGGAGCGGTTGTTCTCCTGCTTGCGTTTATTTTTTCTTTGCCCAACCCTCTTTTTGACGTTCCCTATTCGCCGGTTCTCTTTGACCGCGAAGGGAATTTGCTGGGCGCGCAAGTTGCCTCCGACGGACAATGGCGTTTCCCCGGCACGGAAAGAGTAAACGATAAATTTGCGCTGGCGTTAATCGAAACCGAAGACCGCAGATTCCGTATTCATTTGGGCGTTGATTTTTTTGCTGTCGTGCGTGCGGCGTATCAAAACATTCGCGGCAAAAGGATTATTTCAGGCGGCTCTACAATCACCATGCAGACAATACGCCTTGCGAGGGGAGCGCGTAAAAGAACTTTTTTTGAAAAGTTTATAGAGGCGTATCTGGCTGTCAGGCTTGAAGCCGGAAACTCAAAAAATAAAATTCTCGCCCTCTATTCAGCTAATGCTCCGTTTGGCGCGAATGTGGTGGGTTTGGAAGCCGCGGCATGGCGTTGGTTCGGCAGAAGTTCTAACGATATTTCGTGGGCGGAAGCGGCTGTTTTGGCTACGCTTCCAAACAGTCCGGCGCTTATTCACCCGGGGCGTAACCGTGAAACCCTAAAAGCAAAAAGAGATTCGCTCTTAAATAAACTTTTTAAAAGAGGTTTCTTTGACGAGGAGACCCTTGCCCTCAGCGTCGCGGAGCCGCTCCCCGGAGAGCCGCTCCCTCTGCCGCGTATCGCTCCTCATTTTCTTGACAGGCTTGTTTTGGAAGTAAAAAAAACTTCTTCGTTAAAAAAATCGGCGCTCTTTATCACAACGATAGATCGCGGTATACAAGTACGTGTTACGGATATTTTAAACCGCGCGTCAGACCGTTTTGCGCTGAACGGAATATTTAACGGCGCTTGCGTTGTGCTTAACACGCAGACAGGCGAGATCGCCGCCTATGTGGGTAACACAAATACGCTCCATGCCCCCGATGTCGATATTGCGTCTTCGCGCCGAAGCTCCGGAAGTTTGTTAAAACCTTTTCTTTATGCCGCCATGCTCGATTCGGGGGACATACTTCCGTCGTCTCTGGTAAGCGACATTCCGACGCGTATCGGCAGTTTCAGTCCCGAAAACATGAGCAGAAACTATTTAGGCGTGGTTCCCGCCGATGAGGCGTTGGCGCGCTCCCTCAATGTTCCAGCCGCGCGTTCCCTTCGCGTTTACGGCGTTGAAAGATTCCTCCAGTTTCTCCGCTCATTGGGGCTTACAACCCTCTTTCGCTCCGGCAATGAATACGGTCTTCCGTTAATTCTCGGCGGCGCGGAAGTTACTCTTTTTGAAATAACAAAACTTTACGCCGTCCTGGGACGGACAGCCGACTCTTCCTCCAAAGGCACAAAATTAATTTCTTCCGGCGCGGCATGGCTCACTCTGGAAGCGTTGGTTAACGCGGCGCGTCCCGGAGAGGAAGCCATTTGGCGCGAATACGCCGGAGCAAGACACATTGCGTGGAAGACAGGAACAAGCTACGGTTTCCGCGACGCTTGGGCTGTCGGCGTAACTCCCGAATGGACGGTAGGCGTCTGGATAGGAAACGCGTCGGGCGAGGGAAGACCGGAACTGCGAAGCGCCGTCACCTCCGCCCCCGTACTCTTTGAAATTTTTTCCGTTCTCAGTTCTCTCGACGGAAACCGAAACGCGTGGTTCAGCAAGCCTACGGTAGAGTTACTGCAAGCGGAAGTTTGCGCGTCTTCCGGTTTTCCGGCTTCCGTTAATTGCGCTAACATAAAATATGTTGATATCCCCAAAGACGCGCCAGCTGCCAAGCCGTGCCGTTTTTGTCAAACAATAATTCTGGACGATACTCTTACCTACCGCATTGTTCTCGGCTCCGGCGCTTCTACAGCGGCGGTGCAAAGAAAGTGGTTTGTTCTTCCCCCTGCGGAAGAATGGTATTACCGCCGCTGGAATCTTGACTACAAACCCCTGCCGCCGTATTTGAATTCCAAAGAGTTGTCAAACCGGGGCGAGGGAGTGCTTGCCCTTTTTAATCCGGAGCCCGACAGCCAAGTATATGTTCCGCGTGAATTGGACAACAGCGAGGGGAAAATAGTTTTCTCCGCCGCCCACCGCGACGAAAAAGAAACAATTTATTGGCATCTTGACGATATATTTCTGGGCTATACGCAGACTTTCCACGAAATGGAAGCCCGTCCCCAGCCCGGTCTGCGGACATTAACGCTTGTCGATTCAGCCGGGAATACGATAGTAAGGCGTTTTACGGTTTTAGACAGTAATTAGGAGAAGCGGAAGGGTATAGATTCGCGCCTTCCAATCAATTAGAATATAGTCATGGATAAAAAGGTTCCGTTTACATTTTTGCGTTTGTTTCTGGTATTTTTCTCCGGCGCGCTGATGGCGTTTAATATAAGAACATTTGTTCATGCCGGCGGCATTATTCCCGGCGGATTTACCGGACTTTCCCTGCTGATTCAGGAAATATGTTTGCGTTACGGGAAATTCCATCTGCCTTTCAGCGTGCCGTTTTACATTTTTAACTCTATACCTGCGGCGATATGTTTTAAAGTTATCGGTAAGAAATTCACCATCTATTCCGTGTTATCCATTTTTACTACAGGCTTGCTTACCGACTGGCTGCCTTCCATGTTCATCGATGTAATCCAACTGCACGACACTTTGCTTTCGGCAGTGTTCGGCGGATTTATAAACGGGCTGGCAATCGCTATCTGTCTGTATGCCGGAGCCACATCCGGCGGATCCGATTTTATCGCGATTATTATTTCAGACAGATACCACAAGGACGCGTGGCATTATATTTTTATAGGTAACTGCGTTATTCTGGCGATTGCCGGATTTCTTTTCGACATAGACAAGGCTTTGTACTCGGTAATTTTCCAATTTGCAACCACTATGGCGCTGGAAAAACTTTACCGGAATTACCAGCAAAGGACGCTTCTTATTATCACCAACAAACCGGATTTAATTTTTTCGGTTATCAATGAAAAAACGCACCACGGCGCTACCTGTTTTGACGGCTTCGGCAGTTATGAAAAGAAAAGCAGAACATTGCTTTATTCTGTAGTAACCGCCAGCCAAATAAAAGCCCTTATTCTGGCAATAAGAAAAATTGATGAAGAAGCGTTTATCAATGTGTTGAAGACCGATCAGCTTAACGGGCGTTTTTACCAACAGCCTTTTGATTAAGCTGATAAAAAAAAGGCTGTCCGCAATGGACAGCCCTTTGTCTTAAAACGTTGTTTCTAGTATTGCAACTGTAGATGCCATTGACCGTTGATACCACTTATTAGAGAACCTGTTTTACCAGAGCCAGCCCAATTAGAACTAGTGCCTAATGCTATTTTATCTTCATTTGAGCGTTCCAGCCATGCCTGTACATAAAGATAATTCGATGTATTTGCGGGAACAGTCAGGTTTTGAAAGTCAGCAGATGCACCACCTAACATTGATTCCAAATTAGGCTTAGTAAAGGTTACACTGTTGCCGTATGCATACGGACCATACTTATAACAGTCTATCTTATCTCCTATTAACCAATACAATACCACTTTGTCATCGTCTTGTAGCATGCCTTTTTTTCCAGTGAAATTGGGAGTAATTTTATAAACAAAATTACCGCTACTAGAAGTCTCATAAGCATCTATTGTGAGGGATATTCTCTCTATAAGATAGTCGTTGAGGTTGATGGTTACCATAGTAGAACAATAAATGTATTCGATTGTATTTTCTTTTACCCCTTTTATGCGGTACAAGTATTTACCCTCACTGGGGGGAAGCCCTCTGTCGTATACTGAGGTTAAAGTAAACGCGAAATTGCCAAAAATATCCGGTGTTAGATTGCCAATCGGTGTATCATTATTGGGCATTTTGGAAAGGGATACCGTAGTGTAGGTTCCCGGAGTATCATTGGCGTCCAGAGTCGCCCTTTCAATAGTGTAGATAACGTCCCGTTGTTGATATAATTTGCTAAGGTCGATAGTAGCATAATAACCTATAACAGTACCGGTGGAGTTTAGAATTAAATCGGAGGAGGGATCAATAGTACCGCTGACACTTAGCATAGTACCACTGCCAAACAACGGAGGATCTGTGGTAATATTACCTTCCCACTTACCTATGCCGTTTACGGGAGAGTACGGTAATGATAAAACAGTATAGGTATATTGAGTATTCCGTTTTACAACATTGCCGCTTCCGTCTTTATCATAATACTCATATAATCCGTTTGCTTGTTTAGTCCATGTGCTGCCTGAACTAAGCAATATAGGAGCATCTTGTCCGCCGCCGCTGCGCCATACCGCATAACCGTCCGCTTCAATAATCGGGGACCATGTCAGTATTACACCGTCGAATACTACTCTTGCGGTAACAACCGGATTGCTGATCGGCGATAAAGAAACATTGTTCATGTTGTTTATGTCAGTTTCGTTGTTGATAACGGTGGTTTCTTCCTTCTTTCCGTCTTCGTCTCCATCGGAGCACGCCGTTAAAACTAATGTGAATACCAGCATTAATGCTAATATTCCTTTGAGAAAAAAGTTATCTTTTTTCATATTATATCCTCCTAAAAATAGATATAATAAAAAAGCTCCTGCCGCAAAGTAACAACAAACAACGTTTGTTGGTCTTCCAGGACAAACTTTTGTCGGCAGGGCTTTTTATTTCCCTTGAGAAAAATAAAAATATATATGGTATAAAAGAAGTTTAAAAAAAAGTAATTTTTTACAAAAATGACGTGGGGG
>Ga0268262_10004587_pt1 | contig 14204 bp, 13 predicted proteins | sample TergutNc150P3_FD_190354 | JGI IMG/M metagenome (GOLD analysis project Ga0268262, IMG submission 190354) | Nasutitermes corniger P3 segment gut microbial community from laboratory colony in Florida, USA - Nc150 P3 (SPAdes) (version 2) | ecosystem: Host-associated > Arthropoda: Insects >... | reverse complement strand
TATTTTAACAGTGGTAGAACCAACATCCGTCCCAACCCATAACTCATCTGTTTGCATATATGAATAATGTAGAAATTTATAATATTTTCTGCAATTGCTGTATGCCCGTTTGCATTTTTTTATTTACTTGGTCCAAGCTAAATCCAAAAACTTGTGCTATTTCTTCCTTGCTCCAGCCATCTCCAAAGTGAAGCTCAACAAACAACTGCGAAATTGGGCAGGGCATTTCAGAAGCCTTGTTCACTTTCCAAACAGGGTAATGGCAATCGCGCAGGCAAAGCTCTTCTTCCAGTAAATATCGGTTAACCATATTTCTATGCCTTCTCGCTATTCTAAAAAAATCCATACAGCAATTATACGTTATTGAATAAAGCCAAGTTTTAATAGAGGATTGGTTTTTGAATTTTTTTTTGCCACTGAGGATTTTTAGAAAAACCTCTTGACGAATATCTTTTGCCTCTGATATGTTATTTACGTAACGCAAACACATTTTAAGCACAAAATCCGCATTTTCCTTCCAAATAGTCTGTATATTCATTTTGCAGAAATTATATTATTTTTTGATTTTTTTTACCATCAGGCTGTATTTTGCAAACAGTTGTTTGCAAAAAACTGCATTTTGCAAACAACTGTTGACATTCCTTCTATTTTTCTATTTTTTACTGATGCGGTTTTTGCCATTTCTCTTTCTATTTCTCGTATCTTGCTCAGATAATTTTTTATATAACGAAGCAACGCCGCATATATTTATTGAAATTCTAAACCGCTCCGATACTATTCCTGTAGGAGGAAAAATAAATTTCCAAGCTATAATAAGCCACGTGTCCGAAGATATGGAAATTTCTTGGATTATAGGAAAAGAAAATTCTTCAAACTATCAATACTATACAAACTTGAAATTTGAGAAAACTTTTAATGAAAGCGGGCTTTATAAGATTAAATTCTTAGCAAAGGACAGCTTTTACGATAAGTATGAAGATAGTTTGTTCATAAGAGTTTCAAATGTCCCTGATTGCGATAGCGATAATATGAGCTTAGATATAGTTTTCCAAGGTTCTCCGACTTTTAAATGGAATTGCACTGATAGGGATGACAATGGTTCTTTGATCTATAAATTTTTACTGTTAAGTACATACGGTAAAGACGAATTTTTGCGTATGGATACAACTTTAACGAAAAATTCCCTGCAATTGGGTTATGCCTTGCAAAAAGATGATGCAGCCAGATTAATAGTCACAAATAAATATGGACTTCAAACTCATCTAAAATGGAATTTGCCATGAAGGGTTTCTCTTTATTCGTTGTATTTTTCCTTATTATTTCCTGTTCCGATAGCGATAAATTCAGCGGTGAAAAAAATTATCCTATTCGGATAGAGGGATTTTATTATGAAGTAGATAAATCTGGTAAAGTTGAATTGTACGCAGGTTTACAATCCGAAAAAAACTGTTTTTCTGGAATTTGTACAACTTTTCGCGACTGTTATTGGGTAATAAACAATAAATGCTGCATTTCTTCAAAAAATTTAAGCGCTTGCCACATCAGCGACTACCTTTGGATTATAGACAATGACACTATTCCTTCATTTGAAAATCCCTATGATGCAGGCTACGGCGAACATTTTGTAAAATTGGTTCTGGTAGATACTTTTGGAGACTCCATTAGTGACAGTACATATATACAAGTAGATGAGCCGCTTAAAATTACTCTGCTTTCCCCTGTAGAAGAATATAAGGCATTAAAAACTGATAGGCTTGTGTTTCAATACCATATAAGCGGTATAGATATATGGGAAGAAACCGCGTGGCAAGACACTGTTTATATTTCCACAGATGAAAATGTTTTGGAGAACAAGGCCCTGCTTTGGGAAAAAGGGAGAGCTTTGAGAAATAAATTTTTAAACCCCCCGTTGAACGAACCGGTTTATTACTGGGGAGTTAAAGTATATAACCAAGAGCAAGACACCACAATTTATTCGGAGGAGATTAGAAGCGTATGGGTAAACTGATATTGTCTCTGTTCTTCTTCTTTAGCCTTGTTAATTCCGCTCCTCTATTGATGTTAGATATGGAATCTGATATAGATAGCAATATCACGGCTTTATGGGAAAAATCGGTAATACAAATTTTGAAAGAAGCGAGTTTTGAGCCTGTAAAAATTGAACAGGGGCGTTTTGCCGAATGTGGAACTATAGAATGCGCAATATCTTCGGCAAGAGCATTGGGTGCGCAAGGCTTGTTTAGAGGGCGGTTACGAGCAGAAGGCAAAGATTCTGTTGGCGTTCGGCTTCGCATAGACTGGCTTGCTGGAAATACAACCCCTCAAACAGATGTAAAAATCATTGCCCCACTCGCGTGGGACGAAGTACTCAGAAGCGGAATGGTACTGAAATTGCTATCTGGCATAACGGGGAAAAATGTACATTTTGAACCGACGAAGGGCAGAAAAGCCCTTATAAAAGTTGAAACTAATCCTGATAATGCAGTTGTTATGCTAAACGGAGAGGCAATCTGCCATTCTCCGTGCGAATTTTCAGACAGCAGCTCCTTTGCGCAAATTTCCGCCTATTGGCATTCGGGCGAAAATCTATGGGCAGCCAAAAAAACGATAATTCCAAAAGACACTGTAAAAATAGTCTTAGAACTGAAACGTTCCATTCCAAGTATGGAGATACAGACATATCCGAGCGGTGCTTTGGTTTTTTCCGCAGGGGTTTTAGATGTAAATTCAAAAGCACTTGGCAAAACTCCCTACAATTTGCGAGGTTTGCCAGGAGAAACGCAAGTCAGGCTTTTTCGCAAAGGCTACAATGACACTTTGCTGAATGTGAAAATTGATGCTGTGGAAAGGCAAATTCAATTTGTGCAATTAACTCCTATTACAGACCTGCAAAAGATTTCCGAGCAGAATTTATTTATAAAAAGCCAACTCAAAAAAGATGTGGGGTTAGGGCTTTTAGGAGGGAGCATAGGCCCCCTCATAGCTGGAACTACGTTTTTCATCCTTGCGCATAATGACTATAAAAGAGCAAGGGATATAAAAAAAGAGCTGGAAACCCCATCCTTTGGCGGCGAAAATTTTAAGGCAAGGGTGGAGGAAAATCACAAAGCGGTAAAAGCCGGCGATTCAAAAATGCGTTTTGGCGCAGGGTTAATAGGGTTTTCCGTACTTTTAGCCGGAGTCGGTTTTTTTATGAGTTTTTAGGGCAGCAACTGCTTTAAAGCTATTTTTGCAGCGTTTTGCTCCGCTTCCTTTTTGGAAAAGCCAATACCTTTGCCAAGAAGTCTATCGCCTGCGCTAACCGCCATCCTGAATTTTCTTTTGTGAATTTCCCCCCATTCTTCCAGAGTTTCATACACAGGCGTGCCAAGCCCCAGCTCCTGGGTCTTTTCATTTAAAAGTGCTTTAGGATTTTGAAATACTTCGCTTTGCAAAATCTCATCTTCTTTGGAAAAAAGGAATTTTGAAAGAACTTCCCTGCATTTTTCAATGCCCATATCCAAATATATCGCACCCACAAGGGCTTCAAAAACGTCTGCCAAAAGCGCAGGGTTCTTTTTATCCACTTCTTTTGCGGATATTAAATATGAATACAGTTTTAAACGTTTAGCCACGAGCGAAAGCACTGCTCCGCTCACGATAGCAGACTTCTTTTTTGAAAGCAGCCCTTCGTTTTCTTTGCCATATTTCAAATACAAAAACTCCGTTGTTAAAAAATCAACAACGGAATCTCCTAAAAATTCCAATCGCTCGTAAGTTTCATAGTCCAGAACAGAATGCTCTTGTTTACAAGAGCTATGGGTAAAGGCTTGCTCTAACAAGTCTCTGTTTTTAAAGGAGCAATTTAAAATTTGCTCCAGTTTCTGCACTATTGCTTCTCAGCTAAGAACTTTATAACGTCGCCAACGGTTTGGAATTTCTCCGAAACCGTGTCTGGAATCTCAACCTTGAACTCGTCTTCCAAACCCATTATAAGCTCGGTACGGTCTAGGGAATCAGCTCCCAAATCTGTTGTAAAAGAAGCTCCTTCTACAATTTGTTCTTCCTTAACGTCCAACTTGTCAAGGATAACTTTTTTCACTTTATTGGCAATTTCTTCGTTAGCCATTGTATTTCTCCTTAAAGAGGTATGTGTCAGCTTATAAATTAGAAATTTATTAAGCCCCTAGCCCACCGTCCACGCCGAGTACCTGCCCTGTTATATATGCAGCCTCGTCCGAAGCCAAAAAAGCAACGGCATTAGCTACGTCCCTAGGGTTGCCTAAATCCTTTAGAGGTATTGCCTCTTTGTATTTGGCTATAACCTCTGGGGATAGCTTCTCGGTCATGGCAGTTTTTATAAAGCCTGGGGCTATGGCATTAACCGTTACGCCACGTGCCGCAAACTCCATCGCATTGGATTTTGTTAAGCCTATTATGCCAGCTTTGGAGGCTGCATAGTTAGCTTGCCCGGCTTGGCAGCGAATGCCGTTTATGGAAGCCATATTTATTATGCGCCCTGAGCGGTTGCGCATCAAATGCGAACTTATAGCCTTTGTGCATATAAAGGCAGAACGCAAATTCACGTTCAGCACAGCGTCAAAATCTTCCTGCTTCATGCGGATGAGCAAATTGTCGCGGGTTATACCGGCATTGTTGACCAAAATATCAACCTTGCCAAAATCCGCTAAAATCTGCTTAAACACTTCTTCAACCGCTTCTGGATTTGACACATCGCAAGCGTAGCCTTTGCAGGTGACTCCCAGCGCCTCAACTTCCTTTATAGAAGAGCCATCGCCGAGCTGGATATCCAGTATAGCCAAGTTTGCGCCGTTCTCGGCTAAAACTTTTGAAATTTCCAAGCCAATGCCACGGGTAGCCCCCGTGACTATAGCATTTTTGCCTTTCAAATTTATCATAACATTTTTCTCCTAATCATCCAATCTCACCATTTCTATGCGGCGATTCAGCTCACGACCATCGGCAGTACGGTTATCCGCTATAGGTATATCCTGCCCATAGCCAACGGCTCTCATACGGCTCATGCTTACACCCTTGGTAGCCAGATAACCTACAACAGACTTTGCCCTGCGCTCGGATAATTCCTGATTTACCGAAGGCTTACCTTGATTATCCGTATGGCCCTGAATTTCAATTTTAACTTTTGGATTTGCCAAAAGCTGTTCCGCAACACCGTCCAAAACCTTTTTGGCATTAGGCGTTAAAGTTGCGTTTCCGCTGCCAAATGTAACACCTTGCAGGTTAACCCTTGCTTCAATAGGTGGCGGCTCTGCCACCTCAAGTTCCACAGTTTCCATTTGCATACCACCTTCTCCTATTGCAGTCAAGGTATATGCAGTGCTGCTGGTAGGCTTAACTTGCTTAGAACCCTTTACATGAACTTTCCCTATGCCGCCATCTATGTTCACTTCAGTAGCGTTAACCACCTCCCACTTTAATGTAGCAGACTGCCCTGTCTGTATAGATTCGGGGTTTACGCTGAACAGAATAACAGGAACAGGCCCCGCAGCCATTTCAACTTCCACAGTTGCTGTTTGCTCTCCGCCTTCTCCAGTCGCAATTAAGGTAAAAACAGTGCTCTCCGTTATTTTTACTTTTCTGAAGCCGTTGGCTTGTACCTTGCCTATGCCTTCTATGTTCACTTCTTTGGCATTGGTCACTTGCCAGCTTAGGGTAACCGATTGCCCTTTCTGTACAGTCTCCGAACTTGCACTGAATGAAATTACAGGAACAGGGCCGGAAGCCAACTCAATATCTACAGATGATATTCGTGTGCCGCCTTCTCCTATAGCAGTCAAGGTATAGGTGGTATTCTCTGTGGGCTTGACTTTTTTGGAGCCACTTGCTTCAACCATTCCTACGCCTTCTATTTCAATTATGGAAGCATTGTTGACCTGCCAGGTCAAGGTAACGGATTGCCCTTTGCTAATAACATCTGGGCTTGCGCTAAACCAAATTGTAGGAGCAGACGATTCTACTTTTTTTTCAGGGCAACCCTTGTTCTCTAAAGGACCGGATTCATAGGGGCATAAATCTATGCCTGAACAAGTTCTTTTAAATTCACGTTGCCTGCCTGTTTCTGACACCCACGGGTCACATACCCCATCTTCATCTGTATCAGGATTGCGGTATTCCTCTTCTTCCTCTTCTTCTACTTCTGGTTCTGCTGTGAATAATTTAATAGTGAAGCCTCCAAATGCTACGTAATCTGGAATAAGCCTTGCACTGTAAATGGCTTTCCTATTACTATTATCCGAAGGATTAGGCCACACATTTACGGCTAAACTGTCTATGTATTTTTCTTTATCTCCCATGAATATTTGCGCGCCGAGTTGCATATCAACATTTTTTGACAAATGGAAAGAGCCTCCTAGCGAAACAGTGTTCAGATCGGTTTTGCTGCTGTTTAGTGGCCATTTTGTAGGCATATCGTTATAATATTCTCCGAAAAATGATGCAAACTGCACTGGAGTCCATTCCAGAGCCGTGGAGAAGCTCTGAACTCTTGGATAGTTTACTCCTTCTTCCCCAAGAGGCGTTCTATATGCGTAATTCAAGTGAAACAAAAGCGGAATTCTAACTTTCGTTCTGTTAAAATCCAGTGTCCCCGCAATCCCGAATTTAAAAAATGAATTTGCATTCGTGTAGGAAGATGGCACTCCACCAAGACCTACAGGATTTTTTTCATTTACGTTGAGGAACATAGGGTCGCGAATCCAAGGGCCGTAGTCATTCACTTTCTGCTTATTTTCTATACCGGTGTTTACGCTGAAAGCGGGAAAAATAGCGAGATCAATGGGAAAGCTGTTGTCAAAAGGAGCGCGTAATTTTATAGAAATAAATAAGTCTCCCTGCCCAACCGCACTCAAACTTTTTATCTCTCCATGTCTATCTTCAACTTTTAAATATTCACCATATACCGGAAAACCCAGTGAAATATCGAAGTATTCGGAAAGCCCAAGAGACAGGAATGGACGTAAATTTAAGCCTAAATAATTGGTGAGGCCGTAAGATGAATCTGGGTTACCGCCCTCTAAGTAAAATCTTTCGTCCTTAATAATTGCACCAAGACCTGCACCTTCAAGAAAGAAGCCAAGCCCCAAGCGACCGTGCCCAAGAGTCTGCGCGCTCTGAGTTTTATGAACGCCAAGCTGGCCATAATAGTTAATATTTCCCTCGCCTGCCACCGCAAAAACGGCAAATATTGCAACAGACAAAGCCAAAACCCTGATTTCTTTTGAAAATGGAATATAAATCATATGTACTAATATAAAAAAATTACCATATAAGAATACTGAAATGAAAAAAATGCGTTTTTTAGCGTTATTTTTTCTAAATTTCCCTACCATGCATGAAATAGATCTAAATGGTGAATGGAAATTGGTTTGGGATGCGGAGAACAAAGGTGTGGCTAACCGCCGGTTTACAGACATCCCGGATAACGCTAAAAATATAAAAGTTCCGCATATTTGGAACGAAACAGAGGTTACAACGGCCTTTTATTACAAAAAATTTTCCGTTTCAAACAAAGATAAGAGGTGCATTCTGCGTTTTGAGCAAGTGGCGGTTTATGCTGTTGTTTGGGTGAACGGAAAGTTCGCCGGCAATCATTTTGGCGCAAGCACGGCTTTTGAATTTGATATTTCGCCTTATGTGAAAAGCGGCTCTGAGAACTTGTTGTGCGTTAAAGTATCTACAGTTTCAAAAAACAACGACTTTGAACTCATAGCTGGCGGAGAGCCTGTACCCGCAGAAACTATGCCTCTAGGCTTGCCTTGGAAACGTTTCCCATTTGCGGGGCTTTCCGGCAAAATATTCATAGTAAGCGGAGAAAGAGCCTTGCTCACCGCCTTGGAAATAGCTACGGACTGCGACAAAAAGCAAATAAATGCAAAGGTATTTTTCAATAATACACGCAACTGCGTAGCGAAGCTGAAAATTACTGTTCGCAACCCAAAGAATGAAGTTTCGTTTTTGCAAAAAGAGATTAAACTCGAAAAGGAAAACACAAATGCAACGCTACAGCTTGGGTTCAAGGATATAAAATTATGGACAATGGAAGAGCCAAGCATGTATGCATTGGAAGTTAGCATAGAAGGCTCAAACAACATAGTTTCAAATTTTGGTTTTAAAAAATTTGATTGCAAACAAGGCGATTTCTTTTTTAACGATTCCATAATAAAAATACAAGGCGTAGTGTACAGCCAGCACAAAGGTTTTTCCATTAAAAAAGATTTGGAAACAATTAAGGAATTAGGGTTTAACGCAGTCCGTACTGGCGGAGCGCCTTTTAACGCAGAAGCTCTGGATATATGCGATAATCTTGGGCTTTTGGTATTTCAGGAGTTTCCCATTTGCGATGAGCAATCCAGCAAAATGGGTTTAGAAGCCGTAAAAGACATTGCGCGGGAAATAGTATGCGAAAGCGTAAACCACCCGTCTCTGGCAGTATGGGTACTAGGCTCAGACAATGGCAGATTAATTCTAGAGAATGGGGCAAAGCTCCTGAACCGCATAGACACCTTAGAAAGTTGCCACCCGGCAATAAGCAATGTGAATAATGTTTCAATAGACAACGACCAAAATTTTAAGCACGGGCGTGAAAATACATTTGGCGCAACCGGAAAAGTTATGGGAGTAACAGATGGAAACGTGGTAGCGTATTCCTCGCATCGCCTTGCCCTTAAAATTTTCGGCGGAGTTCCATTCACATTGTTTTTATCTCGCTACGGAATCCCCGAAGACGAAGATTTTATTATACCTGACCCATTCTTTGGAAATGCTTGGCTACAGGATAACTACAAGCAATTTACAGATGATATAAATAAAAACGGAAAAGTTTTGCTTTCCATAAAGAATTACAATTTATTCGGTTCTTTGAAAAACAATGCTGAGTTGCAGAGCGTGGCGCAAAAAATAAAAAAAATCACAGGCAATGAAGCAAAGGACATAAACGAGCTTGCAATGTCCGGGCTTGAGCAAAATATTCAATGCTTGCAGAGCAGCCCTATTGTGAGCGGTTACTTTATTGAGGAATGGGCAGATTTTAAAAATGATTTCTGCGGAATTGTGGATGAAACCGGCACAAGCAAAGGTTTGGAGCAAAGCATAAAACAGATAACCGCTTCTACCAAGCTATTGATGAGCGGTTTAGAAAGGGTTGTGGCAAAAAACGAAAACATCTCATTTCAGTTGAATATCTTAAACGAAAAAAGGCTGGACGAAGTGAATATATCCGCCCAGCTTCTAGACAAAGCTGGGCATTGCGTGGTTTCGCAGAGCAAAAAATTCCCGATGCCTAAACTTGCGCTTGCTTCTTTAGGGGAACTGAGCATAAAAGCGCCGCAAAAAATAGGCTCTTATCGCTTAAAGTTAACGCTCTCCGATTTGACAGGGGAAATTTACTCTATGGAAGAACCCATAGAAGTGATTAACGCCCCCGATATAAAGAACGCACTAGCGAAATCCGAATTTTTGGACACTGCGGAAAATTCGGCAGAAATAATTAAAATGATAAATGGGAAGAAACCAATAATGTTCACCGCAGCTCTTAGCTCTTGGGCGGATAATTCCATTTTGAAATCCATAGCAAATGCGGTTAAAGACGGAAAAATTCTATTTATCTCCGACATTGTTCCAGAAGATATCAAGGTGTTTAACGGTTGTTCTTCTTTCAATTGCTCTTTGGAATATTTTTATTCCTCTGGAGCCGGAGGAACAGCCATACATTATATCCTAAAAGACTCCCCTCTTAAAGACGAATTTTTAGGGAAAGACGTTTTGGATAAAACCTGTTCCGCTATTACGCCTGGCCTCTCAATGCAGGAAATAAAAAATGCAAAAAGCCTAGTGCATTCCGTTTCTTTAAAAGACGGTAATTTGCAAACGGGTGTCGATTTGCAGTTTATGCAATATGGCAAGGGCAAGATTATTTTCAGCACGCTCAACTTCGAAGGCTTGGACACTTATGCTCTTACAAACAGCATATTTGCAAAAATTGTTAAGCTGGTGGATGAGTGATTACAAAGCCATTTTGAAAATGTATGAATGTAGCCAAGGCGCTATGCCCAAGAACAGAACTGCTATACCCAAAAAAGCCAAGCTTATTTTTTGCCAAGCATAAATCTGCACAGGTGGCAAGTTTTCATTGATATCGTTAACCCAGGCGGCTTTTACTATTTGCAAGTAGTAATACAAAGCTATAACGCTGTTTATGGCTGCAAAACCTACAAGCGCATAATTGCCCACAGAAGCTGCGCTGGCAAAAACCATCCATTTGCCTATAAAACCGGCAAGCGGCGGGATGCCAGCCAAACTAAACGCACTGATTGCAAACAAAACAGCAAGCAACGGATTTTGCTTTGAAAGGCCTGACAGAGAATCAAAACTCTCCGTGCGATTTTTGCCGATTATGCCGATTAAAAAGAACATCAGGTAGTTTGAAAAAGCGTAAAGAAAAAGATAATAAACAAAAGATGAAACGCCAAGCCGTGCCTCTCCGCACAAACCTATCAAAATATAGCCCGCCTGCGCAATGGAACTATAAGCCATAAATCTACGCAGCCTGCTCTGCTTTAATGCGCCCAAGTTGCCTATGAGTATGGTTGCCATAGCAAGCCCGGAAAATATGAGCCTGAACACAAGGCTCGTTTCTGCTAATGGGCCATATACCAAAACGCCCAAGAACACGAGTGCAACAGCTTTTGAACTGACCGATAGATAGGCTGTTATAGGAGTTGGCGCACCTTCATAGACGTCCGGCGCCCAAGTGTGAAAAGGGAACAAAGTGAGCTTAAAGCCCACACCCATCACTATAAAAACCATAGCTATCAGCAATAGCCTTAAATCCGTGCTGGCTGTGTTATTCACCGCATTATAAATATCAGTGTAAGAAAGCGAGCCAGCAAAGCCGTATAAATAACCCAGGCCAAATAACAAAGTTGCCGTGGCTACCGAGCCCATAAGAACATATTTAAGTGCTGCTTCCGAGCCTTTGGATGAAAGTTTATTCCAAGCTACCAAAAAATACATAGGCATAGTTGCAAGCTCCAAACCTATGAATAAAGATAGAAGTTCATTAGCCGAAACTACGAGCATTCCGCCAACAGCCACAAATAGCATTGCACCTAAAAACTCCGGTTTGTTCCTCAAGTTATAGCTGTTGCTTAAAACGGAGGCTAAAAAGAAAGACAAAAGCAGAAGCTCTCTTGCCAAAATCCCAAAACCGCTTACGCTCCAAGTCAACAAACTTGCGCTCATTTTTCCGTCTTCAAGCCCGCAGAGCGAAAACCCTGCATAAAGCAAAAACAAAATAGCAGAGCCAGCATTGGCTAAAATAATGGAATACCTTGTTGAAAGCAACCCTGCGCCCAAAACCAAAAAGGGCAAGAGTATAAAGATGCAGTCTAGAATTATGAAAGGAGACATTATGGCTAAAGTAGAAAATCAATGCCCGGCAGTACCCGTAGGCAAATTTCTTTGCCCCGTAATAAATTGTTTTACAAACGGATTTGTGGTATTTTTTATTTCATTTACCGTTCCAACTTCAATTATGCGGCCTTTGTAAAGCATAGCTATGCGGTCTGCCACCTTGAACGCGCTTGCCATATCGTGAGTCACCACAACCGAGGTTACGCCCAGTTTTGATTGCATATCCAAAATCAAATCGTTGATAACATCTGAGGTTATAGGGTCTAACCCCGTGGTAGGTTCATCGTATAAAAGTATTTCAGGGCTTAGGGCTATGGCTCTAGCAAGAGCTACACGCTTTTTCATACCGCCGGAAAGTTCGTTGGGCATTTTTGTGCGAAATTCCGGTACTAGGTTTATCAGCTTGAGTTTCTCGGTCACAGAGTCTTGGATTTGTTTTTCAGTAAGTTCTGGATGGTGCTCGCGCAAAGCAAAGGCTATGTTTTCGCCTGTGTCCATAGAATCGAACAACGCGCCCATCTGGAAAAGCATACCCATCTTTCTGCGTATTGTGTGGGTATCAAAAAATTTTGGGGTGGAAATTGTTACATTGTCAACGCTCACTTCGCCGCCGTCCGGTTGCAAAAGCCCTATCATATGTTTTAATATAACCGATTTTCCACCGCCGGATTGCCCTATGATGACCATAGTCTCGCCGCGCCGAATATCCAAATTCACATTCAAAAGAACATCCTGCTTGCCAAAACTCTTTCGCAAACTGCGGAGTTTTATCATAACATCGTCTTCACGAATGGTTACATTAGGCATTGGCGCACGCCGCTGGGCTATTTCTTTTTGGCATCCTTTTTTGGCTCTTCTTTTTTAGCTGCTGCGGGAGCTCCTTTGGCTGCTGGCGCACCTTTAGCTGCCGCGGCAGGAGCTGCAGCTTCGGCTGGAGCGGCAGTTGTAGCGGCAGGGGCAGCAGCTTCAGCAGCTTCGCGCCCTTTGGATATGGTAAAGATAACCGTCCGTTTTGGAGAGAGCAGAGACGCTTTGCCCAAATCCAGTTTTTCCGCGTAATAAGTGGTGTTGTTAGGCATTTCGGAAACGTCCAGTTCTATGCTTGCAGGGATGTCCACGGGTTTTGCGGAGAGCTTTAGGTAGCGACTTTCCTGCGAAAGGCTGCCGCCTTGGTTTTTAACGCCTATAGGTATGCCAGACAAGCGAATTGGAATGCGCACGGAAATCGGTGTATTTTCATCTATCTTCAAAAAATCCACGTGGATGATTTTTTGCGAAATGCTGTGCTTTTGATATTGATAAACTATGGCAGGATTCCCGTTCTTGCCATTTATGACCAAGTCCAGCAAGGTATATCTTTTGCCGGGTGCAAGAACCGCTTCTAAATCTTTTTCCGAAACGCTTATGGAAACCGATTCGGAATCTTTGCCGTAATAAACGGCAGGTATATTGCCTGTTTTGCGAACACGTCCGCTATCTCGCGAAGAACCTGCTGTGCGCAATTGTGCATTTAAGGTTGTGAGCTGCATAATTTCTCCCATTTTACTCGTTAAAACCTACAAAATTTCCATTGGGGTAGCTGGATTCGAACCAACGAATGGCGGAATCAAAACCCGCTGTCTTACCGCTTGACGATACCCCAAGCTTTGTCAAATATAGAATTTTTTTTGTTTTTTTTCAAGGGTGAAAAGCGTTATCTGGCTAATGAGCCAGCCTGCTATCCACGTAAGCCTTGTCTTCCTGCTTTAGAGAGCCGTTTTTCTCCAAAGCATAAGTCAAGGCCTCTATGGTGCTGTTCAAATGGGCAAAATCGTTGTATTTTAGCTCCTTTATGGAAGATTCAACGCTGTCTATACGCCTGTTGAGGGAAGATTCAACTCCGTCTATTCGCTTATTTATAGAAGCCTCAACGCCGTCTATTCGCCTGTTGAGGGACAAATCTACCCCATCAATTTTATAGTCTAACCTATCCATTTTTCTGTTAATCAGCACATAGCCGCAACAGCCGAATGCCAGCAACACCAGCATACGCACATTTTCTGCATTAAACATAAGGTTCAAAATGCTTTCCATAGCAATCCCTCCTTTGAAAATACAAAAATATCGCCGCCATAGCAAGGTTCAACCCTTTCTTTTTTCATAGAAACCTCCATTTTTCTGTTTCTATATACTTAGACGCTTGTCAGGGCGAAAAAAATTCAGAAAAGTGAATTATTTATTCGCCCCTACGTGGGTTTATCTTACTGCTACACGCAACGTTTGGCTGCCTATCTTTACCACATATATTCCCTTTGTCTGAACCGGAATTCTCAGAATTTGAGACGCCTCTCCGCTACTTTCTCGCTGGCGAACATCCGCAGGATGGTTATTATCAGAATGGGCGGAATATATTTGCTTGCCTTGCAGGGTGTACACCTGTACCTTTGCGTTCCTTGGCAAATTTTCCAGCATTATGGCGTTGGCTGTTGCCTGCACGCGGATGTTGCCGCCTGCTATTTGCGGGAGGATGGGGGTGTCTGCTGATATTGCCCAAGGCAACGAGAGGTCGGCGGTTGTGCCGTCTGCCCATTCGTAATTTGTTTCGTCTTTTAACGCGACGGTTGCGGTATGTGTTCCCGCGTTTGTCGCTTTATCGCCCGTGACGGTGTAGGCGGCGTTTGCGGCTATGCCTGCCGACTGCTCGCTGCCCGTGTGAACGAGGGATGTGTTTGTTACGGCAGGTTTGGCTATTTTCGCCTTCGCTATTGCCCAAGGCAACGAGAGGTCGGCGGTTG